>Ga0179593_1740942_pt1 | contig 18511 bp, 26 predicted proteins | sample CZODoug2_1_08_16_FD_185931 | JGI IMG/M metagenome (GOLD analysis project Ga0179593, IMG submission 185931) | Vadose zone soil fungal communities from Angelo Coast Range Reserve, California, USA - CZODoug2_1_08_16fungal (PacBio error correction) | ecosystem: Environmental > Terrestrial > Soil >...
GGAGAACTCCAGCCCTAGGGAAAAGTCTCCCGTGGGGAAGGGAAAGAAAAAGGCCTCTGTTCCGTCCGCAAGAAAGAGAAAAAAAAGAAGGGTGAACCTTCTTCTACAAAGTAAACTTCTGTGAGAAAAAAAAAGAGGGAGATTCGACCAGGTTGCGCTGAAGAGGGAGAAAGTGCTCTTTTTTGACATTCAAGGGGGAGGGGTCACCACTGTCCTCTCTCGGAAATGGGGGGAGGAAAGACCTACGAGCTCCGTGAGCGAAAACGCGAGCTGTGCGCTCGGCCGAAAAAGAAGAAGAACTTGCACGTAGGGGAGGAGACGGCATTTTCCGAGAACCGTGCACAGGGGGGAAGGGGGGAAAGTCTCCAGCCGAGGGGAAGATCGCCTTCTACTGATGGCGGGGGAAAGAAAAAGTCTACGGAGTTTCTGACGAAAAATGCGGGAAAGGAAGATTACCAAAGGCCCTCGGTTATCGAGCTAGAAAAAAAGGACAACCCGATCTCTTTTTGTAGCAGGAAAGAAAAGAGGGGAAGGAGGCGAAGGTGGTGCAAGTAAGCAGCGGGGGGGAAGGGCTCCGAAAATGCGAATGGTGAAGACGGAGGGGAAAAAAAAAAAAATCTGTAATGGGTGCAGTTTGAAAAAAACCTTTCGCTACAAAACAGGCGCGCTTCATGGGGGAAGAGAGGCCTGATCTCCTACGGAAGGGGAAGCCATGGCGAACGAACCTGGCGATGGAACACAAAGGGTGATGAATTTGCGTGGGAACCACTTGCAGGCCGCAACGCAGGCGCACGAAAAAGAACGTCTTACGAAACAAAAAAAAAGGGGGGGGAGGGGAGAGAGCACCTACAAAAGTCCAGGAAGAGACTTGCTCATGGAAAAATCAGGGAAAGGAAGGGACGCGCGGCCATTTGTGAGGCTGGCAAGCCTTGGGGGGAAAAGAACCGCCAACTACCGAGGGAAAAAAAAGCGATGTCTACCGAGGCCCAGGGGCGCTGAGCTTGCCTGGCCACAGTGCGCAACCGTACAAGGAGGGCGAGACCGGGTGCCCCCTAGGCGCAGGGAGGAAAAAGAAAAAAGCATTTACACCACCGAACCTCCAGGTGTCTCGGAGCCATCCGCCAGGGAGAAGAAAAAAAAAAAAAAAGGGCGATCCTGCCCTCTTACGGAAGAAAAAAAAGAAGTACGCTGAACCTTCCTTGCAAGAGCTCGTTAATCAAAAACCTTTCGACGAAAGAAGGAAAAAAAAAGGAAGGGAAAACCGCCTACCATAACGAAAAAAAAAAAAAAAAGAAAGGGCAATTACGACAAGCTGACCAGGTTCGGCAGCCTGCCGACCCGGTTTCGAAAAAGAAAGAAAGGGGGAGGGGGGCTTAACGTTACTAAGGGGAGGCCGTTTCCTGTTCGCGGAAAAAAAATTGGTGATGTCAGCGACCAAGAGAGGGGGAAAAAAAAGGAAAAAAGCAAGGCGGTTTTGGGTAAACGAATTGGGAAAAGGGGGGAAGGAGGGCTGGTCAACGAAAAGGGAAGGTCATCCCCTGTCAAGCAATATCGGGCCAGAGGGGAAAAGGGGAAACCCGATTGGTTTGCAAGAGAAAAAAAAGAAGTTCCCGAGACCCTGGGACGCTCGAAAAAAAAAAAAAAAGGGAAAGGGAATTCACATCCAATTATAAGAGAAAAGGGGGAAACTCGGCCCATGGCTTTGGGCGCCAAAGCCCGCGGCCTGGGATTCAGAGAAAAAGACTGTGGTCAGAAAGGCATGATGTCGAAGCCGAAGGGGAACCGTCCGTCCATCCGATGGGAAGGAAGAGAAGGAAAGCAGCTTTTTTTTGCTGTCGAGGGGGTTCGCTCGCAAAGGCCTTCCGCGACCACGAGTGCAGACGATGACGGAAGAAGAGGGGACCTAGCAACAACAATTCCTGGTACAGCAGCAGATCTCGTTCCAAAAAAAAAGAACGCCCGAAGAGGGGGGGGGCTCGCCAAGCGCGGAAATTGACCCGGACCACCGAAAGAAAGACAAGGCTATGAAAAAAGGGAAAAAGGGCGCTTGACATACCAAATATCATGAAGCGAAAAAAAAAAAAAAGGGGAAAAAAAGCCTTCAATTTCTCAAAAGAAAAGGAGGAGAGGCGCTCGCGTTTCTAGGCCTCTGGCGGAAAAAAAAGAGAGGATAAGAAGAGGATGAGGAAAAAGGAGAAAGAAAGAATATCTCGTCACCATCCTAAGGGGAGAGAGCCCTCCTCCTTCTGGAGTGAATATCCCTTGGGACTGAAAAGAGAGACATCAGTATAAAAAGGGGATTCTTCCCGGGAAAGGTTCATCTCCTTGTAGGGACCTTTGGCTTGATGTCGCGGGAAAAAAAGTGAGGACCAAAATTATTCTCTCGGGAGCACGAAGATCTGACTAGGAAACCCTTACCAAGGCCTGTTTTTGGGGGCCTGACAAAAAGGTCCAGCCGGAGTACCGAAGAGCATCCACGTGTCGCCGGAAGGAAAAAGGGAGAGAGAAATCGACAGCAAGGCTCGTCCGGAAATCGAGGAAAAAAAAAAGGTAGGCTTTCGACCTCAAAAAGAAAAGCAGCGGATAGATCCCAGCCCGGGGAGGGGAAAGCCAAAGCCATGACGAGCCTCGAATCCTAAGGCTGAGAAGGAAAAGAGGAGTTTGCCGGCCGAAAAAAAGGTCTCGGTGGAAACTTCCTTTGAAAAGAACCCGGAAAAACCAATCGGTCCACGCCATTTTTTTCATCAGCAGGGGGGGAAGGGAGGAACGGTATGACCTCCATTTGCAGGGAAAACGCGAATCGGAAGGGGGGGGAAACCACGCCCCTTGCTGTTGGAAAGAAAAAAAATGGTCCTCTACATCCCAAAAAAAAAAAGGCGAACATGAACTCCCATCAGAAAAGAACATAATCGGAAGGCCCGCCCCCCTACCTTTTGGGGGGAAAAGAAGGGGGAGAGAGTTGTCTGACCAGCCTGACGCTGTTCAGCTCGTAAAGGGGGGGGAAAAATAAACGCCGTTTCTTTCTGTTACGTCGGGGGAGAAGAGGGAAAAAAAAAGGCGGCCGAAGGTTTTTGATGCACTAGAGGAAGGCAAATAAGGTCAGCTACTTGCCAGGGGAGAGGGCGGGAATGACCTCCTTTGCCCCGAGAAAAACACCAGAAGCCCGGCGAGCTCGAAAAAAAAAAACGGCGTTGATGTTGGGGAAGGCCCGCGCTCCCTGGTTTCGCCCGGGCCCTAGCAAAAAGGAAAAGCCGCCTTGTACTGCGCCCGCCGGTGAAAAAGAAAAAAAGGACCCGCGAGCACGCGGTCGACCAGGAGGATTGGGGGGGGGGGACCAACCGAGGGAGTTGGCGGTAATCGGTCAAAGAAAAAGAAAGGACGAGCGGCTCGGCCGACCTGCGGCCCCGTCTAAGAAAAAAAGTGCCGGTCGGTCTCGTCGCAAAGGAAAGGGGGAAAGTCTTAGAACGAGGTCCGAGAGGTTGCTTCCGGGTCAAAAAAAAAGTCTCACCTCCTCGGCGAAGATAAGACCATGTGTCCCTCGCCAGGGGGAAAGGCCCGGCAGGGAAAAAAAAGAACGTCAGGCCGCCGAGGAATGAAGAGCTAGGCCTGGTGCCGCGCTCCCGGCGGCGTAGAAGGAGGGGCAACGCCACCCATTAAAAAGGGACCTTTTCTCAAAGCAAATAAATCTGTCACCATCAAAAGAGGCCCCCGCTTTGCTGCGAAAAGAGGGGGCCCCGCCGGCGAGGATCAACCAGGAAAACGAAGGTCGGTTTTGACGCTTCTGGAAAAGGCGAGCCTTCGATCAAAAAAAAAGTTGAATAAAGGATAGCCTCCCCTCGCCCGAAAGAGGGGGAAAAGCAGCCAATCACTTGCCGAATGGCGATAGGAAATGCCTATCAGCAAATTGCCAGAAAAGGAAAGTAAATCTGGTCATGCCGTCGAAAAGGGGACCAGGTGATTCGGTCTTGGTCCGAAAAAAAGGCCATCGCGGGGGAGGACTACTCTGGTCGCGAGTCGCGAGCTTCCCGCCCCATTGCCGAGAAAAGTGTGCCTTCATCACCCCGAAAAAATGGGGGGTAAAAAATATCACCCTAGGACAAAAGGTAGGCGTGGCGGTCGAGCCGCATAGAAAAAAAAAGTGTTAGCCGGAAGGGAAAAAAAAAGTCCGGCTGCAGATGAGTGACAAAGGGAGGTGTCGCGGGTCGCGGAGAAGGAAAGAGGGCCTCTCCGAAGGGAAAGGGACAGCTTTGCTCGACTCAGCGCGAGCAAATCTGCAATACCGTGGCGGGTGTACATGGGGGACGCCCCCCAATTTTGACAAAGGGGGAAAAACAAGTCAGTCCCCGGCCCTTAGAGATGGCGACCAGCTGCAAGGATCGGGTAAAGGAGAGGTCTCCCTTTTGAGAAAAAAGAAAAAAAGAAGCCCATTCGCGTCCTCGATCAGGGGGAACCGGAAAGTGCTGTCCAAAAAAGCGGGTACGATCCCGAGCAAGGGAAGGGGGGGGGAGGGGGGCTAAGTGCACCGCCTCGACCTCGAAAAAGGAAAACAGGAACGCGCTGTCGCCGAAGACAAAAGAAAAAGTTGCCGAAACATGTCCCAACAGAGGAAATAACGATTTCGAAGAAAAAAAAATTATGATAGCCGGGGTTCCCCCTCCACCCCCAAAAGGGGAAAGGATCCCCCGTGCTCATCACTCCCCGAGAGAAAAAAAGAAAGGGGAGCTGATAGGGCCCTCTTGCTCGGGGCGAGGGAGAGGACTTCCCTCTCCCCCGCTGGGGGGGAGGAGGAATTGCGTGAAGGGCGCTCAAACTAAGGGGAAAAAAGAGATCTAGCGCCGGTAGCGCTACCTTTGAAAAGGGTCGGGCTCTCTTCGATTCCAGGAGCAAAAAAGAAGGAGAGAAAAAAAAGAAGAAGACCGTTTCGCCTACACTCCTCGACGCGCCACAGCAAAAGGAAAAAGGGGGGAGCTTCGGCTGGCAGCGGATACCAGAAATAAGGAGACCTAGAGGAAAAAGACCTTTAGGTGAAAGGAGGGGTCTCAGGACTATCTCTCCCGCTGCCGTCGAAAAAGTGGTCGCCACCGGATTTTCCTCAGGAAAAGACAGAAAAAAGAGCTCATCAAAGAAAAGGAATTAAAAAATGAAGAAAAAATCCCTTATATCCTTTAACAAAAGAAAGGGCCCCCGACGAGCCTGCGCTCAGGGAATGGGGCGTATTTCGCCCGGTGTTCGACACGGGGTGAGGAAAAAAAGCTACCTCGGATCCCGCAACTGCACTCAAGGAAGGGGAAAAAGAGGAAAGCCCCGTGCTGGCTCCGGAAAACAGGGGGAACCGAACAAAAAATAGGAGGAAAGAGAGAGTATGAAATCCTGTCCGCGTTGGGAGAAACCTCGTTGCTACTCGGCCCGGTGTGAAGGAAAGAAAAGGGCCGGTGGTGATCGCGTCTAGCGAGGTGGGAGAGGAACCAAGGGCAATCCCGCAACACCAATCAGGGAAAGACAAAAAAAAAGGTCGTTTCCCGCCTCCCAGAAAAGAAGGAGGGACGGGTGACCACGGCCCCTATCAGGGCTCGGAGGGGGGGAAGACAAATCCACGGAAAAGGGGGGAATTCTCTCAAAAACCTTCCGATTTAACGGGCGAATGAAAAGGCGTACCACTATTTTGGGCAGAGGGGCAGGAGCAAAGCTTATCTCTCGTCGGCGGCGACAGGAGCGATGACGTGATTTCTGGCCGTATAGAAAAAGAAAGGAAGAAACAACTTCCCAATCCCGAAGCGGGGGGAAAGGAAAGGAACGGGAAGGTTTTCTGTGTCCCTCGTCTAGGAGGGGCCGCCGGCAATGCCTTTAAAAAGAAAGGCTACTTTATTCGGAGGGGGGGGGGAAAGAAGAAAGGAAAAAAGACCACGAAAATATTTGCTTACAAGAGTCGGCTTAAAAAGAAAGCTCTGGGCGCAGGGAGGGGGGGAGGGGAAAATTCACCGGCAAACCCTCTCGACGCAAAGAGGAGGAAAGGGGGGGGGACAACAAAAAGTCAGATCCCCGAAAAAAAAGAACTTCAAGAAAGAAAGGGGAAAAAGGCCTCGTGGCCGCATCGGAAGAAAATACGAAAAAGGGGGGAGCCCGCCAGAAAGGGGGTTGAGGGGCAAAGACCAACGGATCCCGGCCAAGAGAGAGGAGGCGTTCTTCGACGAGGGGAGGGGGGGACGGAAATGGTTTTGGAGGGAGGGGCGCCGGGGTCTTTGGACCCGAAAGGCTGCCTGGTCGTGAGGAAGGGCAAGTCAAAGGGCCCGCGCCCCCCCAGGGCCAGGAAAAAGGAAAACCCCGGAGGAGGAAGCAATCCCTCCGAGGCAGGAACTGAAAAGACCACTGATCGATGGGCCGGCGAGATGGCCGCGTCCAAAAAGGGAGAAAGAAGAAAGGCTCCCTATCCCTGCCGAGGGGGGGGGGGGGGGGGAAAAAAAAAATCATCAGGGGCCGGGGAATGCCGGAAAGGGGGGAAAAATTTTTTTCTACCAAAAAGTACATAGGGGGACCAAAATCCTCCCAAGGGAAGTTGGAATCCCTTTCCGTGCTTCGATCCCTATCTATCAAGACCTGAAAAAAAGAAAAAGACGCTTCCCATCGGACAAAACTCTGCCGCGCCAAAAGGAAAAAAAACTCTACACTTCAAAGGGCCTCACATCAAAATACTGAAAAAGAACGTCTTCTACAATTCCCCTGAGGAGAAGGTGGTTCTTCCCTCGAATCCACGCCGAACGGGGTTCGCGGAGAAGAGGTTCTCTTGTTAAAGGGGGATGTTTTCTTGTGTGCCCTGGGGGGGAAAAGGGACCTTCAGAGAGAAAAGGGGTCTTATAGCCGAAGAGGAAATTCGTCGCCGGAAAAACCGCGAGCTTGGCCGAGAGGGGGAGGGGGAAAAAACGCCTATCACCAGGGGAAAGGTCTTTGTCGCTACTGGGCCCAATTGAAAAAGTGCCAGGTGCGGAAGGGGGAGGCTTCTTCAGCATAAAAAAAAGAAGGGGGACCAAGACCGTTATTCTCTTATTGTTCGGCGACCAAGAAATTTCGGCTAGGCTGGCAAAGAAACATATCCAATGCCTCTGTCGAGCACGAAAGCCCGCAAAACAGGAAAAAAAAGAAGGTGTGTTAGCCTGATCAAACGGGGAGAAAAACAGGGGGCGGAGGAGGTGTGCGGCAGCAGGGGCCTCGATGCGATGGTGAAAGAGGGAAAAAAGGGGCTGACCGGTCCCCCTGGAAAAAGAATTGGGGGGCCGTTGTCCCCGAAAAAAAAAAAGCCGCGCTGGCACAGGGGGGAGGGGGAAAAAGCTCTGCCTCGTACGAAAGAGGAGGACTGGACGCCCGCCTCATGGCGAAGAACCTGCCGAAGTAGCTCGTTCGCCGGAAGGAAAAAGGGAAAAAAAAAAAAGGGGATGTGGGCCTTGGAAAAGGCAAACACGCAACTATGCGCACGGAACTCGTCCTCGACCGCATGAAGAAAGGGCTATCGATCAAAGACGGCCCTTGCTCGACGTGCGGAAAAGGAAGACGGCACAGGATCGCCGGAGAAAGAGAAAAACAAAGGGGGAGGCTACGTTCGCTGAACCCCGCCAAATTGGAGGTTCCGCACACCAGGCGATGGGGGGGAAAGAATGCAATCGCCCCGGGCGACTGGAGAGCCCACAGGCCGGCCTGAAAAAAAGAAAACCCGGGGAAAAAATAAAATGCCATGGCGAAAAAACCGGGGAGAAAACCTCCACCCGAACGCATTTTTTTTAAGAAAGGAGAAGCCGGGGAAGGGAAAGGAAGCCTCTTCTCTATCGGAAAAGAGGAGAAATCTCAGGGAAGAGGGGGGAAAAAACCTTGGATCCATGAGAGCAAAAAAAAACTTCGTACTAATACTTCAAAAGAAAAATGAAAAGAAAACCTCCTACCATAATAAACCAGGAGGAAACAGTTAAACTTACCAGCGTACGGCCAAAAAGGGGGACCGACCCGTGTCCATCACGAAGAAGAAAACAAGGAAAAAAGGGGGCCCGACTTACTTATTATGGGAAGGTGACATTCCTGTGAAAGGTTTTCGGACGAAAATTTGTGGATGGCAAAGCAACAGCAAGGCGGGTTTGGTAAAAAAAGAAGTCGCGCTCAGAAAAAGAGGCGGGATGGTCAGAGTCATTCCCGTGCAGAAAGAAAGAGGAGGAAACTTTGTCTGACCAGAGGGGGGGGCGAGGTCGTTGCTTCAAGACGTTCCAAAGAGCTTCCTCTAAGAGAAGGAAAGGGGAAAAAAGAAAATTTTTAAAAAAGGAAAAAAGGGGATCACAACCTTTCAAAAATGGGGGGGGTCCTATCTCGGCAAATGGGGGAAAAAGAACCTTCCTTGGAAGAGCGCCGATTGGTCCTATGGCCGGGGTCGAACAGACGGGGAAGGGGAAAGAGTCATCTATAGAGGACTAGAGCGGTTGGCTGGGGGGGAGGGGGAAAAAACTCTCAAGGGGCGCTACAACGATGCAGACGGAAGGTCTTTCTCGAAAGTGGGGGGGGGGAAGAACAGGCCTGGGGGGGGCCTATCCATATGAGGAGGGGGGAAAAAAAAACAAAGCACAGCGAGAGCCAAATAGCATAGTTTTGGACGTAGGGGGGAAAGAAGGAAAGGGGTCCCCGGACATCAGGGAAAAGGTGTCCCACCGACCAGACCGGCCGGGAAAAAAGGGAAAAAAAAAAAACAGGGATCGCGATCAAAAGGGGGGGGAGGGAAAAGAGAGCCGCAGAAATTGATGAGTCCGGAGAAAGAAATTTCTTTTGGAAAAAAGAAGGACCGCCGATATCCTAGAAAAGAAAAACCACAACGGAAGGGGGGGGAGAAGTCAAAATCAGAGGTCATCCAGCCCCGCAGAAAGGCGAAAAAAAATGCCCGGCGAGAAATGGGAAAAGGGGGAAGAGCGCGCTCATTATAGGAAAAAACCACTGAACGTCCTCCGCCCCGGGGTGAAGGCGGTGACCTTTGCGAGTGGGATAGGAAAAAAAAAAAGGGGAAGGGTCTATCCAACAGTATGGAAAGATTGGCCGGGGTGTTGGTTGCAATCGAGGAGGCGTACCAAGGGGGGTGTTTGCGGGAAAAAGGTTCCATCCGAAGGGAAAAAAAAGCTTGTCCGCGAAAGAAAAGGGGAAAAAGAGACAATCGACAGAAAAAAAAACTCTTCGGTCGGAAAAGACGGTCGGAAAGGTCTTCTTCGAAAGAGAAAAGGGACCCACATCATCGGATAGAATGAAAGAAAGGGGGGGGGGTCTCCAAATCCCCTGGGGAAGGCTAGGGAATCCTAAATGCCCTGATAAAAAAAAAAAGGAACTCCTTGCCGGAATAGGAGAGGGACCCATTTTCTCTGGAAAAAAGCAAAACTTTGAATCCCAGAACAGTCGTTCAAACCAAATAGGAAAAAGGAGGAAAGCTGCCCCGATATTTGAGGGCGAAGGGACCTTCCATTGGGGGAAAAAGGTGACCATCCCCGAAAGAGGGGAGAGAGGAGGAAAAAGCACTTTGCTGTACTCGGCGGATGGAAAGAGGGGAAAAGTTTCCGTCCTAACAGGAAAAAAAGGAGGGAGAAGGGGAAGTCCGCCCCCCGAAAAGGGGGGGAAGGAGAGATTTTCCTGAAAAGGGTAGGGAGGGACATGGTCATCCTCGGAAGGGAAAAAAGGGGGGTCTCCCGGGGGGGCCTCTGGTAGGAAAAGTCTTTTGCGGGGAAGAGGAGTCGAAGTTTTGAAAGAAAAAAAAGAGAAAAAATCATGCAAGAAGGGAAGAAAATGCGCTTCGAGGAGGAAAAAGGGAAGAATCGCAGGGGAAAGCAACCGAAACCGGCGAGCCCTCGAACACTTGAGGTGGGGGGAAAAGGAGGGAGAAAACGGGTGTTTCTGCAGAATAGGAACCGGTTCTCGCGCCCGGGGAAAATGTTGGCCGGCAAAGCTCAAAAAAAGGGAAAGGGTCTACCATCGCTGGGGGGGGGGAGGGGTGTCGATAGGTAAAGGAAACTGGCCGAGCGGCCTTCGGCAGAAAAAAGGGAAAAAGGGGGAAAAGGGGAAAAGGGAGCCACGGTCGGAGGGGGAAGGGGCGGGCCGATCGCCAAAGTTCGTAGACGATGTCCGTGGAAGGAAGAGGGAGGCCTGTCAATTGGCACGCAGAAAAAATCACCGCCTCGGCCGACGATAAGCCCAGAGGGAAAGGTTCTTCGCCATGCGGGCCGGTAGGAGGGAAAGGAAAGGAAGAAGGAGACATTAAGCTCTCCTTGGGAAGGAAGAAAAAATGCCCTAAGGTTGTTGCGGGGAATGTGCCAGGGACCGGGCGAAAGGGAGGGAAAAAAAAAAAAAGAGTCACCATCGCAGAAAAAGAGCACCTTGCATGCCGGGAAGAAGCGCCGAGTATCAGCTCACAAGGAAGGAAAGGGGGGAAAAAGGGCTTCTGCAGAAGGAAACAAAAATCATCCGCCGGCCGGGAAAGGCCCCGCGGGGAAAAAAAAAAAACTCGGTCGCCGACGAAAAAAAAAAAGGACGAGGGCGATCTTGTGCCGGAAGGGCAAGCCCCCCACCTGAAAAGGAAAAGAGAAGTGCCCTTCGCGAAAAAGGGGAGCGGGTTTGGGTCAAAAAGAAGCCAGCTCGCGGGGGGGAAAGAAGGAGAGAAATCGCGAGGCTCGAAAAAAAGCGAGATGCCAGTGTGCAGGAAAAAAAAAAAGAACTGGCCCAGAAAGAAAGGGCGCAGCAGAAAAAAAGTCCGTTGCGGTCACGAGGCAAAGGACGCAGCCTTGGTTAGGACAGGGAAAAGAAAAAAAAAAAGGGGAGGGGCATGCAGATGAGTGCGGAAAAACCATCGATTGTCCGCGGGGAGCCGGAAAAGAAAAAGGGGACGAGATGGCCCCGCGCGGGGAACGGAAAGAGGACTAATCATCGCCGAAAGAAAGGGAAAAAAATGGCAATAACGGCTGGTTGTCCATGATGGTCCTGGGGGAAGGGACAAAAACCGGCCGCCATTACAGGAAAGGGGAAAGGGAACACTTTCATGCGATGTACGGTCTCGGTCCTCCCTTTTGTGTGGGGGGGAAAAGGCACCCTTCCTCTGCCATCGATCAGGGGGGGGGGAAGAAGAGAAGAGACGGCTTCCAAAATCAGCCAGGGACTATCCCGACCGGAAATGAAAAAAGAAAAGCCTCTACCTCGTACGAAAAAAAAAAAAGGGGAGGGAAAGACCCCTCCCCGTCATTGCCGGGGGGGGAAAAACGAAAAGAACATCTCCGATTCTAGAACGCCGAATAGAAAAGGAAAGGGGTCCTTGCCCCTCAAAAAAAAGAGAGGAAAAAAAAAAGAGAAATCTCCTATTCGCCCCGCGGGAAGGAAAAAAACAAAGAAAGGTGCCCCCTTAGAGGGCAGAGTGGGGGGGGGGGAAAGGAGGAGGTGGTGCTCCTCCGCCCAAAAGAAAAGAAGGGCAGGAGGGGTTTTGCTTTGAAGGGCGCTGTCAAAGGAAAAACAGACGCTCTAGCGGCCGGGAAGCGAGACAGGGAAGAAAGAGGGAAAAGGAGGGAGGCGATCCAGTATCCGAAGAGAGAGAAGGGACTGCTGCGCCGACAAAAAAGCACGCTCCAATGCCGAGGCTGCACAGAGGGGAAGAAAAAGGGGAGAAGCTATAGACGGCCGAAAATCACGGAAAGAAGTGAAGACGCCGCGACGAGCGCTGAAGAATGAAAAACTTCGCAATCTGGTAAGAAAAAAGGGAGAAGAAAAAGGTAATCTCCGTAGCCGCCTCAAAGCAAAGAAAAAAAACAAGCGGCTAGCCCTGATAGGCCGTGGAAAAAAAAGAAGAAAAGGCCCTAACCGAGCGGCGCTCAAAGGGAAGGGGGGGGAAGTTCTCCGGGTCTCCTCTGGGAGGAAAAGAAAACAGACCTCACTCGGTCACGCCAGGAGGTTGCGGGAAAGGGGGAGCGTGCTTGCGCCGAAACCCGGCACGAGAAGAAAGAAAGAGGAAAAAAAAAAAGGAGGAGGATGTAGGGAGCGTTCCCCGGGTTTTCGGCGGACAGCAACCGCTTTGCTATCGTGCCGGTGGGAAGAGGGAAAAAGGGGAAAAAAAAAAAGAAAAGGGGTGCGGATCGCGGTCGAGGGGGGAAAAAGGGTCAACGGTTCGACCCGGCGCATAAACAATCAAGGACCTGAAAGGAGGGGGGACCGGCTCGTTCGGGCCCCGGAGAAAAGCCCAGTGGGGGTCCGGTTGTTCACGGCCTATTCAGGGGAGAGGGGAACGACATGGCGTTTGGGAGGAAAAAAAGCGAAGACGCGTGCGATTACAAGGAGAAACGGTGCGGACCAGGGAAAAGGGGGTCTCTACTGCAATCGGAGAGAGGAGGAAAATAGAACTGAATTGAAAATCTACCAAAAGAAAAACGTGAACGGGGGGAGAAGGCTATAGCTCCTTAATGATCCTCGGCAAAAAAAACGCAAAATCGGCCCATCTGGAGCGGGCTGGGCTCAAAAAAAAAAAAAAACAAGGTGTCATGCTTTTCGTCCTAGAATGAGGAGAAGGGGGGAATCCCCGAGAGCGGCGAAGAAGGAAAGATCAAACCAGACCGCTTAATATCGTCCTTGGGCACGCAAGGTTGAGCCGCCCTTTCACCGGGGAACAAAGAAGAAAAAGCTGGGCTATGGAGCAAAAAGTCATATCCCCTCGCCCCCGCGCAAGGCGGCCCTCTTCAAAAAGGAAAAAAAGGGGGGGGGGGGAAGGCCGCCGGGTGCGCAACAGAGGGGAACCCGGGGGAGCCCGGGCCCGCCAGCGGGGAAAAAAGACCCAACCTTATCCCTGATAGAGTGGGCGATCTTCGGAAGTTCCTCGACTGAGGGGGGAGAGGGGGGGGGAAAAAATTTTTTCGCAAAAACGCTTTGGGGGGGGGTCTTAAAAAAAAAGGTCCTGGCGCGCGGCGTCGAAGGGGGGAAAGAGGGAAAGGGCGGCACTCGCAAGCGGCCCCGGCCTCGTGGATCGTTCAAAAGGAAAAAGCGTCATCAATAAGAAAAAAAGGGAAAAAAAGGGGGCCCGCTGCCTCTCCAGGTCCGAGGAAAGTTGGCTTCGATCATGGAAGGGAGACCGAGACCGTTGGCGAAAAAAAGAAGGGCCGCCTTGGTTTCAACCTCGAAAAAAAAATGGCCGGCCGGGGGGGGGGGGGGGAAGGGTTTTGCGACCAAAAAAAAAATAAATGGACACCGGGCAGGGAGGTAATTTAAAAGAGGAGGGCTCGACGAAGATCAATACCTTACGGAGAGAGGAAAGAGGAAACATCTCCCCTGCCGAAACGCTCCGCGCTCGAAAACTCCCGATGTCCGGACAAGGAAAAGGATAGAAGCACGCCCTTCCGGTGGGGGAAGAGGGCGCAAGAAGAAGGCTGCTTTCGCCCCCCCCACAAGGAAGGAATGCCTCGAAAAGAAATTCCACTCCTAACTTTGGAGAACGTCAAAACTCTTGTGCACTACGGGGGTCCATTTCGGGGGGAAAGTCACAAGGGAAACAAAAAAGATAACAAAGGGTGCTGAGAGCCTACAGGAAAGAGAACCTCCTAGCAGCAACACAGAGCTGGAGGGAAGAAAAGCCCTATCACAGCAGTAAAAAGTCCAATTTTGAAAAAAACTTGCACAAGGGATGGGGACTTAGCTAAGGAGGAAAAAAAGATCGCCTCCTTTCGAAAAAGGGGGGGGAGGGGGAGGAGACCTAGTTCCGGCGAAAAAAAAACCAGGGTATCCCCAAGGCAGCGGATGAGGAAGATTGCCGCAGAAGCGGCAACAAGAAAGAATCGTGTGGAAGCAAAAAGGGAAGGTTGGTGGCGGCAGCAGCGGGGGGAAGGGATGCTCGATGCGATGGTGAAGAAGGGGGAAAAGGGGAAACGGTCCCTTGCACACGGGAAAAAAGGGGGATTGGACCCGAAGAAAAAAATTCGGCTACGCCGCCGGCGCGAAGGAAAAAAAAAAAGAGGGTTCATGTCTCCGCGGAAGGGAGTTCGACGAAGGGAAAAAAGGCGAAGAAACCTGGAGGAGGAAAGGAGGATCGTCGCCGGGGGAGGGCTAAGCCATTTACCGGAATCAACGAGGCGAAAAGAAAAAAAGAGGAGACGAACTCCTTGAAAAAAGAAAATACCTGCCCTTGCTCGAAAAAAAAAAAATTTATACCCCGTCCAGAAGGGAAAAAGGGAATAGGCCCTTTTAAGTCTACGGGGAAGAGGGAAACCGAAACCTCCCAACCTAAAAGGGCGCACATCGATGTCGAAGGGGAATTCTCCGGCCGCTGAAAGGAAAAAAAAAAACAGCGGGCCTCCGTTACAAAGGAGGGAGGAAGAAAAAAAGAAAACCGGTAGCTGACATCATGGACACAAAAAAAACCGCAGGTTTTTCCTGAGGGAAAAAAAAGGGAAAATCGGAGCCGAAAAGGAAAAAAAAGTCGGCCCGCGCTGCGCAAAAAAAAAAGGGAAAGTTGCTGACCTTGGAAAAAGAGAGCGTTTCATCAAAAGCCTTCCGACTAATACTTCCAGAAAGAAGAGAGGGGGAAAAAAAGCCTACCAGAAAGAACCGGGGAGTCAATAACGATGCCGGACCAGAAAGGACGAAACCCGGGTCAGCAAGAAAGGAAAAAAGGGGGCCTTGGGCGGAAAAAATGATGGAGTTCTGATGCCGTTCGACGAGAAATTGGTGGAGTAAAAGAGAAGAAAAAAAGAAATGGAAAAAAAACAGCAAGGCGGTTGGTACGATGAAAAAGCGAAGATTGGTCCCAACGGCCAAGGGAAGGGAAAAACGTTCAGCAATATCCGGGAAAAGAGAAAAAAAAGAGGGGGTTGTCCTAGGGTCCTGAGAATTCAAACCTATCAACCTGGGGAAGAGACGAAAAAAGGGGGGGGAGCCCCAAGAAGGGAAAAAAAGGGAAAAGGAAAAAAGGGGGGCTCGAAGCCGGCCGGGGGGGCTACCATTCACGGCGGGAGAGAAAGAATCCTAAATGGCGGGGGGGAAGGGGGGGGGGAGGAAAAAAAGGGGGGAAAGAACTTCTTCATCGACGATAAACCTCGACCAAGGGAAAAAAATTTAGGGAGAGATCAAATGAGGGAAAAAAAAAAAAACGAAAAAACTCAATTCTCTAGGGGAGGAAAAAAGAGGGGGAAAAAAAGGGGAAGAAAAAAAAACAAGGCCTTTTACGCCGAGAAGAAAAAAGCCCCAACGGGCCGATAACATAAGGGGGGGGGCCTCTCCAAGCGCGAAAAGTTGAGAAAAAAGAAGGTAAAGACTACCCAGGAGAAAAGCCTAATGGTTTTCTCTTTTGAAAGAGGGGAAAGAAAAAAGGCATCCACTTTTAGAGGAAAAGACGCCTCATAATAGGAGGAGGGGACAAAAGGATGCGCCTTTCCTTAACCGAAAAAGGGGGAAAAAGAGAAAAGGAAAAAAAAAAAGGAGGAGTATTAACCTTATATAATATCGAGGAAAAAAAAAACGCAGAAAAAAGACGAGCGCCCCCCTCCTCCTTCTGAAAGCCCGTGCTGAGGAGAAAAGGGAGGGAAAAAAGCTCCCTTCGTGCCCGGGGAAGGGGGGGACTTGGGTGACCTTGGCGATGGTCCCGGAAAAAAGTTGGCTAAGCCAAAGTATGCGAGAGGGGGAAGGGGGGGGGGGGGAAAGAAGAGATGTCTCCGGCCGTTAACCAGGAAGGGGGTCGGGTCAAAGAAGAAGGGGGAAGAGGAGTCGCGGAAGAATTTTGCGAGAGAAAAAAGGGAGGGAAAAATAGACGTTCTTAATCGAAGAAGAACTTGCCCCGTCGTTCTTCGGACAGAAATTCCCCGCCATAGGAAACAAACAAGAAAGGGAAGAAAAGAAGGATGTCTCCAAATCCATGGGGGAAAAAAAAGAAAAAGGATCATTGCCTTTTTAACCCTGGAAAGCGGTAGAGCTCGTCCCAGGAAGAAGAAGGATTGAAAAGGGACCTCTCAAACCATAGGGGGAAAAAAGGGGCATCATCTGCCCGAAAAAAAGAGGGAGAGTCCATTTGCCGGTGGAAAAAGAAAAAAAAAAAAAGAAGAATCGTTACCAACCGAAAGGGCAGAGGGGCTTCGGCGAGGGAAAAGACTCGTCGAACAGGAACTGCAGCAGAAAAAAAAAAGAGAGGAAGAAACCGACCCGGTTTCTGCCTGAGGAAAAACACGGGAGACATGCCTGCCCGGAAGGATGGGAAGAGGGGGAAAAAAAGCCCGTTTTCTGGGAAAGGGGGGCTAAGCGTCTTCTGGAAGTAGGCGGGAAGTGTGGGAGAGCCTCTCATGAAGGGAAAACTGCTCTGGAAGGGGGAAGGGGGAGAAAAAAAAGAAGGCATCTTCTTCTTCCCAGAGAAAAGGAGCATCTATAAACCCTGGAGGGGAAAGTTCAAAGATCCTTTCTGCTCCCGGTTGGAAAAAACGTTCTCTCAAGAAGGGGAAGGAAAAAAAAAAGGGGGGAAGGAAAGCCTCATCTCCCGGCGATGCACGAGGGGAGGGAGCTTTTGGGAGGCACCTATTTATTGGGGAGGTAAGAGGGAAAAAAAAAAAAAAAAAAAAAAGGAAGAAGCGGCTCGTGCTACTGGGGAGGGGAGAAGGAAGGAGAAAGAAAAGGGCCCGTTCTTTTTCTCTATCGAAAGGAAAAAAAAATCGAACTATTTCGTGCAGGAATAGTTGAGAAAAGCCAAAGCCCATCCTCAACCGGGGGGAAAAGGAGGGGGAAAAAATGGGTCATCGCCCACAGGTTCCGCTGAAGGCTTCCCTACGATAAGGGTCAAGAAAGAAGCCTCCTTGGGGAAAGAGGCCTTCTGCTTAGACAGGGAGGGGAGGGAAACTCCCACAAGGACACGGGTTTCCAGTACCGGTGAAGAAGAAGAAGGAATCTGTCACCAGAGAAGCGAGAAAAGATCCCGCTTTCTTGCCGCAAAATTCAAGGCGAGGATCAGCTCAAAAAAAGGGATTCTTCGGCAGAGGAAGGGAAGAGGAATTTGATAGAAAAAGGGGGAAAAAAAGAACCACGAAACGAACTCGTCGCCACATCAGAGAAATCCGAAGGGATCCTGGGGGAAAAAAAGGAGAAGCAAGTCCAGCACCGGACCAAAAATCTTCAATGAAGGAGGGAGACTTGCCATTGATCGGCGGTAAGGAAAAAAAGAAAAAGTAGAGGGATAGCTCGAAAGTTAGAAGCTCCTCCCCAAGGGGGAATAGGGGAAAGGGGTTTCCTTCAATCAAAAGAAGTAACTTTACCAGGGGAAGCATCTCTCGAAAAGGGGGGGAGGGACGTGGCGGTCGATCGCAATATATCAGACCAAAAGGGCCTCATTCCACCTTCAGGGCGTGACTGAAGGGGGGAAAAAAAGGCCCTTCCATGAGGGGGAAGACTTAAATCTTCGAGGAAGTGGAGATATTTCCGCGGAGAAAGTAAAAGAGGAGAGAATCATCCTCCTAGCCCCCTTCACGAGAGGAAAATCTTCTGTTTAAAAAGGGAAAGGGGGAGCACCCCCCAATTTACAAAAAGACGCAAGGTTTCTTCTATAGGGAGAAAAGGAGGATCGGTATCCAACGTTTCAAGAGAGAAAAAAGGAAAAAAAGAAGCCAAGATCTAGACCGGGGGAATCATTTGGCAAAGAAAAAGGGAGATTTCTTGCCCAAATTCCGCCTCCGAACCGATCAAGCCCCTGGGCGCTTGCGAGTGAAGAATAGAAGCCGCGCGCCAGAACGCGCTGTCAAGAAAAAGACCGCTCAATTGAGGAGTCAAACGACAATCGCACGAGGGAGAAAGAAGGGGAAATAGCCGGGATCCCGTTGGGAAGGGGGAAAAAAAAAAAAGAGGGAGAGGCCATCCCCCCAGGGGAAGAAAGTCCCCGCTTTCATGCGAAACACGCGGGAAAAAATGGCTCTGGGCGATGGGATAGGGAAAAAAGGGGGGGAAAGAGGAAAAAAGATTGTCTTATAGAGGGGGGGTGAGATCTCAAACCGGGAGGAAAAAAAAAGATCTAGCCTCCGGGAAGCGGATAAGGGAGAAAAAGGATTCCCGTGGTCTCTCGCGGGAAAAAACCGAGACGAAAGCATGTCCTTCCGGCGAAAGAAACTAAAAACGCTCCATATGCCCCTAGGCCCTGGAGAAGGGGAAGGGGAAAGAAGGAATAAGGAGCTTATATACTGCCTAAATCAAAAAAGATGTCTTCAATTGTCCAGACGAGAAAAAAAAATTCCGCTGCCGTCTCGAAAAAAGAGGGAAAGGAAAAAAGGGAGTGTTTCCCCTTCCAAAGAAATCCCAAAGACATTCAACCTCCATGTAAGGGAGGAGAAAGGAGAAGGAACCACCGTAACTGCTCGGAAGGGGGAAGGGAAAAAAAAGAAAGGGCCTGATTTGGTGTTTGCGGATAAAAAGTTAGCAAATCGCTCTAACGCGAATCATCCCAAGGGAAAAAAAGAAAAAAAAAACGCGATATGCACAGCGGTGGCTGCGCAAGAAAAAAAAAAGGGAAAAAAAAAAG
>Ga0179593_1325909_pt1 | contig 18509 bp, 17 predicted proteins | sample CZODoug2_1_08_16_FD_185931 | JGI IMG/M metagenome (GOLD analysis project Ga0179593, IMG submission 185931) | Vadose zone soil fungal communities from Angelo Coast Range Reserve, California, USA - CZODoug2_1_08_16fungal (PacBio error correction) | ecosystem: Environmental > Terrestrial > Soil >...
GCGGCTGGGGATAAGAGAAGAAAAAAAAGTCTATACGAAATGAAAAGACGGTTAAAAATGAGGACGGGGCTCCATGGAAGGGACTAGGAAAGGGACGCAAGGGGGGGGGGGGATGACCAGCATGGTAGAAAGGCAGTCCGAGAAGTGGTTGGAGGGTCTGTTGTTGAAAGTTCTTTTTCTTCACGGAAAAAGCCAAAACAACACGTCAGGTCGACAGGTGAAGGAAGAATTGGGACAGGGAGGAAGGGGGTAGAAAATAATGGAAAGTACAACATCGTTTCCAGGCAAGGAACAAACAAAGTGACGAACGGGAAAAAGAAAGGGCTCCTCTCCACAACGGTGGAAAAAAGAGTTTTCCTGAGTTTCGAACCCGATTATACCCGAAAAACAGCCAAAAAGGGTAATTGACCAGGAGGGAAGAGGAAAATTGGACAGAGAAAAGTGGAAGAATGCGAAAGAGGGGGGATGTAAGACTCCCAATAGGCCGTGAGCAGTATTAGGTCACTACACAGGTGGGGAAAGAAAAATTAAGAAGAATCTAGACGTGAGATCAGTCTTCGGCTGTTTAGATATGACTAAGGAAGAGAGCGGAAGGTCAAAACATACATGAAGCTCACATCACCTTAGACCACAGAAAAACAGAAAAAGTAGAGCTACGAAAAAAAAGGCAAAGGAAAACCCCGCAACGGTAAATTTCTCTGGAAACGCAGTGGAAAATGCGCTCTCCAATGAAATTGAGGACTGCCCAAAAGTAGGGAGAAGCCTGTTCAAAAAAAATGGGCGGGAACCTGTGAAGTACATCGAGGAGTAAAGCAAATGAAAAGAAAGGGGTAGGGAGGAGAGCGGAAAGTTGGGACGGTACACCAAAGGTTTCAAAACGTGACGGAGTGAGTTAGACACACAAGGGACCGGACGCAAAATCAAAGCAAAAACGCGTAGAAACTTGTGCTAAAGATACGTTGTGCAGTAGGCGAGCGAGATAGGGGAGAAAAAAAAAAAAAAAGAATTAACGCCAAGGCTGCAAAAGGCAAGGAAACCAACAGACAGATGATCGGACCCCGTCTACCTCACGAACTGGGTGGTTTGCATAGTTGGGCAAAACAAAGCACGACCGAGACTAAGGAGAAGTCCCAGAGGAAAAGACTGGAGAGGAGATAAAAGAAGTGAAGAGAAAACTACTGGAATTGGACGAAGAGTCAGCATAACACGAAGTGTTTCGATGCGAGACCAAGATAGAGCTGGGCAAGGAGGGCACACGCAAGAATACGAAACGAAAAATGCAAGGAGGGCGAGAATAACCATCAAAAAATGTTCTTGAAATCACAAGGTGACATCAAACCTAGTAAGGTGCGAGCCAAGAGGGAAAGAATCGCCTAGGAATTCCACGAACCGGGGGGCTGAAGGAGCAAAGACTCCAACCTGGGGTAAAGGAAGCATTGGAGTGAAAAAAGGGGTCAAATTTATGTAAAGGAATTGGGGATAATCGTCTGGGAAAAGAACGGCACATATATCGAATAGCAAGTGGGAAGCACCGGAATAGCAATTAAACCAAAACCCTTGGTACAAATCACAGAGGGACTCGTGGGCTACTACACAGGTGACAAGACAAAAGTTCAACCCAAAAAAGTTTAGAGCCTCAGGGCTAGAACCGTCCTCACAGCTGATCGAGATACAACAACAAAAAACGGAGGGAGAGGAAAGGGGAAGAGAGAAAAAGGTAAGTACGGGGGAAGCATCAGTTTGCCGGGGGCACGGAAGATCACCTGTCCCTGTGGAAAAAGCTTATTGAGGGGAAAGAGCGGAAGATTCAAAGCGGATGTTCCAAATGTGGCTTTGGAATGTCTATTAAGGAGTGAGGATGCCACGTGCCCAGAAGTGAGAGAGCTGGGGGAAAGTGAGGAGCCAGAAGAAGATCCAATTTTCGACCTAAAGTGCCCATTCAGACAAAACGCTGGCAATTGTAGCCGTTGTGCGAAAACGACGGCAAGCAAACTGTCAGTGGAATCCAGGGCGGGGATGCTGGTCCGGTGGAGTCGGCCGCTTGAAAGATGGGAAGAATAGTGGGAAAGCACCTAGGGGGTGGGGGGTATGTTTAAAAAGTGGGAAAGACTCGCATTGATTGCGTAGTTCTGTGGCTGAGTGGGTCCGGAAGGGGGGGGGCTAGATCTGTTTTGGGGTCGAGAAACAGGAGGGTGATAAAGAGTTACGGACCAGAATTAATAGGGAGGGCGATCTAAGTCCGGAACGTCTTGGCGGGAGGGGAAGAGAAGGAGTAGAGTTAGATTATGCAGTCAAACCCCATTAACGTTTCGTGCATAATGTGGTGGGGGATCGGGTGCCTGAGGTCCGTTGCGTTGATCCTGCGTAGGGTACAATCAGGAGACTGCTCGCGAGACTTCACCACTATCGGGGCAGGACGCGTGTTTGTACAGTAAAAGGGGACTGACCCGGGAAAGGGGGGGGAAGGGTGGAGCACTAATACGACTGAAAAAGGGGGTTAACAAACGGACGAAGGCGGCGAGGAAAAATTCTGTTCAGTTTTGAGGGTGCCTTCAGCGGATCATGAAAAGCGGGACGAAATCCTTTTGTAAAAAAGTAGACCTCGCCAACGGAGTAAAAAAAACTTACGTGCAATGCCCCTTTCAGGTGCGATCTAAGTGGGGCATGGGAAAGGGAAGTAGTACGGTGGTAAAAGGTTTCAGTCGGCGTAAGGGGGGCGTTTGAAGGGGGGATGTGGAGCGGAATGGCTGGACCTAGTCCGCGCGGACTGCCGGAGAAACAGAGCTAAGCGAAAACAAAGAGCAACTGGTATTCACTGAGGGGGGAAAAAAAACCCGGGGTTTGTAGCCAGCAGAGAGCGCACTGCCTATTTTGGGCGTCGTACATAGATCGAAGAAAGGGATCGTCGAAGTGGTTTCGCCGGCATATATCAGAAGGGAAAACTGAAGGGACACGGGTGATTGGCTTTGCGTGTGTAGAAAAATCCGGTCTAAAGACTCAGAAAACTCTTTGAGCACCGGGGGATATTATGTTCAAAAACTTTCTGACCATGTGGGGGGTTGCTGTAAGAAGTTTTAATCTCTGGGGACGTCGACCGTGTGTCTGTCAAGGTGAAGAAGAAATATTCAGGGAAGGAGGCACGATTCTGGGGTGGGGGGTGACATTACAACCAACGCAAGAAAAAGACCTCCCCCAACAGGCATGGACGGGACGTTCTAAAAAGAACAAAACGGCCACTGGGTAAATTCCTCTTAGACAGTGCAAACCAGCAATAATCAAGGGGAAAAGAAGCTCTTTCGGGAAACGTCTGTCTCATAAGGGTGAGTGATTATGGACAAGCAACAGCATCGTTTTTTCACACGGAAAAGGTAGCGAATGTTGTTGCGGATGAAGTCACTTCCCAAAAGGGGTAAACGCCGACGAAGTGTTCCGGGCAAAAAAAAATCCAGGTTTAATCCCCGTTCGATCCACAGCAACGAACGACATGGAGAGAAAGATCAGTGAAAATGCACAGTAACCTCGCAAGTGCCGGGATAGACGCGGATTGGGGCCCGCTAAAGGGGTAGGGACAAATAGAAAAACAAAGACAAAAGATAGAGCGTTGGGAAATATGTCGTAGGAAGAGGGTCGAAGAGATTGACGGCCATATACGAAAATTCGGGCCTATGGCGGTCAGAGGGCTGCTCCCACTTGAAGTGCGCCGAAAACTCGTTGAAGCTATCATCGAATGTCGAAAAGAAAGAAGGTCAATCAATACAGGGGGAACCTGCGCTGTGGCGTTACAGAACTTACGGGGGTGCCGGGGAGTGGCGGCTTTTTTTTGCAGATGGGGGGGGGGGGGGGGCACGGTTGGTGAGTCCAAGCCACAACTTCGTGTGGCCTCTGGGAGCATGACTTCGACGTGGGAAGAGAAAGGCTGTACGACTCGTTCGGCGTAACCGCGAGTTCATGTGGGCTAGGGGGAGCTCGCCTTTGGCGGCGATGAGGTGCCCCAGTCAGAGGGTCTGGGGGAAAGAACAACATCAGATTATGCCGCTGTGTGGTCCGGAAAGGGTACGTCCATATAGTAGAGAAAATCAGCTGCGAGAAGCTCTACCCACCACCTTCGGGGAGTCAGCGGAGGTATGCGAGGTAATTTGGAAGGTAGAAGGGAGTGGGTCGGGGTCGCGAGGGATAGACTGCTAAGAACGTATTTAAAGTTCGGTCAAAAAGGAAACTAAGGGAAGGGGGAGGCCGCCCTCCTGCAGGACTGGGAGAGCCGTTGGCATTCAGAGGTAGTCCGGAACCGGGATAAATATTAGAGGAGGGGCAGCACAAAAAAAATCGGGCGCAGTTCACTTTTCGGACGATTCAGGACTACATCGGCGTAGTCGTGCTGAGGTCTAAACGCGTGAGAACCTGAACGGAGGACCAATTGCATGATTAAACGCCCACATCCATATTGAAAAAAGGATCACGTAGCAGGAATCGGGGGTTCAAAAGAGAAGGCGGGAAGGAAGGGGAAATGAAAGGAAGCGCAAAAAAAGTACGCGACGCTCCAAGAGGCTAGTTAAGAGATAGTTCCTAGGTGCTCAAAAAAGTCCACGAAAGGAGGGGAAAAAGAGCCTTTTTCGAGACAAGGGGACTCTAAAATTCGTCGGAAGGTACTATGGTAGGGAGAACGCCGCTGCCGGTAGGACGGGGATGGGCCGACATTTTGTCGAACGAAGGTCGGGTGGGAATGACAATAGAAGGTCTCAAGGTAAAAAACGTCAGTCCAAAGTCGATCGCGACGATTCCCAAGGCTGAACGGACTTGAGAGTTTTGAGTGTAGGAGTTGAGAAAAAACGGAAATAGGGGAGGCACAGTCGGGTTTCTGGTATCCAAAGACCTTGAATATACGGGGGCGCGAGTGATGAGTCACTTACCGGGAAGATGACGTTGGGGGTGGGAAGAAGGTGGCATCAATTCTCATCAGCAAGAAAGATGTCCACAATTGATGCTCAATGGGTAGCCGCATATCTGGTTCAAAACTCAAGGAAACGACCCGGGAAGTGAAATGCAGAAAAGCGGATCGGTTGAAATGCGGATACAGGACGTCAAAACATCGGGCAAGGAAGGGGACAGGGCCTCGAAGCTCTCAAACACCGCCTGCAGTGAGAAACCGGCATCAAAACGCAGTCGCGCGGTAAAAGAAAAAAGTTCAAAAACAGGGCTAAAACTCTCGGGCAGACTGTCCCGGAAAGGCGTAGGAAGACGAGACCACTCCAAGAAGATCCCGAGAATGCGTGGAGCAGGGGGGAGCTCCAAAAAAGTCGGGGTACTCCTGAAAGCAATTTCTAACGAAGGGAAGGGAGAAGATGTTCGGCGTGCCGGAGGAAGAAAATAAAAGGTCACAGGTTCTCTAACAAAACTCGTTCGAAAGCGGGAGGGAGAAAAAAAAAGAATGAGCGAAAAAAAAAGAGGTAAAAGCGCGGGTGAGGGCCGTAACAACACTGAGGCGCTCGCTAGTACAACTAGTTTAAACACAGCTTTTACGAAAGAGAATTGAGGGGGTAAGAGCGGAAGTAACTTGGTCGGAGCCGGAATAGGGGGAGGTAGTTTATCACAGGGGAGCACGCAAATTAGCGCGATATTATTCAAGAAAAAAAGCGTCTTGCAAAGCACCTATTGGGTGCATCTTGTGAAGCGAAAAATTGCTTAGAACAAATGGGAGAGAAGGGGGGGGTGCCGAGAACATCATCTGTTGACTTAAAACTGTAGCTTACGTCGGAAAATGTAGAAACCCAGTTAAAAAAAGTAAAGTAATACCCTAGCAAAAAAGCCCACGTCAATTATAACAGAAAACAAAGTCGGTCAAAAAAAAAGTGAAGAAGAGACCAAAGACCAACTATAAAGAGCCATATTTACATCCAGGATCCTAGGATTCGGGGCTGGGGAGTGTGAAAAAGCTAACATCAGGGAAAAAATGCACAACCTCTCGACGCGTATCAGAAAACAATTATGAGACCTGGGAAGGATACAAGAAAAAAAAGAACATTAACATCGGGGGGGGGGACATGAGAAAAAGATGAAATCAAGCGACTCACGAAAGAGGCTAAGTGATCGAGTAAGACAAAAAAACAAAGATTTAGAGGTAAAGGATTAGATATCGGCGAAAAAAAGAATAGGCGGGGAGAACGTGATATAAGACAACGGGGAGGACTGGTATTTAAATCTAGTAATTATAAGGATCTGCCCAAAAAAATGGGATCCTCTTAATAAGGTCGAGGACGGGTCAGGGAGGCGCAGGTGTCTGGATTTGTAAAAAGGAAAAAGAAGGACGAATAGATTCGGCCAGAAGTGGGAAAAAAAATGAAAGACGGGAATCGTCAGGGGGAAATAACTACGTCTAAAGGTGGTGCAAGGGCGTTGGGAGGTCAGCCGGGGGGGGAGTTCAGAGCAACTTGAGAAAGGGTCAACGGCGCAAAAAAAGAATGATGTCCACCGAGCGGAGTCAGAGCAAAGCCGCGAAAATAGGCAAAAAAAAAAAAGAGGGGGGGGAGGAACGCTGAACGATTGAAACGCACTAGTTGAGAAGGTTGCGCCAAGAAGCTACTAAGGGGGCGAACTTGAGTCTCTCTCGACAGTCAATCTAACTTGGGTTAAGGAGGAAGAGGCACGGCCGGGTTTAGGACGGGGGCACTTTTCTATGCGCCGTTGGGGTGTCGCGAAAGAAGGCAAACGCTCGGGGATTAAAACTCTAGGGCGGCCAGAGCAAAAAAAAGGAGAGGTTCAGGCTGGGTCCAGGGATCCGGAAAGGATCAAGGCTGAAGGGGATCGACGACAGAAGACGCTGGCGCGAAAAAAAAAGGTGAGGGCGGAGAAAAAGGGGATTCGTTCAGCTGTGGCCTCCTTAAAAGAAAGCTGGGTGTAAGGGGAGATGAGACGAGCGAGGGCGCGCTGGCAAGGGGGGAATGAAGGAAATTGGTTGCGGGATGGGTAAGGGGGGAAGATGCAATGGCGCTTTTAAATCGAGGAGGGGAAAAATTGCGGTGTAGAAAAGAAAACAAGGGGGGGGAGGCTCAATGTCCTACTTCCGCATTGCGAAGGAATTTCACCGGAAAACCGGAGGCAGTCTGTAGGGGGCAGAAGGGCAGGTGACTGAGGCTTTGAAAGATGGTCAACGAGGAAATACTATGGGAGGCTTTCCTAGTTAGGAAAGGAGCAGGAGACCGTCCAAAACAGAAAATCTCATGGAAAGTTTCTCGGGGGGATCACTATAGGCACAAGAGGGGGGAAGGGGATGCACGGAGGAGGGTGTCTGTAAAGATGGGTGGGGGGGGGGCGAGCGCATGCTGGTGCGTAGGGAGAAAGCTCATAACAACTAAGAGGCAACTCCTGACAGAAGAGTAAGGGGGGATCGTCATACTGCGGGGACTTGAAACGCATCGAAGAGGTCTCAAGGTCAAAGAGAAAGGGGGTATGCTTCCTAAAGGCGAACTTAGCCTGGGAAATTTTGGGCGAAAAAAATCGGGTACTGTAAGGAGACTAAGGGAAGGACGCACGTGTAAATAAAACTCCAGATCATGTACTCAAATCAAGAAAGAAAACTCTCTGTGACATCAGGAGTACACGAGACTCAGACGGGTGGGAGCGACTAGAGACTAGGGAGTGACGCATCCCGTAACAGATGATTACGTCAAGTACCTGTCTCGTTTGACTCAGGGTAAGAATTCCGCCGTATGGGGGGGATGCTGCATAGGGAAGGGGGGAGCCAAGGGGGAAAAAAGAGGGTTCAAAGAGGGGCTATATTGATGTAAGGGGAGGAACGCAAGGAGGGGGTGGCTACTAGAGAGAGGGTGGTCAGCAAGTCAGCCTGGGGGGTCCAAACTACGCCACCCCCACGCGCTAACAAAACATGATAGAGAACTAACGCATTCCTCGTCTTAACGGAGAAGCACGGCTAGAAAGGAGGAAACTGAAAAGACGTAGGGCTCGTACAGGAAAAATAGGCGGGGCCTTCCGGGCTCTTAAGCCAGGCTGGAAGAAAAATAACAATGTGTATGTTGGGAGGTGAGGTCAGGGACTCGAGCATACTGCCGTAAATTTCCGGAATTAAAAGCTGTATGGGGGGGCGCCAGCCCGCATTTTTTCAAAGAAAGAAACGAACGAATGGAAGAAAAAGCATTCGAGCGCGGTTCAAAAAGACGAGCTCACACGCATCACCTAAAAGGGTCGGAAAGTAAGAGCAAGTGTGCGAATTCTCCAAAAAAGAAAAGGGCAACAAGCTCGTTCATCCCCGGAGAAGCGCCGCGGCGGAGAACCTCTTAGAGAGAAAAAATGGGGGGATGGGCGAGTCTTCCACAGGGGAGGCGCATGCAGGAGTGGTCGCTAACAAGAGAGCAGCACATGGAAGATTCGACCGGGTACGGAAAAAACCAGCGGGTCAGGGCGTAGCTAAGTCCTCCTGGACGGATCATATTGTAATACAGACGGGTAAGTGTAACCAACCTGTTATTAGAGGGATACTGGATGGCCTGGTCAAGGTAGGGAGCGGTCGTCGTTGCGGATCGAACGGGGACAAAAATCACACAAGGAATGCGGAAGAATTCTACGGCGGTTCGTCGAAACGAGTGCTTTGGTGAAAAAATAAGCAAAGAGCAGCTAAAGATACAGTGCGACGGACGAGAAGGGTAAAACAGAAATCAAAGTAAGGTAACGACTGAGCAGTTTTAAACGCAAGGATGCTGGCTCCTGGCGAGGGTGAAGCCAGTCGCATGGTACGAAAAACTAGCAGGCAATCGGGAGGTGTCCTTATGTGGCGGTACGGGGTCTACTGGGCAAAAACAATGCGGAGCGTCGGCATGTTTCAAAGGGAAAGCGACTGGTAAGAACGTCGACGGCAAAAAACGATGAGCAAGACAGGCAAAAACAAAAAAGGGGACAACACAAAAAAAAAACCCTAACCAGGGAAGGGGGAGTTGTTCCAAGGAGTCGAAAACCGATTAGAGCGACCTATATCCAGCAGGAGGTCAGGGGGGTGGAAGAAAAACGGATCTAGAGCGCGAACAGGAGACGTAAGGGGAAGGAGGAAGTAATGGTAAATAACGCGCGCCCAATGAAGTGTGCTACAAACTTTGTGCAAGCCTTCAAATGCGATAACGTGAGCTCGTCGTGAAAGGAAAAAAGAGGCTTCTGGAGCGAAGAACAAAAAAAAAATGTACTCGAGAAAAGGAAGATCACATCACCTGCACCGGCGTCGACTGACGAGTTCCGCTAAACGCATCGGGACACTTAAAAGAAGGAATATTCAGCTCGCAGAAGGAAAGACGGGGGATCTTAAACGCAGGGGGCGTGAAGAGAGAGGCCTGCAAGGAATAGCGAGAGTCACTCCAAAGCGGGCCCCGGCAGAGCTGCATAAAAACAAGAATACATTACCTATTGTCGAAGGTGTCGTCGACCAAAAAAGAAAAAGGGGGGAAGTGAGCTTTAGTACCATAAACCATACTTACAGAAGTCCATCAAAAATCCAAAAAACGCCCAGAGCGGTGTGTAGTGTGAGGAAGGTCAAAATGAAAAGGGGAATATGAGGAAAGAAAAAGAAAAGCACAACGGGTACGGCAATCTAAACGAATCACATATAAAACAACTGAGATCGCGGCGATGTAATCTTTTGGTATGCGCTGCATAACGGGGAACTAACCTCTCTTAATCCAAAAATTAGAGGCAGAATGCTCGGCCCACTTCCAAAGCGCTGGAAATACCCGTCTACGGGAAGTACAAATTAAAAAAAAAACCAAAAAAATACTAAGACGAGTCAGAACTCCACTAAATCGTGTTTGCCCACACAGGAAACAACAAGGAAGAGCAAAGCTGGGACGCAAGGCGAACGAAAGTAACTCCATCAACGATCTGCAAGGGCAAGAATGAAAAAACCTAAGACAAGTCGGGTTCTCTATAACGGACAGGACACCAAAGGGGAAGAACGATAAATCAGGAGAAAGACGCCAGATAAAAGGTAGCGAGTGAAGGAGGCGCCCACACTTGGTTGAAGGCAAAAAAAACGTGGGACCAGGGGAATATTTTGCGCCCGCTGAAGAAGGGAAGGCTGGTCGGCAAGCACGGGCAAATTGTGCAAAGGTGCCACCAATAAATCGGTTAATGGGACGGGCCCAAACATTCAACGGGCCCTTTGGGGGGAAAAAAAAGAAGGCTTTGAGGAATCGGGCAACTACGAAAAAAAGTAAGAGAACCACGTGGCGGAAGGGAGTGCACCAAAAGCAAATGGCGGCTAACGTACGAGGCGAGTCAAAAACAACCACAACAACGGGAGGGAAAGGAGAGGTGCGGACGGCATCAGCCATTTGGCCGCAAAGAGAAATGGAAGGGGGGGGGGGAATGTCAGTAAGCTTCTGGGGCAACGGGGGGAGAAGGGGGACTTAAAAAGAGGAAAAAAGCTTTAGTTGTAAAAGGGCTGCTTGTGACTTGGTTCTATTACGGGAAATGGGCGCTGCCAACTGGGAATTGTTCGGCTTAGGTGCCGGGGGGAACAAGGATCGAGTCCAGGGGCCTCGGAAAGAAATAATTTTAAAAAGAAAGTCGCCGAAGAGGAGGGGCAGTATATAAAGTGAGGGCAAGAAGGCAAAAAAAAGGCAAACAAGGGAATGACTGGGAAAGAAACCGAAGGGGGTTACGCCGTTGGGAAGAAAAAGTGCTGGATTAAAGTTCAATTAACGGAATGGGGGGTGGACCTTTCACAATATCATGGGTGTTCAGAAAGAAGGTGGTTCCTTAGAGTGCTAAACAACTGTTGGCAATACTGGGAGTGGGGGAGTCAACTCGAGTGGAATCTGGTGATTGCGGAAAAAAGATATCTTCGAAGCAACGTAGAATGGCTTAATTCTTCAAGGGGGGAGGCGAGGGGAGATATAGAAAAGAGCTGTATGAAAATAATGGGGGAAGGGATTCCCTGTACTGAACGGTCGAGACAGTTTAGTCAAATCGGAAGGAGAGGGAGCAAGTACAGCACAAAAAAAGCGGGTTTGGACGTGGTGATTGGGAATGACGGATCTTCAGGGGAATCTCTCCTACGGGTAGGGAGCCGAACTTAAAACACATTCTAAGAACATAAAACGCAAAAAAACTACTGTAGGGGAGTTCCCGACAGAGAATGACAAGCGGGGGGGCAAAACTTTGGAAGTGACAAGACAAACCCTATTAGAAACGGCAGTAGTAGAGGTGGGTGGGCGGAGAAAAGCGTGCTCAAGGAATAAAGAAAGGGGCGGGGTAAGGTTGCTCGGAGGGGAGAGAAAAGGGGAGGGGATTGTTCCTAGTATGTTGGAGGAAGGAAGCAGCAGCGATGTCTTCTTTAGATCAAAAAAGAGGATAAAGAAAGAGAGCAAATTGAAGGCAAGTTGAATTGTAACTGAGGTTTAGACAAAAAAAGCGGAAATGGGGGAAACGTGGGAAAAGGGAAGAGAAAGACTAGTAAGGACGCATTGGAACGCAGTCATAATCTCCTCATTCCCAAAATTGGAGTGGGGAGGTTCTGGGCCGCGGCGAAAGAACCTCGAAGCAACTCTTTGAGGAAAAACGTGTGGAATAGAAGTAACGAGAGGGGAGGGAAACTTTGTTTGTAAATGTGAAGGAACTGGGGCTCTTGGGGAAATACAAGTAGAAGAAAGGCTTTGCTGGCCCATCGCACGGTAACCTCGAAGGAGAAAGGCACAAGTGGTTGGAAGACTACGCAAAAGCGAGAAAAACCGCAAAAAAACCCGGCAATCAGGGAAGCTGTCAGAAAAAGTGCGCAATACTTAAGAAAGGGGGAAACCAGATCGGAAAAGGGGGGGCAGCAAGCAGAAAAACGTAGGGGTGAGAAGGGGATTGACCCGGCCGCCGACGGTCGTCGAATGCGAGGAAAAAAGCTCGCGTTGTTGAAAAGGATGAGTAAACAGCTATCACGGCAAGAGAAAGGCGAAGGGGGGTTCCGCATAACAAGTAAAGGGATGCTTTCCACCGTTCGATGAATAGAAGAGGACAAGACCATCACAAAAGTGGTGTACCAGACACCGCGAACTAAAAGGGTGGAAGCGGTCCAGCGAAATGGATTTTAATCAAGGGGGGAAAGGGAGAGGGGGCCATAAAAAGTCGTCCAAGGCTAGAAAGCGGCCCGCAAGGTCTATCGGTCGGACAACTCGTTAATCGCGGCTCAAATAACAATGTCCGTATTAGACAGTCGACTCGGGAAGAAGAAATGTTTTATCGGGGGGAAGAATAGGGATGGTGCCAAAGCGGATACGGCGGGGGCCTACTAGAAATCTCAACAGCTGCTTTAACCGACGAGGAAAAAAAGCTTTAAGCGCACCAGGGGTCATTCTCAAAGGGGAGCGCGAAACTGTCGAGCAAATCTAACCAGTTGCAGGAGTTTCACAATAGGCGGAGTCGTGTAAAAAAAACGCAGAGAGAGGATCTGGGTAAAAAGGTAAGTTAAATTCTCATTGCATACAAAATGGCGAAGCGACAATAGAGCAAAAAAGGAAAAACGACAACGGGATTCTCTAATTATGGGGGGGTATATGGCGAAGAGAAATGGACGGAAAACACTGCGTCTTCAGAGTGGCAGGTGCCGTCTCAAATGAGGGACGATCCAAAAACGAAAGATGTTTAGGGTTATTTTGCAGGACGGTCAGGGCGCAGTAATCGGAGGAAAAAAAAATGCGGAACGCGTCCTTCTCCCTAGAAAGCCAGCGCCGGCGGTAACAAAGTAGGGAACTCGACCAGGGTTGGGTGGGTCGACCGTCCGTTAAAGGTCGGCCCCCAAACTCAGTTCGAAAGGGAAAATGTACGGAGGCGAAAAGAAGTGGAAACATTAAGCGGATGGGGACGGGAAGGAGGAAAAGACTAATAGTAACAAGAGGCAAAAACCCATCCGAATAGGTTACAAACCGAAAAAGTTGTTTGAAGCGGAAAGGAGGGAAAAGGGGCTGAGGCCCAAAAAACTTGAAAAATCAAAGTAGGAGTGGATGGGTCGAAAAACCCCGAAAAAAAGGATTCGAGCAGTTGGAAGGACTGGTGCTCTTCTGAGAGTGATGGCGATAGCGTGCAGTTGAGAAAACTTATTGAAAGCAAACAAACACATTACGCAAGTGGGAGATTATCTTTGCCGAAGGAGACGACTGAAAAAAATGGTTGAAAATAGTGTCGAAACCCGTAAATTCTCGGGCTTAAAGTATGGAGACGAAACGGGGAAGGATGGGCAAGGGGTAACGTGGTCGACAGACGATTAGCAAAAAGACATATCGATAGGGTGAACACGGCAGGGAAACTACGGGCAAGAGAAAAAACATAGAATCGCTTGGGACAGTCTCGCAGGAAACCGGGGGATAGGGGACGAATGGAAGTCGAAAGGGTGGCGCGTCAGGCTAGGAGGGAATGCCCATAAGCAAACTGGCAGAGTCCTGAAAGGGCAAAGGGGGGGGTTGCAAGCCTTGATCTCGTGACAACGGAAAGGACTGTCTCCGAAGAAAGCGGGAAAAAAAAGTCTAAGACCCTCCATACCTTCATCAAGACGAGCAGAGGGGACCGGGGCCAAACAGCAGCCGTGGGACAGGAGGAGGGACCCTGAACAGTTTCGCCGCTGGTCGAAGTGGGAAAAAAAAAAACATCTAGGGACCGAAAAGACTGTTCTGAAAATGGAAGATAACACAAGGCGAATAGGAAGAGGTCGTCGGCGGGAGAATGAAACTCATAGTAAAAGCGAGTTGAGTCTTCTTGTAAAAACGACAGGCGCAAGGATAAAAACGACCAAAAATAAAAACCCTGGAAAAGTAAGTCGTAATTATGGAGGAAGTCTGCGTGAGGACGAAACAGAGGATGTTACAGGCTCTGAGATGAGGGGGCTCAATCAAACGCGCTAGAAAAAGGAACGTGGAAAAAAGTCGATACAACGAGAGCTCGGTTGCCTGAAAGTCGCAGCGGTTGAGAACGAGGAAAACAGTTCTGTCAATAATTCCCGGAGGCAAAGAAAAAGGGCGCAACCACCTACGCTGTAAAAATAGAATTCAATCATAAACTAGAGACCGTCTTAAGAAAAGATAAAATTTCGGGGCCTAATGCTATGGGGAGGGAGGAGTGGGAGGGTGTACATATCCACGACAAGAAAACTCTAAGTCGTATACTATTGCTGGGGGGAAATAGGTGAAGGCGAAGCCAGCATTAAATATGGTTAAGTGGCATAATGAGGGCGGCTTAGAAAGGCATCGACAAAAGACGCGGAAAAGGTTGCGAAAAACTCTGCTTCACAAAAGTAAGGTAGATAGGTAAAAAACCTCGGAGGGAGGTAGATGAGATTCAACTGCGCGAAGCTTCGTTTGAAAAAGAAGGATGATTTGTGACATGGGAGAAAGTGACTTCTGGAGGGACGTGATTCGGGGGTCTTGGTGAACTAATTGTCAAAAACACAAAGGGACAATCAAAAACGAGGGCTTAAAGGAGAGATCAGGGTCATCATACGTAAGTGTGTATCCTTGGTGACCGACGTGTGTTTGCGGTGACCGGGGGGGGGTCGTAATCAAAAGAAGGAGTTCCACCCTGACCTCGCTGACGTTTCTCGAAACGAGACGGGATCAGATACGCGCACGGTAAGGGCGGGGGGGGAAAATCTTGAAGACTACTTGGAGAAGCGCGAGGGGGCGGAAACATCTAGGAGAGTGTGCGGCGCTGGGCTCGAATTACCGAACTAAGGTTACTGAAGGGGTAAAAAAACGATACCAAAAGGTACGGTTACGCCGTGGGTAGACTGACTCTGCCGGGATTTTTTGGAAACTCCTGTAAAAGCTGGTCTACGATCGCCGTCTTCTACACGCTAAATCGTACTATCTGGGAGGACGGAAATCATCCGGCATGACAAGAAAATATCCCTGCATTCCACTCCATGGCCAAACGAAAAAGAAATTGAGAGTTCCTGCGAAGGACGCGTTCTCGGGAGAGGTGGGGACTGCGCCCGAAAGTCGGCTAGGATAAAGAAGTCCATAGCTGGGGTTTAAGAAGTCAGTTCGGGGTGAAAAGTAGATCGAATGTTTCCTTTAAGAGAGAGGGCCTTGCAGGCATTATTGACGGTCGAAAGATTCAAGGGGGTTGTACGGTGGGGCGGGAGCTGGGGATGGGCCGCTTGGGGAACTGTAATCTGGGAAAAACTATGGCCTGGTTCTATCAGACATGTGGCAAAGCGAAGAGGGAGATTATCGGCGAGGGTGACCAGGGAGAATTAACATTGCTTGTTGAAAGATATACTTAGAGCGGAGAGATTCCAAAGATAGGGCAGGAAAATTAAAAAACAAAAAAAAGGAACAGAAGAAGCAGCTGTAGGGGCCACTAAGTAGTCGGGTAACCGAGAAAAATTATCAGGACAACGCGCGGATTAAGCAAGGTCTTCTGTCGTGCGTACGTGACTGGGCAGCCGAGGTGCGAGTAAAAAAACGAAAAAAAATTCTCATGGTAGCGCAGCCCACTAATCAAAGTTCGAACGTCCATGGATCCCCCCGAGACTTAGCCTGGGGGGATAACGGCTTACTTAGGACGAACAAGTGAAGCATCGGGTCTCTTGCTGTCCAAACAAAAAAAAAAAAAAACAAAAAAAATCATGCTAGCTTTCATAAGAGGGTCGACGACAAGGAAAGGGATCCTGGGGACTACTTTAGAGGGCTGTACTCCTGAAGTAGATAAAACTGGCCTCCTAAGGAGATTGATAACAATTGAGCATGGGGGGACCTCGTGGCAAAATGGTCGGGGACAGACAGGAGAAGCGCATCTCCCAGTTAAAAGCTGTTTTAAGGAGGCAGGTCAAAAACCAGGGGGTGCTGCTCTATCCAAGATGCAGCTTGGGTGAAGGTGGCACATCAGAAACGCCGACTACATTAGAAAATGACCTCGTCGGAATATGAGTAAAAAGGCCAATGTCCCGCGCAACGGGTAAACGACGAGGAGCAATTCGCATACTCGTAGAGGTAGGAGTAAGGGTCGGCTGTAGAAAGCGGGAGGGAAAGGAGCCAATGAAAAAACAAAAAACAGGTTAATGAAAGTAAGGGTAATGAAAAAAAATAAAAAAGGAGAACTTAAAAAAACATAGGCTGGAATGGGGAGTAAAACGGGAAGGAAAAGATGTTTTTATCAATATAAAAAGGGGGTGGGGTGTAAAAACTGGGGCAATCTAGCCCACGAATTGGGGGTCAAAACTCTCGATGGCCAAGGGGGGGGGAAGACGTCCGCGCCAGGAGAAGCGCCGTTGGGCAGCCGAACACAAGCGGAGCGTGTGATCACGGAGAGGGGGGAAACTAAAGAAAAGAACTCGGGAGGGAGTCTTCATTCATCTTTCACTCTCTAAGCAAACTGTTGCTGAAAAGACTAAAAAAAAACAAACACACAAAGACGAGAGGATTGATCTAGTACGAATATTATATGGGTTTGCAGACGCAAGGGAGTCAGTTCTTCGAACCGGAGCAGGAGGAAGGGGGAAGTCGATTCTTGCCTTATCGCAGCACATCTCGGTCATCAGAAAACCATTTAGTCAGTACAAATGTAGATGACGTTAGTTGGGGGGGGGGGTGTGGGGGGGGGGGGGGGGGGGGGGAAAACTTCGATAGCCCCAATGGGGGAGGACTGGGGGGGGCCATTTTCGCTGGGAGAGTAATGGAGGCGATGCATGGTCGTAAACAGGGAAGGATCAAGGGTGAAGGGAGGGGACAAAAAAAAAGGACTGACTAAAAGAGGTGGATACTTTCAGATAAAACAAACGGACGCTAGGGTGGGGTTTTGGATTCTCAAGACTGAAGTAAACACGACTTCAGGAAGTCGGGGAAATATAAATCATACTCTCTGAGAGCGGAAGGGAAGAAAAAAAAGTGTTGGACTGCTGCGGGAGCTGGGGATGGAAAATGAATTTAATAAAAAAAAAGTTATAAAGATCTATAATCGAGAATGGAAGGTTGGAGGGAAGGTGGGCAGAATAATGAGGAATGGCATAAACCCAAAAAAAAGCGAGAGAGAATTTGGACACACGGGGAAAGACAGTGGGGTACCGTCCCGTAATGGACCGCACTTTGGAGTACTCATCAGGTTCAAGTACCATAATAGCGCACCACACTTACAGTTAAGAAAAAGACGCTATCCTATGCAGGGAGAAAAAAAAAAGGGGATCAAAGACTAGGGGTAAGTGTTGCTCCGATCTAAACATAAACATCCAGACAAAGGGAAGTGGAAGGAGTTAGGCTAATAAAAACAGATATAAAAAAATGCGACTCAGGACGGGGGGGGGGGGGGGGAAAAAGAGTCGCATCTAGGGACCGACATCCACTGAGTAGGGGGAAAATGTCCTACAACCTTGTTCCAAGACCAACAGAACTAACGTAAGAGGGGAGTCAGGCAGGGAAGAGCGGGAGCAAAAAGAAGAAAGCGAGGGGAATAGGGCACTACATTCAGCGCAAAATCAAAAAACGAGAAACACCTCCTACAAACAGGTACGCCACTAGGGGGAAGAAGAAAAAACAACACGGAGGCATAGGGAAGGAAATGATCCAATGACTAATCGCAAAAAAAAGGGAAATCTGACTATAGGAAGGAAATTCCCCGAGACAGGAAGAGTGCTAAGCTTTCAACTTCTTTTTACGGGGGAAGCTGAACAATTCATCGGAGGGAAAAGCGAGGAAAAAGGGGATTCAGGAAAGGTAGTGAGAAGTGTGGAGCTACAACTCGTGGTCACAACTGAGTGTGAACAGATCCTGAGGGGGGGAAAGGGGAGGACATCTAACGGAAAAAAAAAAAACCGTCCGCTCGATAGACGTGTGACAGTGTGCGCGACAGTCGCAGTGTAACAGAGAACAGGAGGGGCTGCAAAAAACTGGGGAGAAAGGTAAAAGGGAACAAAAATCCAAATAAAAGAGTAATTCGCTATGGAAACTGGGTTGGTCGCAACCCCCAGGGTCAAGATAAAGAAAAAAAGAAGGAGAAAGTGGCAAGGCTTTCGAAAAGGAAAAAAGGTGAGAGGGAAACTTAATACAGTCCTGGGATTTAAAAAGTAAAAGAAAGCCAACCGAACCGTTTAAGAAAGAACAGAGAAAGCGCTCAAAGAAAAAAAGAAGAAGCTTGGGGGTGAAAATCAAAGACCGATGTAGAGGAAGTTACACCATAAAAAAAAAAATAGTGCGGTGATAGTGACGAAACGTAAGGTATTTCTAGAAGGCGTCTACCAAAGAGGGGAACAGAGGGCAGGGCGCAGATTCCACAGACAGGGACGGGAAGGCAAGAACAACGGGGGACAAAGGGCTTTAGAAAATTGGGGAGGGACATGGAACTTATGGGAGAAAAGAGCGGATGAAAAAAACTCAAAACTACGTCCACAAACAGCATCTTGGGGAAAAAGGGACTAGACAAGCATCTCCAAAAGGAAAGACAAGAAAAGAAAAAAAAGCCCCAGGAAAATGTTCACGTCTTAAAAGACGTCTAAACGAAACTCCATTTTCAAAAACACGCTTCCGAACGAATGGATAAGCGGC
>Ga0179593_1324001_pt1 | contig 18507 bp, 24 predicted proteins | sample CZODoug2_1_08_16_FD_185931 | JGI IMG/M metagenome (GOLD analysis project Ga0179593, IMG submission 185931) | Vadose zone soil fungal communities from Angelo Coast Range Reserve, California, USA - CZODoug2_1_08_16fungal (PacBio error correction) | ecosystem: Environmental > Terrestrial > Soil >...
GCGCTAAGTGCTTCAAGACAGCCTCGGGAGGGGAGAGAGCACGGACGGACAGAAAAAAAAATGCGCGAGAAAATGCTGTGAACATCACCCGTTTCAAGAAGATGTGATTTAGGGGAACTCCAAAGTGTACGGTCGAGGGGAAACACATACGCAACAGGGAACGGTGGGGAACGGAGGCAGCGACGGTTCTCGAGGTAATCTCAAAGGAAGGGGGAAGAGAAAAGGGAGAACACCAGAAAAATGGGGAGAAAGATCCAGGTGTTTATCGTCAAAGGCCTGCAATCTACAGCGCGTCAACTCTTCCAAAGAGCCCGGACCGTCCGTGACTGAGACTTGACATCAGAAAAGTCTTGCACGGAAAGACCCCCTCCTCAAGCCCTGTCGGAAAGCACCCCCAAATGATTTTTGAAAGAAACGGCAATAAAAAAAGCGGTGCAGGTTGTTGAAGTGGAAAAAAAGCAACACGACGGGAACGATCGAAAGAGTGCCGGGAAGTGGAGCAGGAACACTCAGTAAAGAAGGGAAGAGGGTAAAAATTACAAAAAAGGGAGGTGCACCCGACTCTGGCCAATATATGGACAGCCAGGGGAGGGGAAGAAAAACGTAGGATCGTCAACTCCGTAGGCCGGCGCGGAAGAGGAAGGAGAGCGTGAAATTTGGGCCAGGGGGGGGGAAAAGGTATCGGATGAACCAGCCGACAAAGACCGTGTATCTATCATCATAACACCGAAAAGGGAGTGGGGAGTCTGGGGCGATAAAAAAAAGGAGCTCCGTCTGACAATCTTCCAACCAAAACCTTCAAAGAATAACTAACGCTCCTTGAAATGAGAAAAAGTACGCGTCTTTCTAGAAAGAAAAAGAAACACCGGAAGGGGGGGGTGATTTGGGGACCTTCTTACGGAGCAAAAAACCGGGTGGCTAAGCCGCACGGTCCATCTGTAACTGGGGGCGCCTTAATAGTCTTCCCGAAGACTGCGCAGTGAAGAGGCGCCAAGAAGATAAAAGTAAGAATGCGTGAACTTGGAGAAATGGGCTTAGCGAGTTAGGGAAAAATCGTCAGACCTCGAAAAACTCTTGCCTTGCAGACCGGTTCTTAAGAAGGGAGGAGTGCAATCGAGGGGAGGGTGGAAGGGGACGGGCAAAGCTGACAAATCATACCAGAAAGGCGAACAGGGGAAAATTAGCAGTCCAAAGAAGGGTCCTCAACACGCCGGAAAGACTGGAGAGGAACTGAAGAATGTGCGCCACCCATAGTGCCACCTTATGATCATCAGCTCGTGGGGGGCGCATACATGAGGCGACGGGAACGACAGAACTGGAAGTAGGGGGGTAACGGGATAAAGGAAGAGGAAATTGCCATTTTTACAGGGTCGATAAGGAGTGGAACTGGCGAAAAAAGCTTGAAAAATGGGGCTTTTAGAGTGAAAATTTGCGGGGGGTCATCTTTTCACGGCTGCGCTCTGCCGTAAAGGAAGGAGAAGTAGGAGAGTAGAGGCTAGGAAACGGATTCCGTGCTCTAACGACTGGTCGCGTTCATGGAGCGCCGGCGGGGGATCAAATGGAGGCACCTCTTCCAGCAAGTGGGGAGGGGAAAAAAAAATGTACATGAAGAAAGAAAAAAAATCTCGCTAAAACCTCTTTAAATTGTGCCATTCAACTGGATGTTTGAGGGGGGGTAGAAAGGGCTGAGTACGCAAAACTTTTTCTCGAGAAAGCTCTTCAGGCAATAGGAAAAGGAAGCAAGCTTGTCAAACCTTCAACGAGTTGGGTCATATCAATGTCACTTTCGGGAGTCAGGAATGGAAAACGCCTAAAATTCGGCAAAAAAATGCGTTCAGCGCGAACTTGGGGCTCTGGAAGGAAAGAGAGAAAAAAAAAAGGTGAAGATTATAACCCAGGAGAGAGTAGGTCCCGGAGGGGGCAGGGGTATGCGCCGTAGAAGCAATGGCGGAAAATGCGGGGGTCAAACCAGATCGGTACCGACTGGTCACGTTGATCGTGAACCATCAATGAGGGGAGGTTAAAAGAGACTATGAGGTGGAGAGCGGATGCGGACTGGAAGCAGGGGAGGAAAAAAGACGAAGGGTCGACAAATTACACAGACAGTCTTGTGGAGGGAAAATGAAAAGGAGGAAGTTCGAGAATGTCAGTCAGAGACAGAGGCAAGGGGGAGCCTCCCAAACATGCTTGGAGAGGAAGGAAGCAGATCTGAAAGGGAACAGCAGAAAGGACTCTGAAACCGGATCCTGCTCAATACCTAAGAGAGAAACATCTTGGTAAGGGAAAAGGGAACTTCGCCGAGCGTGCAAATTAACCACCCGCAAAGAAAGAAAAAAAAAACCAAGTACTGGAAAAAGGGAAATGCACGAAAATGCGCTCGACACCCTGAAAAAAAGGAAGAAGTCTAGGGTAGGTACTTCTGGAAGAGGAAGAGGGTGGGGCGTGGGACCCTCTCCTGATTTGGCTCAAAGTCATGAGTTCATGATAGACAAGAAAGGAGTGAAAAAAATGCAGTGCCTTCGCGTTGTAAGGTGGGGGGCTGAAGGCCTTTCGACAGAAATTGGTTAGATGCGGTTTATGGGGGGGGGAAGGGGGGGGCGATATCACGCAGCAAAACAAGGAGTATCAGCAATTTGAAGCCAAGTCGGCCCAAGCAAGAGGGTGGCCGGGGATCCCGGCACGAGCGCGAAGCGGCGCAAAGCGTAAGAAGATGGACGGAGGGGTTCTGAGGAGGGAGAAGATACCTGGGAGAAGAAAGTCTTAGGGGGGGGAGACCTGAACAGGAAAACAGGAAAAGAAGGTGCGGGGAGGCAAAAAAACGGCCTTCAAGGGAAAAAAGACATAAATTCAAGGAGGGCGGAAGAAGCGTACACAGGAAGGAGGGGAAGGTTTGGGTGAAAATTCAGGGGAATGCTGCGGGGGGGAAAAGTGAAGGTGGTGTTGAAAATGACAAAGGGACGAAAAAGGTTGGTAGCCAGCAACACTCATTTGGCGGTGGTGGTAGTAAAAAGTCAGTTGGGATAGAGCGCCGGTCGGGAAAGAGCCTCGGTAAATTGTAAGGAGAGCAAGAAGAACTATCCGGGAAATACTGGCTGATGAGACGTATGTAAAAGGGGGGGGATTTAGAACTAAGATAAAAGGAGGGAGGGGGGAAAGCAAGGGGTCGTCATTTGACTCTCACACTGCTTGGCCACTGAGTGAGAAATTTCCTTGCAGAAGAGGGCCACGAGGAAAACAGTTCATGAGTGGGAGGTGGCTGGACAACCCACTGAACATCGGTGCATGGATGATAGAAGGAGAAAAAAAAAAAAAAGGGGGGGGGTGGATCCCCTTTGCCCGAAGGGGCGCAAAATTGAAACCTTAAAGGGGGTTGAGAGCTTAACGGTCGGGGCCGAGGGGAGCACAAGGAAAATTCAAGGTCGAGGATGGGGGGATCGTGTCATTTGCTCAGGAAGGAAAAAAGGTGGAGAGAAGGCTTTGGAGTGGGAAAATGTAGAGGAGACTTACTGCGCTTCGATCAGGAGTCTCACATTTAACGAGCCTTAAAGGGGACCCACGTGGACCACTTGATGAAAAAAAGAGTGGTAAGTACAGGGGGAAACAAGGAAAATCGCAGGACCGGGATGAAGGAAGGAAAAGGAGAGCTGCTAAGGAGGGTTGGAGGAACAGGACACCGCACTGATTGAAACGAGGCTATAAACGACGTCAGCAAGGTGGTAAAAGCTCACAACGGAGAAAGAATATTAAGGGGAAGCAAGAGTCTTGATACAGCCGCCTTCATACGATCGCAGGGAGAAATACGCTTCCACGAAGGAAAAAACGAGAAAGAAAGAAGGGATGTACAGCACTCAAGTCCCCATGCCTCCAGGAAGTGCGAGACACTGGTAAAGATGGCCGGAACACGTAAACTATTCGACAGAACGGGAAACGGGGGAAATGGGTCTTAGGACAGGACAGTTAGGAAGGTTAGCTAAAAGTATCGAAAACGAAATTTCAAAAAACCAGCCAACGGGCTGGGCGATAATATGTGACGGAACGAACGCAATCTACGCGCTCCAAAGATAAAGCAATAAAGAAAGGGGGGGGGGACGAGAAGAGACGAATGGTTATAGCTAGAAGAAAGTAGTCAACAAAACCAACGAAAATTCGGACAAGGGCTTAAACACCCTGGGGCAGAAGGAAGCACGAGAGGTCCGGTGGGGGGAGGTTTCGCAAGCCGAAATAGGAACGTGGGGCCCACCGGTTCGTTCTTGACTAAGAGAAAGGGACCGTGCGAGGGTCCACTGATCCCACAGTGCGGGCACACGACGAACTGATGATAAAAGGAGAAGCAAGGTTTGCAAAAGAAAAATAATAGTCTCCCTGGGGAAGGAAGAAGGGAGAGAAATGGCCGGTAATCGTTGTTCGAACATTTAGAATGTGACCAGAGCAGAGAAAAAGGGGGAAACAGGGGGACTGATACACGACCCACCGAAATGAGGGAAAAAGGTGGAAACGAAAGAATGAGGGAGCTCTCCACAACCACCTTACGTAATCCCAAAGGCACGGAACGAAAAAAAAAAACCACAAAGTACTGCTAATCGCAGGGAAACTGCCGTACCTGATTCATGTGGGGGGATGGGTGACCTCAGGAACGAAAACCAGAAGTGGATGGAAGGGGGAAGCCAAGTCCACAGTCGAAACTGCGTTCCGGCTCAGATCAAAGAAAAAGCGACGGGCGTTCAGCGGAGCCATCATCAGAGGACGTGATGGAAAAGCTGAGTTCGATTTTTGGAAGAAGGAGGGAGGGAGGGAGGACATCTTCTTCCCGGCGAAAGAGGGAAGGGCGACTTGGCATGGCTCCTCCCAAAGGCATCATCGAGGGAGGTTTGAAATTCACATAGGATTCCCAATCATTCTAAAGCATCAAGAAAAATGAACCAAAGAGATAACAAAGAAAAGGGAAGGGGGGGGGAGGGGAAAAACTGGGAGAAAGAAGGCAGAGGGGGGGGCGAAAGGAATATGAAACTCTCAGCTTGCCAAAAGATCGGAAAACAAAGCGGTAATTCCAAAGTCTTGACGTCAAAGAAGGAAGTTGGCCAAAAAGTTCGGGGGGGGGAGATCAAGAGGGGGCTTTAGGGGCAGATAAAATGGAAGGCCTTGTTTTGAAAGGGGCGTACGGTGGGGGGAACTGGCATCATTCAAGGGCGAAAATAAGGTAACTTAATTCCGATGTCAAGGAAGAACCGGAGGATGTTGAGAAGAGGAAAACGGGGCGTCAATGGAGCCGGGGAGAAGGTCGAGAAAAGGGGGAGGGCGTGAAGAAACGCATGATAAGTCTCGAACCGCCCAGACTAGAACTGAACTAAGTAATTTGTTCACCAAAAATGTGTTTGGTTGGGGGGTCAAGTCAAAGACCGTCCGCCACCTTTAAGTGAAAGAAAACAGCTCGGATTAAAGAACGTCAAAGAAGGGAAAAGAATGTCCAAACCATCGTCGGGGCACGCAAAACTGTTGAAATACTTTAGTACCGATACGCAGGACAGAGAACAGAAAAGGATTGGGAGAGGTCTCGCTGGAGAAGGATAACCTTTCAGCGAATATCGCTATCAACCACAACAACCGTGAGATGAGGTTATTTCCCGGCGGCAGGCGAGTTAGGGTCGGAAAAAACGCGACCATCTCAAGGACGGGGAAGGGATACGGAGTAGCAGGTAAAGACGAAAGAGTCATTGAAAACGTGAACCCTCTTAATGGGTTCCGGGGGGGCAATAGTGCACGATAAACTTCGGTGAGGCGGGAATGCTTGAAAGGGACCGAAGAAATAGAGACATTAGCAAAAGGAAAAAAGAAAAGAGTTGGGGCATTCAATTCCTGTATTTGCATCTTAGGTCACAGCAGCAGTATAATGCTGGAGCGGCACTACTCATCGGATTCGTAGGGCAGCGCCTCGGGACGAAAGGAGTAAGAGCGAAAACGAAGCAGGAGGGAGTACTCGGACAGCTATCGTTATTTTAGACAATAGCGCTGTCATGAAGAAAGGTCACATAAGACAAAGGGACTTAAAGATTCAGACAGAAAAGGCAGACACCTTACAAACTGGGGGGAAAAATAGTAGTGGAAGAGGAGTCAGGACAGGGGAAGGAGCCGCGTGGTTGGGAGCGCCCATTGTGTTAGCAAGCTTGAAGGATCGGATCAAAGTGCGCATAGAAAAAATGCGAGGACAGGGGGGGAAGTAGGCGTTGCAAGGGGGGTCATCAGAAGAGAAGGTAGAGGTTTCGTTCGCATGGAATTGGATAAGGCGATCACGCACGACAAAGGTAGGCAACAGAAATTGGGAAGGAAAATCAAAACAATAGTGTGCGCCGGAAGCTATCCGTCAAACGGGGCATGCGCGCAAAAGAGAGGAAGAGAGTAAGAAGGTAAGTGGCCAAGCTGAGAGGAGAAGGAGGAAAGGCGTCAACTGGCCACTCCTGTGAGGATTGGTAACGCATTGAAAAACTGGTGGAAAGGGGGTGCGGGCTGGGCATAGGATGCAAGGCCTTACCGATAAAAGCAAAAAAATCCAAAAAAAATTAAGACGGTTTCGTGCGGAAGGAGAGGAGAACCGACAGTAAACTTTGTTGTGTTCGGGGGGAAGGTTAAAACTGCGTAGTGGACATGAAAGGTGGGGGACGCGTTCCGAATAGGGGTGGGCGGCCCGCACCTCACCGGCCGTGGACGTTTGGGTACTTTTTCGGAGTAGGTGGAAAAAATCGAGTCTTAGGGACAATATGGGTCCTCGGTAAAGGTTAAGAAGAATAAAGTGAAGGGGAAAGGTCGAAAGGGCCGAAGGCAGGAGTGACCTTCCAGGAAGAGGAAAACAAGACGAGAGCCCAAGTCGGTAAAAGGTGTGAGACGGTAATCGAAAAAAAAGATTTGACAAGATTGAGGAAAGGGAAAGGAAACACTGCAAGCCCTCGGTCACAATGTATCACCAATTCACGGGAGGTTTCGAACCCACAACCTCGCGGTGATGGGAAGAGGGGTAAAAGAAGGGGGGGAAACCTTTCAAGGGCGCTGGGAGGAAGGGGGCCAAAATGGGGGCATTTGAATAGAACGAAAGGGGGGAAGTCTCTGGGACACGGCACCCAAGGGCAATGCATCGGAAGGGGAGGACTTTGTTCAGGAACCTTAAGTAAGAAGGGATGATCGAAAGGATGGTGAAGGGTCAGAGGGCCGAGGGCCCCTCTATCAAGGCAGAAAGTAAGGAAAAGGAGGGAGGAAACCGAAGGTCAAAAACAGGGAAAGGGATGCGCCTATGTCCGGACAGCACGTAAAAAAAAAAAAAAAAAAAAAAAAAAAAAAAAAAAAAAAAAACAATGAGGAAATCAAGGCGGCATTGTGGAGGGAGGGCAGGAAAACCCGCGCGCGAAAGGGAGTGTGGGGGGCAGAACGGGCGAATCCGCCAACTCCGATCCTTATACAAGGGAACTCTACGAAAAACGATCGAAAGAGCAACAACCAAAACGGAGGAGGAAGGATAATGGGAAGACGTCATAGAGTGGAAGTCAAAGCCTCCTCAGAAGGAAGGGAGGAAGAGGGGAGAGGACGGTCTCAGCAAAAAAAGGGGAAGAGATAGCATGGGGAGGGGGCACTCCCGTGGGCAATACAAAAAGAGCTCATTCCTAACCTGGTTAAATTTCCGGACACTCGTACATTGCGCATAACAAACCGTGTGTAGTCTGCTGAACAGAGAAAGAGTCAACATGTGAAACGCAAAGCATAACAGAGAAGCGAAAATTAAACGCCCACCTCCACGAGAGACAGACCTGGGTCGTAAGAAGAATCGAAAGAGGGAGAAAAAAGAACGTTAACAAGGCAGGGGGGGGGAAGTGAGTGGGAACAAAAGAGCTCTAAACAAAGTGCAAGTCAATACCCCAACGGGACAGAGCCCTTTCGGGAAGGGGAGGAAAAAAAAAGGAGGGGTGAGCGGAGAATCAACCACCGCGAGTGCCGGGGAAAATTTGGCAGCAAGCAAAAAACAAGTAGAACTTGTGCCCGAGGGATGAAGGGGAAATGAGCACTCAGTGAAGCCGGTGGGCGGAAAAAAGGGGGAGAGGGGGCCAAACCAGGGAACGGAAAGAAGTACTTGGCCTGTAGAAGACGAAGCAGTGCAATCTCGATAAAGAAGAGAGTCAGCCAGAGGACGGAGCCGTGAGAGTCGGAAAGAACGGATGGGGGGAGAGCCGAACATGTTAAAAAACGAGGGGTGAGGGAAAATCAATAAAACGAAAGACAACTGAAAAGGTTGAAATCTGGAGCATCGAAAAAAAAAAGAATGAGGAGGAATTTAGGACAACCGCCAGAGGGGGATCCTCAGATCCACCACCTTCCAAGGAAACGCCTGGGGAAAAGGAAACTAGAAAAAAGTAAAAATGCGGGGTCGCGACAAAGAACGCGAGGAGTTTTTTGGGGGGAACAGGAGAAAGTGAAACCGGAGAAGGGATGCAACCCACGGTCTCATGAAAGGGATGTCCGGAAAAGATTCTGAAAAAGCAGATCGACGACCGCATTGCAGTCTCAAAAAAAAGGGAAAATGAAACTGACTAGACTCTGTGAGGAAGGGGAAGCTCGCGTTCGGCAAGGAAGGGAAGGAACCGCGCACACTACGCCTGGCGGAGGTGTCTGTCCATAGAGAAGGACTCGGTCAAGGTATGCAGCTGCCTTCAAGCAAGAAGACAATCCAAAGTTCCCGGATGACAGGGAACAAAAAGGAAATGCGGAGGAATGAAAAGGAAGGTTCTAAAACTCCTTATTGTCAACCAGTAAGAGCTCAGCAAAAAAAAGGAAAAAACCACCGCGGAAAGGAAAGGAGGATGGGGACGGAGGAGCCCTGGGGCAAGGGGGTTTTATTTCAAGAGAAAGAGGGGCATGGGCGGGGGACCGAAAGAGGAGGCTTGGGTCTTTAAGGGGGCTGTTGAAATGGAAAAAAGCGCTTCAAGCTTGGCGTAACGACTCATAAAGAGCCCGTCAGGGCGAAAAAAGGGGTTAATTGACAGACGGGGGGAGAGGGGATTGGGAGGGGAGAGGGGGGGATGCGGCTCAGAAGTGGGCGGCCGAACTGCGGAATAAAGAGCGACCCTACATAAGACATCAAACTTCAGACATGGGAAGGAAAAAGGAAAGGGAGGGGGAAGGGGGGGGGGGGGGAGAGCCGGCGCCGAGTCGAGCACTTGGGCCTAAAAGCATCAGCAACTCTTCGGCAGCAGACACTGCAAAAACCAACGAAAAGGCCCCATCTCCGAGTGGAAAAAAAGAAGAAGCTAATTCGGTCATACCGATAGAAGAGGAAAAAGAAGGAGATTGAACCCATGATGGCGGGGAGCACGGCCGCTAAGCTCTCCGCCAAAGATATCTCGAACAACAACAACAGGAAAAGATTATCTTCCCGGAGAGAGAAGAGGGAGAAACTGCGACAGCAGTGGAGTTCATGCCTTAGGGGAGGGAAGGAGGGGGAGCGTTAACAACGAAAAGGAGTAAAGGAGAGGGAAACACGCTTATGGTCAATAATTTATAATTAAGGGGGCCAAATATGGAATAGCTGGATGGAGACTTGGCAAGGGGAGGAGGGAAAATCGGAGCCGGCAAAACATTCTGGGGAAAGGAAAATTGGGGAGGAAGGTTAGAGGTATGGACAGGTTCTACAATCAAAATAGGGAGGACCGGGGCACCTACGCCGGCAAAAAAAAAAATGGAACGCCGACCCGGACTCTAAGGAAAAACGGGGAGACTCTCTAGAGGAAGGTTAAGGGATGAAAGAGAAAGCCGCGTGAAAAAGAAAAACACCCGGTACTCGTAAATACCCCAAAGCACTCTGAGCAAAGGAAAAAAAAAGCGGAGAGAAAAAAACTGAAAATAATGGGCGAAGGGGATTCGGGATCAGAACTAAACGGAAAAGGAGGAAAGTCAGGGGGGCCCGTCTAAGGATGGGGCGAAAACGGAAAACTCGCGATTCTCAGGTCGCACCAAGGAAAAGGTCGGTCTGCAGTCCGGCGTACGTGTTGCGGATCCTTCTGGCGCGAGGGGGGAGGGCTGAGTCGATGATTGGGGATAAAAAAAGAGGAGGTGGCACTGCATTCAAAAAGAAAGAAATACAGCAGGGTCGTGGAGCAAGAAATCCAGGCAACGTGGTTCTCCGGAGCATAAAGCAGCACTCTGGCGGGGCGGCGCAAAGAGGACAGTCTCGAAGTTTGAAAGAAAGATAGGGAGAAAGCGCTAAGGAAAAGGAGGATAAGAAGGGGGAGAGAAAAGGGCCAAAGGGAAAGGAGGAGAAATCCAAGGGAACGGAAGGAAGATTGAATTCAAAATCAAATAAAAAGTCAAGGTCGTCCTCTGATCTAAAAAATTACGGGTGGAATGTAAAAGGGCTGGAGGGAGCCAGAGGTGGTGGGGACGCTAAAACATGATCTGGTTTTATCGGGGCAAAAGTCACTCCAAAAATTGGTGGTTTGAGGGTGCGGCGGTAACCAACGGTGCAGTTAAGTGATCAAAGTCAACCTCGGAAAAAGGTCGGGAAGGGAAGCTATTAAAAAGTCCTTAAGACAGGGAAGAAGAACTTAGATCGTTTACTCGCCCTGAGTATGGTCGAAGGGCGTCGATCGTCAAAAGTCCTGAGTGCCACGTTCAATGGGGGGGGGGGGGGGGGGGGGGGGGGGGGGGGGAAGAATCATTTTTGACCGAGAAAAAGTCTTGGACAAGGGGGGTGGTGGAGCAACTTGAGGGAGACTCTTAACACTACCAGTTCAAAAAGGATTTGGTGTTGAAAAGCACACACGTCAATCGCGTTGCGGAACCGCTCAAAAAGATGGGGGAAAGCCCTGGAAGAAAAATTCTTATTGGAAGGGGAAGGGGGGACAGGGGAGGAGAGCCTCTGACGGGGACCGCATAGAAGAACGGGAAAAGGTCCGGGAGAGGATCGGAGAGGGGGAAATTACACGGAACCCAATAATCTGTTAGCCGCAGGGGGGTGATGGGAGGGGGGACGAATCTTCTTCTCTTCTATTAAAACAAAGTAGAAGAAACGGAGAAGTAATAAGAAAAGTGCCAAAAAGGTTGACAACCGTTATTCAATGAACGGGGGTTGCTTAAGCTGAAAAAGGGCAATTTATAATGTAGGCAAATGGGGGGGAACCGGGGAAACACATCAAACCGAGAGAAATTAGCGACAGAACGAAGCAAGCTAAGATGAAGGGAAGAAAAAGGGGAAAAGAGGTAAAGCTAGAGGAAAAAAGAAGAGGGGAAGCGCATCTCCACAAAATGAGGAGTAATTATGCAGAGGCCTTGAGAGGGTGAGCATACAGCCCGTCATAAAATTTCGAGCTTGATTCGCTTTCCCGGAAAACCAAAGACGAGATAGTACGGGCGGGGACGACCAGGAACAAAAGGGAACTTAGGTCTAGGGCTCAGAAAAAGGGGTGGGAGATTTCCGGAAAAGGATGAATCAAGATTGAAATCATTCTGTCTGTCTGCGGCAGGCGACCGTAGAAGGGGAGAACTGACTGATAGACATCTAGTCGCGAAAAGGGTGACGAAACATCCAACTGTTAGGCAAAGAAGACTCGGGGGACGTAACGGGGATCAAAAGACAGTCAGCTCAACTATCCAGAGGAACCCTTAAAAAATACTGAACTTTTCAGGGGAAAAACAGGCGTTAGAATGATCAAATGCAAGGGAGAAAACAAGAATTCGGCAGGAGGAAAAAAATCTTTTGGAGAGCGAGATCAGCACCGAACGGGGGGGTGATTGAGCAAAAACTGTCGGATCCTTGTACCGAAAAGGAAATCCAAAGAACTAGTTTGCGCCTTGGAGAGGGGGAAAAAGGGGAGAAAAAAGGGAAAAGGCACAAGATTTGTCCGGATGGATTCGAAAAAGGTCGGTAAACTGTCAAAAGCCCTCAAGGATGCAAAGAGAGTCCTTTCCTGCATCAGGGGGGAAAATCTCTCTAACTGGGGTGACAGAGGGAGAGGGGGGTAAAAAAAAAAAAAGAAAAAAGAAAGAACAAGCAATAGGAAGAGTCAATGACTAAGGGGGGGGGAGAGAAAAAAAGAAACACCTAATGAGTAGGAAGCTGGGCGGGAAAAAACGCCGCTGAAATATTGAAACGAGTGAAAAAAAATGGAAAAGAAAATCCCCCAACTTGCAAAATGAACGTTTCCACCCAGTCCGAAGAGGGGGGGGCAAAAAGGGAAAAGAAAGAAAACCACCGGGAAAATGGGGAAGGATGGTTGCGGCTCTAACGTGAGAAGAAAACTTTCTGCACCAGCACGGTCCACACTTGGAACTGGGCGTGAAAAAAGGCCAGAGAGAAATTACTGCCGAATAACAGCAAGGACTAAATAAGAGAGGGTACAGAAGAACTTCGGTGAAGCGTTCATCTGTTTTCTCCTTCGCAGCAGGCATAAAAGCGGGTTCCCGGAAAAAATTAATGGCGACTTGGCCTGCTCAAACCCGAATGGGAGGCATAATCCGGGGGTCGGTTAAGGCGTGAAAAAGAGAGAAGGAAGAAACAATCGGAGAACAAGAAGGACCACGGCAAGAAAAAAGAGGCTACGCAACCACTAAAAAAGGAAGGCACTGCCACGACTGGCTAAAAGGAAAAATAGAATCAGAAAGAAGACTTTGGGAAGAAGGGGAAAAAAGGGGGGGGGAGTAAGAATGAAGGATTCGGGAAGGGGGCGAGAAGAAAAAGCTGTTTGCCCTTTATGTTGGGTTTCAAAAAAAGGGCGGGCTTTCGATCAAATCAGGTAGAAGTGACCTTGAGTGGGTCATATTAAAAGAGGAGTCGAAATCTGGCAGTAACTTAACTTCAAGAGGAGAGACCGTCAGTAAGGGAAGGGGGGGAAAAGGACGTGGCGCAGATTCCAAGGGGTCATTCATGACTGCTTTAGCGATCAGCAGGTGAGTAGAAGGGGAGAAGAAAGTGGAGAAGAAAAGGAGACGAAACATGAAAATCTATAAAATTCCTCAGTTTTGGGAAGGGAAAGGTTCGGTTGAGTTGGGTCACGAAAAAAAAATCAAAAACATTCACGAATACAAGAGGAGAAAAAAGAAGCGAAGCCGTATAAGCGCAAAAAGAGAACGAGTGGGTTGGGGGCGATCACTGGGGAACTTTAAAACGTCGCAAAAAAAATCCATGTCGGGGCAGGACTCACTGCTGAAGTGAGGAAGCGAAGGAAAGGCTCGAGCAGTTAATCTCAGCGAAACAACCACTGAGGAGAGGTAGAAAGTCAGGTCGCAGGAAGGCAATGTCGCAGAAAGCAGATGCATGCCGGCGGGGGAACATCTGTATCGGTAAATAAAAAAGGGAAGTCACATGTGTTGGGACCACTCAAGAGCAACTTGTAGAAGGCGGTAAGAGGCTTACGTGACACTAACTTGATCGGGGAATGGGAAGTTAGTACTAGAAAAAAAACTTACAAAGATAACCAAGTTGGGGGGGGAATAAAATAAAGGAGAATGAACTATCTTATTGGCTTGGGGTCTATCATTATAATTCTAGAAAACACTCACCAAAGAGAGGGAAAACGAAACTCAAAAGGGAAAACAAACTACTCTGCGCAAAGGAATAAGGGAGGAGTTACCTAGAAGGACTTCTGAAATTGAATTGAGTTGCCAATAGTACTAAGCAGAATTGCACAATACCAAAACAAAAAAAGGGTAAGCTAAACCAAAAGGAATGAAAGATATAGCACAGCAGCAAAGCTTCTACCAGGAAAAAGAAAATGGAAAATCCCTTCTTTCTCGACGGCAAAATCACTGTATTGCTGATCCCGGGGGACCTCTCTCCTGTCACGGAGGCAAGCTATAGGACACCATCAGGGGAGGCAGGAAACAAAGTATGGCGGGAATTCGCGTTGCCTGGGCGTAATCCTGATTGAGAAATTTTGAGGGTTTATGATTCAAACAATTAAGGGGAAGGCACGCCTTCCACACTACATATAGATAAAAAAGGAGGGGGACAACAAATCAACCATGCTTGGGAGAATGAATTAGGAATCCCTAGTCCGCAACGAAAGATAGAAAGATCGAAGCGGCTAGAATTTCCTTCCTTGTACACTTGTGGAGCCTTGAAAGCAGACGCGATCTGCGTGCAGCTCCAGGGGGGGACGTAACTCGTAAAAAAGACCGGGGAGGAGGGGGAGCCAAGTGCACCTGACAAAGGGAAAGAAAAGCCGGACAAAGTCTCGTTTGGGTTTCAGCTCGCTAAAAAAAGCATGATTGTGGGGAGTCACCGTCGTTGCAAAAGGATGGGTAAGGTTTTGGGACGCGGAAAGACGAAAGTAGCGAGGGTGGGTGGAGCGACAAAGGAATCAACCAGGCTTGGTGGGAGGGGATAGATGGGTCTTTGGAAGATAACGGGCTCCTACGATCACAAAAAAAATGACATAAAGGAAACAGTAACGAGAAGAGAAGGAGGCGGTTGGAAGATAGGTGACCGGATGAATTCCAAACTAGGGAGAACTGGCCCGAGGGGAGTGCCCGGTCATGGGGCTACATTGGACCTCAAACAAATTAAGTATGGGGTTGAGTGAGGAAAAAGGGTGAAATACGGAACAGGATCCGTACCATTCCGGCGGCTGGCGACAAAGGAACCCACGGAACAGATTGCTGCAACAAAAAAAAGGGGGGTGGGGTAGCCCTTTCCGAAAGGGAGTATTGGGCAAGGGGTTAACTGGGGAGAGCTAGAAAAAGAAGGTTAGGGGGAGCAGTACGGGAACACCGGGTCGGAAGAGCGTCCTTTTGATTTCGTCCAGTGCTTAAATGCACAGGTTGGAGGTGGCGCAAAGTTTCATGATAGGATGCCCTGGAAAGGAGCTCACATGTTCGACTGAAGAAAAACAAGGGAAAATGAACCGGTGCAGAAGGAACAGTGTCCGATTCGAAAGGACGGTTGAGAGCAATGAGAATCATCGGCATGGGGGAAGGGGGTACAGCCCCAAAAATGCGTGGGTTTGCTGCGAAAGGGAAAGGAAACTCCAGGGGAGAGACGCTGAAGAAGTGACAGCGTCGCTGGTGCAGAAGCAAAAAGATTGTGGGGAGAGAAGAGGACAAACGAACTGATCGAAGAGGGGGATACAGATCATCTTCTGGGATTCGAAACCCGGTCAAAAGCAAAAGGGTTAAAGCGAGAGGAGGTGCACGGCAAAAAAAAAAAAGGCCGATTATTCTCTGCGATCAAAAAAGGGAGGGTAAAGGTTACCTGGAAAACTCGGTGGAAGCGAGAAAGGAAAAAATGAAAACATGCCAGCCGTTCTCGAATGTGAGCTACGATATAAGAAGAGAGGAAAAAAAAAGACTACCAAGCGGGGAGAAGAACGTGGAGTAAAGGAACGGGGACTACAGTCTACACTATCACCCGCAAGGGGGGGGAAGGGCGAGACTCTGCGCGTTTATAGAGGAACAAATCAAAGTGCAAAGCCAACAACAGCACCGGTCTCAAGCTGGTAACAACCAAGAGGTTTTATCGAGAAAAGAAGCACCGGGAGAGGCCGTGTTGCTTTCAGTAAAATCCACGGATGAACGTTTACGGTTGGGAAAACCGAGGGAGTGCAGGGAGCTTGAAAAAAGGGTGGGAGGGAGGTTTGCGATTTGTCCCACGATCGAACACCATGAGGGCCCGAGACTTGGAGATGCTAAAAAAGGGGACGGAAAGCCTCATACTTCATAGCGAAGGATGCCAGTCTCGTATTCGAAAGTCATCGCTCAGACAACATTGTTCCCAGGTTGAAGGGGAAAACCAGCCGAGCGCAGACCAACTGAACGGGTTACGTAGCTCGACCACGAAAAGGGGAGGGGAAGGAAGGCTCTAGCCGCAAAAGGTTCGTCTTCACGCAAAAAAAAAAACGTCAAACAATGGATAAACAAAAGTCCAAAATGAACGAGGACAAAAAAAAAAAGGGACGACTGTGCAGGGTGGAGCAGCTACGGCCCGGACCAAAAGAGGGGGAAGGTGGTGGTGTGGGGATGGTGTGGGGGGACCGTCTATTGAGAAGGGCAAGGCACTGCCTGCAGAAGAAGGAACAAAAGTCTGGGGCTGCGTCAAAAATAGAAAGAGGAGGCTCAAGAGGAAAGCAGCAGGGGAAGGGGCAAGTTCACGATGGACAAAGGTAGGAGCTTTTGCCGCTTCGCGGATTGCGTCATCGGTCACAGGCAACACACTCTTCCTCAACGGAGTGGACTCCCTAAATTAAGAATGAGGAGGGAAGACTAACGGCATCCAACAATAAACTCGCACGCGAAAATTTCTGCCAAGGATTCACGGCCACGGCACAAACTGTGAGCGCCTCATAACTGGAAATCAAGGGAGAACCAAAGGAAGGCAACTAAGGAACTGTAGTCTGGGAAGTCAAGACCAAACCTTAATTTATTTGGTGGGGGGTAGGGAGGAAGTGAGGTTAGCTTTAAAGCCTTGGGGATTTGCCTTGCGGGTGGCATGAAGAGGGAAGAGAGGGCGCAAGAGAAGGGAAGACCGTCAGGAAGAAAAAAATGAGTCAGGGGGGGTGTGGGGGGTGCCTCAGATCCGTGTCGGGCTAATTGCGGAGAGGATGAGGGATAAGGTGCGGGCAAGCAGCCCGAGTGGAGAAGAAAGAACAAAACGATAAAAAACGTCCTCCGTAGTGGAAGGGAGGAAAAATGGTTGACGGTGGACCGGAGGGATTCGAAACCTTTAACCACTCGGGGGGAGGCAATCAGCATCGGAAACGAACGAGAAAGAATCTCAAGTGGGTTAAGGGGAACGGGGAGGTTCTTCCATAAGAAACAGGCGACAGAAAATGGTAGAGTAAGAGGCCCTATTGCCGGGAAGGGGAAAGAGTACAACAAAACGGAGGAGAAGAGAGAGAATCGTCCCGCGAGGAGCAGGAGGGGCCTAGAAAACGGATACCAGCCGTGAATTCATTCAAACTTCCCAGCGGAAAAGACGAAAGATTCCACAGGAGGTTGAAACTTATATGGGGCAAGGGATCGCGTTTCCGAGGTCTTGCAAGAAAAAAGGGGAAAGGAAGTTTTCTGGATAAAGGAGCCTGGGCGAACACAAAAAAAAGAAGAAAAAAAATCAGGCGGGGGGAAGGAAAAGTACCAACGGGAGGGAAGGCGTAGGGGGGACATGGGCTATTCAGGCGGGTGAGCGGCCGCACAAAACATGCTGAAGCAGCATCCAAGAGGGGTGAACGCGCACGCCCGACCGCAAGGAGGAGCGTCGTACAGCACTGCTGTCGGAAGGGAAAAGTTTCTCGCCTGAAAAAGAAAAGATTAACCCACCCTCAAAAAATCTAAAAAACACAAGGCCCTGGAGAGATCAAGGAAAAAACAAAGTTGCCACAGACGCACCCTGAAAAAAGAGAAAGGAGGAGGGGGACGGTCAATAGAAGGAAGGGGACAGCGGGGTTGCAAGGGCTCACAGGTAAGTTGAAGCGAAAAGGAGGATGATCACTGAATGCAAAAATAGAAACCGTACTTGGAAAGTGCCTTCACGCGTTGCCTGGTTGATGAAGCTTCTCCGAGAAAAGGCAGTAGGCGGGAGCATTGATGGGGGGAATGAAGGGGGAAAAAGGGAACAACTTAACACGACCGAGGAGAAAAATGGTCGTAAAACAAGAAAAAGAAAACAAGAGGTAGACCTGGACAATTCTATCAAAGATTAATCAAAAGCGAAGACGGCCAAAAGGGAGGAGAAGAGAAATTGGTAAGTGTCAATGATTAGCGCTCAACGGAGGTCACGGCAGACTCCTTTGATTACTGAGGAAAGAGGGTTCCAACGGGGAAAAAAAAAGCAGAATGCCAAGAAATGGGACAACACCAAATGCATCGGGGAGGGGCCTTCGAGCTAAAACGGAAGCGTTACTTTTGTTTCCGTAATGGGCCAAGCTGCGGGAGTTACCAGTGGGGACACGGGAAAATACTAATAAAGGCGTGGTAGACAAACAGAAAAAACATTGTCCGGTGGTTCTGCGAGCGTCCCGGTCTTGGAGGAGCGGGGCGGGTGCTTCAATCGATAAAAGGAACAATGTTAGGAATGGGGAATGAAGCATAAAAATAAGGATAGAGGACAAGGGAGAGAGGCTTTGGAAAATCAGAAGATTTGAAATGGACTGTCGATCTTAGCCTTAGGGGAGGCGTTAAATGATCAGGGACACTACGCACACGGCTGGACAAGGGAGGATCATGGAAATAAAAAAACAAACATGGGAGGTCCGTACCATTGAAGGCTGGCTGACAAAGCACCCCACGGCACCAGCGGTGCTGAGCGAGAAAGACAAAAAAGTGTTGGGCAAGAAAGGCGCGGGCGGGATTGCCGGAAAGGGGGGGGGGAAGGGGAATATAACCACAGGAACTAGGCACTGACAAAAAGAAGAATCGTGGATAGAGCGCTGTAGTGAGACCGTTTACTTAAGAAACACAGATCAACCAGGGAAGGGGCAAGTTCCTCGGCTCCTCTCTCAGAGACACATTCGAAGGGTCGGCTGAAAAAAGGAAAAACTTGACCGG
>Ga0179593_1674714_pt1 | contig 18506 bp, 20 predicted proteins | sample CZODoug2_1_08_16_FD_185931 | JGI IMG/M metagenome (GOLD analysis project Ga0179593, IMG submission 185931) | Vadose zone soil fungal communities from Angelo Coast Range Reserve, California, USA - CZODoug2_1_08_16fungal (PacBio error correction) | ecosystem: Environmental > Terrestrial > Soil >...
GGGGGGGCATTTACCTCATACGGGTAGGGGATGTGAGGCGTCGTCTCCTTACATAGTGCCGGCTCTTTTTTCTTCACCATCTCGACAGGAGGCCGAAGGTATAGGCAAAAAACGCCAAAGGGAAAAAAGACGCTTGTCATCCTTCTCGCTACCGAACTGCTCCACTCACAGAGAAGTCCTTCTAGCGGTCGCGGGGAAAGGACCTCTCCACTCACGCTCTAAAACTAGCCTCACGGTTCTTTTCTGCGCGGGGGGTTCTAGGGGAGATCAGCGCGAAAGGGACCCTAGGAGATTCGGCGGAGCGAAATATAAAAAAAAGCCGCTGGTGTGCGTTGCAGGCCGAGGCTCGCGGGGGGGCGAATGGAATTCAGAAGTCCGCACTGAGGAACGATGAGTAGGACGAACCGGAGGAACGCGAAGTCGAGTTTCTGAAAAAAAAAACTAAACAGAGGCGTCTCACGAAGATTCAGGCTTCTCCCAAAGGGGATACCGATCGACTCGGGGGGCACACCACGGCGAAAAATCGCAACCCAACCTCAGGTGAGCTGTGCGAGTTTCCTGAAGACTCCCTGCTCGGACAATCGCCCCCGATCGAGGGGAAAACCAGTAAGCTTACTCAGGCAGACTCTCGCGGACGGGGGGTGCCGGAGTCTTGAATTAAAGATTCAGAGGCTTAAATAACGAGTCAGCGAGAGTGGAAGAGGGGGAGCCAGGATTGTGGGGGGGCGACGACGTGGACGGAGGTCAGGGAGCTGTCGACGAGATGCTGACTGCTCGGGGGCGCCGCCATCCGAAGTGACAAGGAAACCTGGAGGGAAGCGCGGCCCCGGCAGCTCGGATAGGGAGAGACGAATCCTTCGGGTAGATCTAAGTGTGGTTCACAAGAGAGGCATGATCGATCGCCATAATCTCTAATGGGTGCCTGAAGGACCACGACGGATGACCGCGCCACAAAAAACACCTCATGAAGACCGAAAAAAGGTCGGGCAAGGGCAAGTCTCTCCCACCACAAATGAGAAGAGACTGCCTAGGACTCCAGTCAACAGGGGGAATTAGGTATCGCGCAAAATGGGGCAAGTTAGGGGGGTTGCGATTCATTCCCGGAGAACCTCCTTACACGAAGTAGGCATAGAATCATCATTAACAGACACCCAAAGGCGTGGGCCCTACCAATCGAGAGCTGCGACCCTGTGCCACCGGGAGGTCCGATCAGGGTCTTTCCGAGATTAAGGCAATCCATCGAACTCCGAAAGGTCGCAAAATCTAGACGACCAACTTCGATCGCCAATACTGGCTAACCGCTGCCATACCTCGATAATGGCTAGGGATTCCGAAGGAAATAACACGTCGCCCCCCGAAGAGAACAAGGAGCGGGGGGGGCGGCGAGATTCAACGGATTGGACCGCCTCGCCACTCCCGATCGGGGAGGGATTGTATCAGGAGAGATCAGAGAAGAAACAGATCTCCAAAAGGGGTGCGGTGAGTCGGTACATCTGGTGGCCGGAGCACCTATTCAATTTCCTCGCACTGAACTCAGGACAGGGTCCGGAGAAAAGGGAAATTCGCGGAGGGGGCCCGGGCGGGATCGCGAACGGAATCCAGTTGTACGCTTGCGGCGCTTGTCAACGGATTACTCGCCTATTCCCTAGAACACGCCACAAACAGGGCTGGCGAGAGGAGCGAGTCAAAGCAGATCTCGCGGAGCAAGCCATTTCGCGCGTCGAGAACCAGCCCGCGACTTCGGGGACACCTAGCGTTCATCGGCGGGAAATACAAGGGATCATGCGCCGGACTGGCGAGGCCTGCGACGGGGACGTGTAGGCATGTAAGTCAAGCTGGCGCAGGTTACACACGCTTTCGTGAGTAGTGCGGGGGAGAAAAAGAACGGCCGGGTCGAGGAAGGCATTTGAAGAAAAAGGGGGAAAAGGCAGCTCGGGAAAGTCCACCGGAGCCGACGGCCAAAGGAAAGACATCCTGTCCGCAAAAGAGCCTTCGGCGAGGTCACAACGTCCGCCCTTGGGTGATAGCTTTACTTCCGAGAATGGCGGACGAGGACACCGCAGAGGCGGCCTGGCACATCACCTAGCGACTTTACTCGATACGGTCCCTTCACCTTCATGAAAGGCGGCTGGAAAGAAAATGCACGTACGGTCACGTGGTACGAAAGGGCTGGTTCTCAAGCTGCGGTTAAGGGATGTAAATTTATACTTGACCGGAGAGGGACCGAGTTCAGTTACGAAAAAGAAGGATCCGATATCTGGCTGTTACCGTTGCGGCTTTAATCCCGGTGCATCAGCAGTTCATGGATGCAGAACGCGAAGCGAAAAGATCGATGTTGGGGAGCGCATGTCGGATTGAAGTTAGAAAGGAGGGGCGGAAAAAAACTGGAAACTACTGAGTGCGCAAAATATCGGTGATTAAAAAAAGCCTCCCTACGCGAGCGTGCCAGGAATGGGAGTCGCGCGTCAAGCCACGCAGGAGACGTGGAGCCACGATAAAACGGGTGCCTTCTATTGGGAAGGGCGAAGTTCCACTCGACAGAACGGGAGAGGACAGCGGGCAGCGACGGGGGGCACTTGCGTTCCAGAAAGCGCGACCGGAAAGCAGTGAAAAAAAAGAATATATCGGGGGGCGATAATTCTGGGGGCATCAGTGTCAGAAAACGTAATACCCCCCAACCATGAGAAGGGCATCCTTAAAGCGACCGAGGGGGGGAACCAAACGAATCCCTTAAGACTTTGGGTTCAGGACTGGTTCAGCAAGGGCGACGAGAGTAGAAGTCGATCGAAGTGCTCAAGGAGGTCTTCTCCTGGGGCTCTGCCTGATATTTTGGAAAGTACCCAGGATTAGACTAAAAGGGCTTGGAAGAGACGAGAAGTCGGCGGGGAAAACAGGGGGCGAGGGGGGAGACCAGGACGCGAGGGACAAGCGCGACGTCTGGAAGCTCTAGACTTCGCACGGAAGGGTCCGAAAAAATCGATTTAGGACGAGGGATTAGAGTCTGGCGGGTCGAAAAACGAAGCTCAAAGGGGCTGTACGGGGGTCTTTAAGGATCTGAAGAAACTGGGCATGGCATGAGAGTACACGACCCGATCCACGGAGAAAGAGGCGCCGCCTAATAGAGCATTGGGTTCTAATCTAGCTCGGAGGAAGACGGAGAGTCCAAAAAGCTGCCGACTCGAGGTAAAAGAGAGAACAACGAAAACTACCTCAGAGGGAGGGTGAGTGGGACGCACCTTTATGACCTAAGGTCAGAAGGAAAGGTTAGCCTCAACGAGGAGCCGACAAAGGACCTCTGTCCACACTCAAGAAATCGGAGGATGATGACGATCAACCGACTGGGGGATCTGGGGGAGCGAGGAGCTACTCGCGCACCCTGCTTTCTGGCGCAGGGAGGGAGACGTTTCGTGCGGGCTCTGCCAAGATCGGCTATTTCTTTGAGCATGAGGATATAGATTATGAATCTAAAATACATCGACGCCGTTATGATCGGGGATCTGGGGCAAAAGGGGCGTGAGAGCGGCGGGACACGGCGCGCACTAGACTGGATTAGAAAAATTAAGCAGGGGACTGAGACGAACGGGATGACTAACACAAGAAAAAGAACCGGATCGTTCTAGCTACGAAAACTGCTTCTTCGGAAAGAGAGTATCATATTGAATTCGAGTGCCGAGAGAATGAAGTTTTCTTCATCTTTTCGACGCAAAGAGCCAGCCTGCGAAGAAAGCGCGCAGTCCTCGTGAGAGTCCATCATACAGGAAAATTAAAACCTGCCGATCTGGATACAAAATCCATATGAAGCACCGAGCGTTACGGACAAGGGGGAGTAAAAGTACGAAGAATCGGCAGCGCGGTATGTGGGGTTTGTGACAGTACATACCGTCTAGAAGGTCAGGAGGTCTTGACCTACAGGGGATTCTCCGGGAAGGACGAAATCCGAACAGACAGAGTCACGACTAAGCCTAAACTAGGAAGAAGCGCAACATTTGTGACGAAACAGCCTATTCGATGGACCTGCAGCAGGCCTCAGGGTCCCTCTCTCAGAGAGAATGAAAAACGGATAGAAGACACTAAGAACGACTGCAGGCGTGAAATCGATCTCTCTCACCGAGGGAGGAAATGCCCCCGAGAAAAAGGGTGAGAGAAGAGAAACTGGCGAGAAACTAAAGCCTCCTCTACATCCAGGGGGCGGTCAAACGCTACGATCTCGGAGCCGATTGGGAAAAGGATGGGTAGAGTTGGGGGGCCGCAGGTTGTTGCGGCGGGGAAGCCAGCTGCGAGCTTCACGTTGGAAGAGAGCAGGGGGGAAAGAGGTCGGCCATGACGCTCACTTTCTTAATTACCAGGGGAAAGTGCGAGGAGAACAGTACAAGGAAAGAGGGGGGGGGGGCCTAGAGGGACACACGAGGAGATCTCGTCGCTGTACTCAAAGCATGGATCCGTCCGACCGCCAGAAGAAAGGAAGAGATCGAGGGAGAGAGGAGGGAGCATTCAGAACGCGCGAATCTAAACCTCCGCCCCTCAGCAAATCAACCGAGCCTAGTTTACTAACCCCAAACGGAGACATTAGATAAGGTCTCAAGAAAAAAAAAAAGGGAGAGGGTAAGAAAGGACATCTGAGAAAACACGCGCGCGTCATCTCTCTAAAAAAACAACACTTAGTGTTATTAATTATAGACGACCGTTAAAGGAGGGAAAATTTCTGGAAGCCAAGATATTCTGGCCTGAGAAAGGAAGAAAAGCGGGTTTCTTCAGCATGGGAGAGTGTGTGATGTGCTGAGGGAAATGGGAAATCGAGAAGGCGTCGGCAGCTTAAGAAAGACTGAGGAACCAAGCATCAATTGACAGGAGGGGAGAGGAACGATCCAATGCAGAGGGCAATATAGGGGAAATCATGTATCTGCTTGCGCAGGAAAAAAGAGACTGTGTTAATTCGATAAGAAGGAAAAGGGAGGAAAGGCATTAAGCTCGAGCGTCATGATCAACTGGAAAATAAAAAACTGGCCAACGTAAGAGAGAGAGAGGACCCTTCCTCATAAGAAAAAAAGAAAGGGGGAAAGTAACATGAGACGCAGCGATCGAACCGCTTGGGGGAATGAGATCTTTCGAGTAGTGCCGCGGCAGGAGCTAAAAGAAGGAAAGAGACCGGTGGGGGGGAAGAGACCTCAGAGTCAAGCAATCATACGGGCCGTTCGGTACGGTGCTTCCAGTATCAAGGTACGGGCCGGAGGAAGCTTCTCAAAGATGAGACTGGGACTTCCGGTCTCAAAGACAGAGGGGGAGGCGGCACATGGAGCTGATGAGCGCGGCCGTTCAGCTTCTGTTACTACTGTGCTGACTGTCTAGCGGGGGGTCATGGTGATAAGATAACATGAGGACGAAGGCAAAGGGAACCTCGACACGAAGGGGTGAAAACAACCACACGACGCAGACTATGGAGTCAGAAGCGAGTACGAACCAAACCTTTGACTGCAAAACAGGTTCAAAGGGTCCCAGGAGGGGATAGGGAGGGGCAAGGGAGGATACATAAGACTATCTTCAGCGGAGCTGGCGGAGCTTTCTGTTATAATGGGGAGAGGGGGCACACGCTTAAAAAGCAAAATAAAGCTCTTAAATCGAAATGACCTCTGTCTGAAGGGGGAGGGGCGTGAAGACATGCCGTGTCGAGAGAAACGGAATCAAGGTGGGTGCGGGTGGGAAACTCTTCTAATAACGGAGGGGACAGCTACGAGAACGAGGACACGCGGAGTGATGCCGGAATTGGGAGAAGACTTCAACACCTGATGAGAATCTGAGCCATACGAGAAAGCAATCTGAACGATTAGCGGAGGATCGGGGACCGCGGGCCGGTAATAAGAAAAGCTGACCAACGAGAACGAAAGGCTGCTGAGAGGCCCGAATAAGCTGGGACCGCGGAGTAAGAACGAGGGTTCTCAGAAAACGCGGAACGAGACCAAGAGGGTGATCTGCCTCAGCCCTCAAGAGGCGAGTCGAAGTGGAACCGAGAGGCGGGTAGGGGAGAAGAGTTGCTTCCCCTTATAGAATCCAGGAGAATAAAGTGGGAACGACCGACAGCGATAGAGTTTTTACTAGAGAAAAGCGGGGAATCCGAAGTGCCGAGCATATAGCGATCGAAGGGGACCTAGCATCGGGGCTGCGACTCGAAATGAAAGCGGAGGTCGTGACGATCAGGGTCATGCACGAAGTCTCAGCTCATCTTGAATTAACTCCAAAGACCCCAAGATAAGAGATGCGGCGCCCGCAACAGGACTGAGTAGATCAGGAGAAAAAGAATGCCCTCGGGGGGATAAAGGGGAGGAGAACTGGCTAGATCGAAAGCACTCACGAGGATATGGGTGAGGGAGGTCCACATTGGCCGACCTCTCCTTCGACGCCAGAGCTCGAGGTCATGCCTCCGTCGAAAGAATCTGGAAGTGGGACCGGGGGAGAATCATTAGAGATGCGCGGAGAGGAGAACGTTATACTGCGACGACAGGAGAATATCGTCGAGCCCTTCATGCCTGATACAGGCCTGCCCCACCTCCCGGGGGAATCATTAGAAAGTCAATGGGCAAGAAGGGAAAAAGAAAAGAGGAACGGAACCCGTCTAAAAGGTGGCGGGGGTAAAGTACCGTTTGGGGGAGGGGGGTAAAAGAGGATATAATCCTCCTCCACCTCTCTCATCTGCGGGCTTGTCAGACTCAGAGAAAAAAAGAAAAACGTCGCTGACCGAGACTAAAGGTTGACGGTCGAGGAACCGGCGAAAAGGGTCATAAAAGAGAAGGACAACTTTGAGCGTTGCTCCAGAAAAGCAGGTGCGCGTCGAGACGCGCGATCAAAAAGTCCCTTCACCAGAGAGAGATGGAGGTGACGCATTAGAACCGAAAAGAAAAAAAAATAGAGTGTACAGGAACCCGCGCCCCCGCCAACGTCGACAGGTAAAGAAGAGGAAATCCAGAACAGAAAGAAGAATGAGGAGTTGCGGGGGAGCTGAAAAAAGCTGTCAGCAAGGCGACATTACGACGCAAAGGTAAAGCCATTCTCTCAAAGGAGCAATGCGCTTGGTCGAAATCGAATGATACCCTCGAAGACTCAGTCCGGACACGGGTCCTAACGAGAAAGGAAGCGGAGTAAGACTTTCGAAACCTGCGCAGGCGTAGCCAAATGCCGCCTGGGAATGATAGGGGGGGAAAGTTGGAAACTCCAACCATCTCAGAATCCCGATCACGCTCCGAACGGAAAAATAGCTAAAGAATTAAGGGAGATAGGAAAGATCTACCCCCAAAGGAGTGAGGCGTCGTTCAAGAACGGCCATGGGAACCACTCGCAAAGATTCCTCCTCCTAAAATGGAAAGGTTCAGAAATAACTCGTAGGATAGTGAGGGTCCGAGCTGCGCGATGTGTGAAAAGGCCTCTCTACCCTCGTTATCAGAGTATCGCAAAAGAAGGGACCTCAACAAAAGTCAATCAATCGGTAGGAAAGAAAAACAATCTGTCCAGAAAAAAGAACACACTAGAAGACTGCAAAAAGGGGAGGTCAAGGAAAGCTGTCGAGGCACACAGAAAAAACATGCTAAGACAAGAATCACGTTACGCGGAACGGGATGGTTCTCGAGCTAGAGAGGAACTCTCTCCAAAAAGAAGATAGGAGAGTCTCTCGGAGATCGCTCTAAAAACAGCCGCGTTGTGCTGGGGTACGAAGGACCGGGCAGAGGAGGGTGGCATCCGTGAGCAGGGAAACTGCCCGAAGCAGAGTCGTTCACAACGGATAAGACTTATATCAGTCACTGACCTAGAAAGGGGGGCCTAGATTTCAAGCCCCCTGGACAAAGGTAGGGAACTACATCTGCCGGGAGGGATCGAGAAAATGAAGAAGCGGGCCCACAAAAGTTGGCTCCCCAGGACCCCGAAACTAAGTTCAGTATCTGGGAAGGGGGAATAGGAGAGACTGCCTTCTCATACCGGAGAAGGGGAAGCGTTGGCGGGGAACGGGCCACTTAAGAGGAAGCAGCGCCGAAAAGCTGAATATACTGCGTTGGCCCGGGGAGTTGGGACTTGAGAAGAGGAAGCCGGAATCCGAGTCAGAGGCAGAGGGGATCCGAGATTTTGAGGAGCGAAGGGTTCGGGGCGGCTGGACTCAGGGTAGCGTAGAAGGGAAATGCTCTGTGCCTGGCCAAGCGCTGCACATAGGTAAAAAAAACCTGATACTGAAATGAGATGTGGGAAACACCCGGTACCGGGCGAAGGGACACTCGGCTGGTGTATATCGTCAAAGACGGTGGAAAGTCGTCTGAAAGAAGAGTCGATGATAGATAATAGAAGACTGAACTGTCTAGAATTAAGGGGGTTTCCCAGGCAAAGGAGCACCACCCGGAAAGGATGAAACCAGTTCAACGACAAGAAAACTCAAGGAAGTCCCAAAACCGGGCGGTCCTCGGGAGAGACTCCAACAAAAACAACGTGAGGAGATGGGAGAGGAAAGAGGCCACTAACGTTTGTCAAGAGAAATGTGGGGGTGGGATGAGGAGCGCATGGTGGGGGGCAACGGTAGGGGGAAACCATCCCGGGTTTGGGATCCAAGAATTCCGATTGCCAGCAGGAGGGAAAAGCCAGATAAGCTCGATCATCGTGAACATAACAGAACCTTCGAACGGCTTTGCCGAATCCAGAAGGAGACGAGCCACGTCACAGGGATGGGGGAACGCCGGTCTTTAAAGTAAAAGCGAAGAGGGAGGGAGGGAACGAGCAGCCACGCTCTCTAATCGAAAGCACTCTAAAACCAATTCGATAAAAAGCCGCGACCTAACGAAAATAGGGGGATCAGGAAGGCCAGCGGCAGGCGAGGGGGATGCACAAAACGGCAGGGGCAAAAAGTCGCGCGAATCATGTTCAAGATGCGGAGAGAAAGGAATCCCTGAAAGTCGTCGTGAACAGTAGATAAGTAGGAGAGATTCAGAAGATACGAGGCCCATAAAAGCCTGCAGGTTGATGGAGCGGTAGCCGGCGGGGGCAGCGTCGATCCATTTCTCGAGAGATGAACTTGAGAAACGGAGGACTGGAAGGAGAGACGAGCCACAGAAGAAACATCGCGGATCGGCAAAGTTCCGGGGATCGAAAGTAGAGACCGTTTTAAACTAGGATGCAGGGCTCGTGGAAGCTAAGTAAAAATCTGCCTAAAGATCACAAGAAAACAAAGGAACGGGGGAAGAGGAAGTCGATCGCCCGAGACGAGAGAAAAGGCGGGATCGACTTTGCGCGAGCTCGAGAAAAAGAAACAACGCGTACAAGTGAGCGGAGAGCAACGGGTGCGTTTCGAAGTACATCAGTCAATGCAACCCAAAGGGGAAGGGGGATGGCGCTAGGTGGGCTGAAGAGGAAGAAGGGCCCCAGAAGCGCTGATGGCCGGGGGATCGGCTGAAGTTGAGAACCGACTGCCGGAGGTCGAGCTGTTACAAACAATCCCGGGGGAGGATTAAAAGAAACATGGAAATCCGGGGGCTAACGGTAACTCAGCACGACCTAAGGGGACTCTCTCTTCGCCTTCTTCTGGGAGTACTAAAGGCCGTAGCTAAGAGAAAGTGGGAGGGAGAGAGGACTTCCCTAGACATGATCGCGAGTAGCCCCGCGTCAGGGAGGCAGGTGCGCATCCGATCTGGCGAAGGGGGACGCTTCTATGTCACGGTTACGGGGGACATCACTGAAGGTCCACTCTTGTCGAAGAAGTGAGGGGAGAAAATCGTCTTACGTAATTAAAAGATAAATTCGTATCTTGCGGGGTCTCCGGCTAGGGAGCAAAGAAAATTAGAATAGGTCATTCGGAAGGGATTCCTCCGGATTACTACGGGGAAAAGGATCGTCTACACGAAACTCGAACAGCTAGGGTCAGGGATGTTCTGAGGCTAAATGGAATCTTTTCCTGTAGGGACGTGGCTGTGGGGGAGACTTTAAAGACCGAAAGCGAAAGGGTGATGCAGGAGAAAAAACGCTAGACGTAAGGTGGGGGACGGGGGGTAACGCGAAAGACTAAAAAGCCTGTGTCGGTGATAAAGAAGCAACACTTTCCCTTCGGGGATGTCCTGGTGAGAAGTTGACTGGGGAAGCTGAAACAGGCTTGCCGCGGAACAAGGAAAAGGGTCTGGAAAAAGGCCGACTGGCACCGCCAGCAGAGGAGAGAGGTTGGAGAGGTACAAAGATGATGGGAACGGGGAACGACCAAAACCACGAAAAATGGAAAAGCAAAAAACCTAGGGGGAAAAAGGTCGGAAGGCTCTTAGCTTGGGCAGGACTGTATCAGAAAAGGGCTAAAGCGATTCCGGAGAATAGTCAAGGTTCAAAGCTACGCCTGATGAATAATCAGAAAGAGGAGGGTCCGGAAAAGGGACCCGATAGACGAGCTCGCGCCGGCGGGGACAAAACATTTCTACGAGGAAATCGCGGACGGGAGTAATACTCTACACGTCTCCTTGCAGAGGAAAGGGCATTCGGGCTACGAGAGGAATGCGGCCGAAAGACGTCTCAAGGCGGGGGCGGGCGTTCCGGAGATATCTATACCGGCGTGCATGGCCTCTCTGCAACCACGAATTCGCTCGAAAAAAAAAAGCTCTTCTAATCCGCATCAGGGGAAGAGGGAGAGGGAACATAGCCGACGGGTCATCTGAGCCCTACTACCTCGCTGGCGGAAGGGGACGCAAAAATTATGACTCTCAATGGACTCTAAGGTCCGTAAAGAGAGGAAACCACGTCCGCGTTCCCAAACCTCTCCCTGGGAGTATACCAAGGCGGGGGTGCCGCGTGAAGACTACAGACCAAAGCGGGAGGGGAGAATGGCGACAAAAAAAGAAAAGTTAAAGCACCGTAGCGTCGGTCACTGGGGAAGGGGGGACCTCTTTCGGATCAGTGCTCCCGAATAGATACTCTTGGGATGGATCCCATAAATAATTTCTCTCTTACAAAACTGCGGGCATCCCGAACGCTGCGAGCCGCAGGGCCGAGAGGGGGAAGGGAAAGGGGGTATGCGAAGGGACTCCAAAAAGCGAACAAAACGTGCGTCAAAAGACTCTGTTAAAGGAAGAAAAATTCAGACAGGTCAGTGCCGTAGATGCGGGGGGGGGGGGGCGGCGGGGTTGGCATCAAACATCTCCCAGCCCGAGGCCGAAACAGGTCTCAGCTAGGGATCGTCCATATCCGCCGGTCCCTCAGCAGCCGCCACCGAAGGCGCTCGTTAAGTACCGGTGGCCTGCCAGGGAAAAGAGGAGAAAAAAGCGAGCGGCGTTTTGGGGTTGTTGCAGAACAGGAGTCTAATTTCAGCGGCGGCCACTGGAGAGGAGCGGCTCAGGGATCCATCTAAGAAACAGAATCGTAAGACGGCCGGAAGAGAAATTGTGCAAAATAAAAAAACCGCGTCGGCGAGACCTGAAACAAACGCCAATTCCTCGGGACCTCAGACTCATTGCCGACTTTAGAGAAAAGTACTTGAGCTATCCATCTACAGGGGGAGGGCATGCGAAAAACTGAATTAAAAGGGCTGAGAGCTAAAAAAAGAAATTAGTAATAACATTCTCTCAAATAAAAAGAACTCCTCATTTAACGTGAAACTTTGATAGGGGGGGGTCGCAGGGGGGGGATCGCTGAAGTCACTCGAGCTTACGGTGGGAAAGCTCTCTTTTCGAGGCAGAGTCCCTGACGCTCAGAGACTGATTCGGGGGCTCTACGGCAGGAAGGTTGGACCGCGCAGCAAGATCAGAAGAAAAAGGAAGGAGGACGGCGAGGGGTCTCAAGAAACGGGATAGTGCGACGCACCCTGAAAGAAGGAGAGCGTCGCTTCTGGAGGATGACGCTGCAGCGCGCGAGCGCTGGAACCAGAAAATCCCAAAACAGACTGAACGGGGAAGGGAGAAGGAGGGAATCCGAGAGCGACGTATCAAGGACGGCGAAAAACAGATAGAAAATGATACTAAAAAAAAAACAAGGAAAGAAAGAGATTGAACGAGAGAGGTCTCAATGTGACAGCAACCCCGCAGAACTCTCTCTACCCCTACCGAAGGGGGGGGGGTCGATCAGCCGGAATCGGGGGGGTCTGATGGGCTAGGGAAAACGTCAGTAGTCGAAGAGTACATCCCGCTAACTCGCAGTCGAACTAGTCAGGCTTTCGAAAGGAAAAAAGTGGAGAAAATCTACGATCACGACGACCCTCGGGGGAAGAGAGGGCCTGGCAAAAAATCTACTTGGGGTTCTCTCCGAGAACGATCAGAGTCAAAAATGAAAAAGAGAGGAAGTTCCTTCCGAATCGCAACTAGCGCTGGCCCAAAGTGAAAGATTAGAGATGACCAAATCCACTTCTAACCCACCCTCCCAGCCCCGGAGGTCTATAAAAGTGGGGGGAAAATCTGTCGCGTATTAGAATAGGGTGAGCGCCGGCGAACTAGTGGGCTAACATTTCAAGCCGGGTGACATGAGACCAGTCTCACCAAAACAGAGACTCGTCGTTCGGCTTAAAGTCTGGCAAAAGGAAAAAAATTAGATGGAACTGAGCCTGCTGAGAGGGTATTAGACTGCGGTTTCGGAGGCACAAAGGAGCTTTGCCTAAAACTGATTTACAAAGTTCGAGGGGGAGGGGAAGCTGCGGAGCCAAAAAAGGGAAGAGTGAATTGACGACGGGATGAAACAAAAAAAGACGCGGGGTCGATGCAAACGATTCAGAGAAGAAAAGAGACAAAGTCCAACGTGTATCCCTATCTTGGGGAAGGAGGTGTCCAGTGTACAAAAAAAAAAAGGGGGGCGATGATGAAAAAGATCTTCTAGAGGTGCGGCGCGGCTGGGAGCTGAGAGCAACACTATTTACTACACCCTATCTCTCAAAGAGAATAGAAAGAAGGTCAGTTTTCGAAAAGTTGTCGTTATTTCAAACTACCCATGGCAAAAAGGGCACCGCTACGGCCTGCCACTAGCAGCCGCGCGGACCCGGCCCTTTTTCTCCGAAGGACACGACCGCTCGGAAAGATGGGAAGGCCAGAAGATAGAATTATTCTCTGAATCAAAAAATTTGACCTCCAAAATCAGGCTACATCAGGAGAGAGCCCGCAAGCACGGAAAGAAAAAGAGAAGTGCGCGCGTCTAGACCGCGGGGGCAACCTCGAAAGACAACCCGGGGGGAGCTAAGACCTCCTAGGCAGGGGGGATCCTCTCGGTCGCAATCGGGGCGTCAAAGAATCCAGGTGAAACAAATTTGGTTCGCACGACGACAGCGAGGGTAAGGGGCGGCGACTACGAGAGTAAACATGGCCGACAGCGAGGAAAAGATAACTCATTACTGCAAAGAGAAAAATAAGTACTTCTCTGACGAGCATGAAAGACACGAAGGTCAGGAGAAAAAAGAGACCACTAAAACCGCCGTGTAGAAATGGGAGGCCCGCCATGTACGAGAGAAGACTCGATATGGTCATGACCTCGTAATTGGAGGAAAGGACGGCTAGTCTGAAAAAAAAAGTTCCTCCCGGAGAAAACTGGGATCCGAAATCGAAAGAAAGACGATCTCTCATCAGGGCATAAAGGGGGCTGGGACAACCCTAATCGGGGTCCGTTAACGAGGTCAAGCAGAAATCTCAGCTCTCCTTAAAGAGAGGCCCATAGCGCGTTGAAGTATGCAAAGAAGGCCACCGATCAGGAAGATCAATACCGAGGGGGGAACAACCGAGGGAGCCTCGGGCCTTGGAGATCTTTAATGCGGGGGGACCCTGTATGGAGAAGAAGCCCTTGATCCAAATCAAACTCGAAGAAGATGTGGCGTCGCGCATAGGATACCTCCATGGAAAAACGTCGCGGGGAAGATCTGAAAAGCGTTCGGAACTAAGTCCCACAAGAAAAAAGTGCTCGTGGGATCAAACAAGCGTGCGCGCTAGAAAGACGAAACGTAAACGGGCACTCCGAGAGACATGTGGGCGAAAACGAGACTGCCGCCTCTGAGATGGGAAGGGACGCCCAAAAAAAAAAAGTCGACGAAACTGACATTCGGGACTCCGAACTCGGGACTATACCTATTTTTCGTTCTGCAGATGGAGGTACACGGGGAAGCCAAGGAGTTAGTGAAAAAGCGGTAAAAAAAATTAAGACGCAGGCGGATCCAGAGCTTGCGGAACTAGAAGGGACCCGCTACGATCACACGTGCAAAAAGAAGCCGGGATAAAGGGAAGTAGGGCCCAGCCGCATGATGGTGCGGTGGAACGAGAAAATCGAAGACTAAAAAGAAGGCTGCCTGAAGATCGGCCAGCCGCCGCTCGGGGCACTGATCATAATATAAAAAAAAAAACAATACCACGCGGAAGAAAGGAAAACTTCAGGAATCGGGCCAGAAGCCTTTGACGAGCGCGGACATGAGTTCGGTTTCATGCGGAAAGCTGCTGATCCTAGAATGTAAAGGGAAGGGATTGGGGAGGGGACCCCGGCAGATAGAAAATAGAATGACGGTATCAGCCCCTCAAGCAAGACCCCTCAATTTAGGCCTTGAAAAGCTGATCGCCGAAGGTGCTCCACGAGAAGCTCGAAGGCCGGCGCAATGAGGGGCTCAAGGAATCCTGTCGAGCAAAACCCCCTCAAACCTGTCCAAAGCTCAAAAGGACGTGAAGGGGGAGGAGGTTCTGAACGCGCTAAGAAAAGGGCATACCGCGAGAGGGGCGGGTCGGGCGATATCTACTCAGCGCAAGGAAAAACAGTACGTGTTCTCAAAGGCAGATTGGGGAATCAGGAGGAGGTCGAGAGAAAGTCGTTTCAACACGGTGATCAGTCTCGACCAAAGACACGAAGGGTCAGTAGCTTTTTCACGGCGCGTTACATCTTCAGGGAGAAAGGAACATGCGGTCTAAAATGTCATTTAATCGTGGATCAGGAGGGGGGAACCAAGCAACTTTCTCACCAGCGCCAAAAAAAAGAAAAACCTGTGCGATCGCTGTCTGCGAACTACACTGCTTTCGCCCAGCCAGGAGAAGAGCGTGGGCGAGGACTGGATTCACCTCACCGAAGCAAGAGTATCTTGGTTCCGGGAGGGGTCGTCAAAATCAGCTGGGCACTAACGAGGGGAATGGGGGGAAGAGAAAAATGCAGCGGGAGCACCGTAGGGCGAAAGGGCTTGAGAGTGATAGCTCTCGTAGCGGTAAAGGGGAGGGTGCGCTGGCCATTGAGCTCAAAGAGGAAGAAACTGATAAAAGGCTCTTTACCGGGGCGACGAGAGGGAGATCGGTAGCCGTCTTTAGAGACAAAATCGAGGCAGAGAGTCTGGGAAAGACTCAAGGGATTCGCATGTGCCGGGAAGGAAAGGGAGAACAACCCGGAAAGGATGCCACCATTTTCGACAGAAATCCCCGACATAAGAAACCTCGTCACCGAGGAGGGAATCTCAAAAAGGAGGAGTAAAAGGAGGAAAATTCACGCCCTGGGCACGGAGGTAGGATGTAGACGTCGCAATGGGGCATCACTGGCTCAGTCAGTCCTGCAGGGCAACCGCAAATAAACTCCGTACGATCGAAGACTCGTGGAACAGACGAGAGGCGGCTTCCTGAAACTACAACATGCGCCGCGGTAAGAAAACAAGGGGTTCACCTAGAAGGAAGTCAGGGTCGGTAAAGGAAGCTGGACGCGACAGCACTATCAAAAAAAACTCTCCTGCTATCTCGCGAAAAAGAGATCACAATGCTAAATGAAATATCCTCAGAGGGAAGAGGAGGGGGAAAGGAAAGGGAATAATCTTCAATCCAGTGCTGCACGAACCGTAGCAACGAGTACGCTTTCCGGGAAAAGGGTGGACCACGCCACAAGGGAAGGGACGTGAGCTGAAGAAGGGATCAGGGGGAGGTAAAAAAGAGAAACCGATCGGAACAAAAATGTCATTTTGGCGGGGGCGCGGGAGAAAGGAGGGTTGTCTCAATCTCCCTTACCGAAAAGGGTTGTACAGTCCTCTAAGAAAACAGGCTGAAAATCGCTGAACGGCCGGGATCGACTACGGCGAGACCGTGGGTTACCCGACTCTGATGCTGCGTATGCACTCGGGGATGAAATCATAGACGCACGAAACACGCAAAAACCAAGGCTGGAGAGAGGCAGCGACTAAAGACTCGATAATAACCGCTTTACTTTAGGCGCCGCTAAAGAGGAAACCGTGAGCGTGGGGCCGGGTTGAGGGAAGGAAAGCGGGACTGATCACACGAGGAGACGGCCTTCGAGTTTGTAGGGGCTGTCATTTCAAGGGGAGGGGGAATATAAGGTTAACAGATTAGGGAAGGGGGGATTTGGCGGGGGGGGGGGCTCTGCCGAGGTCTAGCGGAAGGGTCCTCACAACGCGCGGCATCAGAAAGTGCAGTACCCCTTAAAAAGGAACATCACACCTCTGCATTCCTGCTGAGGGGAAATGGTGGACCGCGATGGGAGGGAGAGGGACGTAAAAATCAGAGAGGGTAGTGAGACCGCGTCGGCGGCCTGGCCGTCATAATACGGTCAGGTTTTCCTGATAGTTCACTGAACCGGAGCATTAATGGATAGAAAGGTAAGGAAGGAAAAATGACCTCTTCTTTACGGGTATGGAGAGAAGCGGAGCGTTTTCGCATTCGCGTTCGAAAAGCCGAAGTCCTAGGCTGAAGTCGGGAAACTGTTGCGTCGTGCATCATTAAGGCCGGTCTGCGAAAGCGATTACGAGAATGGTACTGAGGAATCGAAGGGAAAGCGTTAATGTCAACGTTGAAAATTCTTTACAGATAGATGTTAAGGGGAAAAAGACGGTGCCCGGAAGGGGTAGAGATGGAAGCCAAAAAGAAGGTAGGGTACCAAGAGCACAACGTGGGGTCAGACTTAGGTCGGTAAAAAGGTTCCGACTTACTCAAAGGAGCGGGGGCCAGAGTTCCAGGAGCGAAGCAGAGGTCGAGGGGGTGTATCTTATCACCGAGTGCATCATTTAACGAACACTAAAAAAGACCAAGGACGACCTCGTTGCCCCCCAGAGGGCGGAATGAATCGAGCGGTGGATTATCAATCGACTGCGATCGAGAAAAGTAAAATCTACGCCGGTAGGAGGCCGGAGATGGAGGTAAAGACAGAAAGAGGGGTCAGACTGAGGCCCTGATCCGAGATCCTCGAAGCGTTTCGTCAAAAAAAGCTATACTACCGAGAAGGGAAGCCTGTAGTATAAGACAAAGCGCGAGATAAAGGAAATGGCTCCTCCCTATCTTCTCAACGGCGGGAGGGGCGTTCCGGAGATGATGCGGACACTGGTCGGGAACGTCACGAAGATCCTAAAAAGGGCTCAGGGAAGAGGAGAGGATCTGCGACTGGCAGCTCCGGGCCAGGCTGCCAGATCTGAGGAGCCAAAAAAGACTACCGAAAAAAAACTTTAAGCGCAACGTGGAGGCCTACGGAGCCTCCAAGCAATCCCTTGGGAAACTGTCCGAGACCCTATGAAGGAACACCCGACGTGGAGGCGGAGGGAGAGGGAGAGGACTCGAAAAACCTTTTCTTTAGCCGCGGGGCCCAGAAGTCGGGCTTTAACACTGGGAAGCAGTCTTCTAGTGGAGAATTAGAGGACTTGGCTAAAAAGGAAGAGGAAGTGAATTGTCTCCCATAGGCATTGGGACGAGGAGAAACGGCGGGAACAACCTCTAAGGGCTGAGAGTGACGAAGGACGGGGAAGATTGTACTTGGAATGATCCAAAAAAAGGATCGTCGGTACATCGATTAAGGGAAGGTAGGAGTGTAGGGGTGGGCGTCAATGGGGGCGCGCCACACTCCCAGCCCGCGAAGCCAGATCGCGAAGCGAGGCATTCAAAAATCACCCGTCCCCGAACAAAAAAAAGAGGAACCTAACTATGGAAGAGAGTGTATCACAAAAAAAGCATGCCTAAGAATATTCTCGGGGGGACGGGGGGGGGTGCGAACAGAAAAACCTCTTCTAATTGTCCCGGGAGGACGAGCCCTGGCTCGGGGGGGATCTCCATATCAAAACAGCTCAAAAGGGCATAGATGAGGCGATGGAAAAAGAAAATTCTCAAACCGCTGAAGGGGGTCTAAAGAAACTAAGAGGAGATCCTCCCATTTCTTGAGCGGCACTACGAGCCTTTAATAAAGTTCTGGTCGCTCCCGCCCATGAAGTTTTAGGAGCGCCGGCGCTCAACCCAAAGCACGTCAAAACTCCTAACATCTCAGGCGGTCAAGCGCTCAAAAAGACGCGCCCTTTCCATGAAAGTCACAGGGTCTTGTAAAAAGGAGAAAGAACTTGGCCAGGCAACAAAGATGAGGCGAGAGGGAGCTCGAACTTCTTCTGGTCTCGGAGAACAGACAAGGATGGGAAGGGAGCGGCAAGAGAAAAAGAGGTAGGGTTAGTCCGGAGGAAAGATCCCCTTTACCCAAAAGCCGAAGTATCGCGATGAAAGGGAGAGCAAATCGCCAGATCAACCCACGGGGGCCGTCGAAGAGGGAGTCGCTCCTGCAGTCCAAAAAGGAAGTTCCGGTCAGAAGGAAAGGAAAAAAAA
>Ga0179593_1287632_pt1 | contig 18505 bp, 14 predicted proteins | sample CZODoug2_1_08_16_FD_185931 | JGI IMG/M metagenome (GOLD analysis project Ga0179593, IMG submission 185931) | Vadose zone soil fungal communities from Angelo Coast Range Reserve, California, USA - CZODoug2_1_08_16fungal (PacBio error correction) | ecosystem: Environmental > Terrestrial > Soil >...
GGCTGTCGGAAATGGGTAGGGGGCTCAAGATCGGGGCAAACTTAGTTGAGGGTGAACACCCCCAGCCAATCCGTGATAATCTCTCTCAAAACAACAAAAAACAAAAAGTCCCTTAGGAAAGGATATATCTCCCGAAACTGTTTGTGTTGAGACACAAAGAGGGAAAACCTCTGGAAAGCTGTAGGCCGAAACTAAGACACCGGGAAAGAACAAGGGAATGCAGAAAAGAGTAGGTCGAACACCGGGATGCGGTTCGACAAAAAGGAGAAAGCTTCCTAGAGGAGACAAGGAGTAAAGGACAACAAAGGAATCATTCGGGAGGGGAAATGTAGGGAATGATTCGGCAAAGGTAGTCAATGGAGACTTTCGTACCAAGGGGGGGGGGATGACCCCTGGAATTCCCTCAATGCCGATTGGGGAATTGCCTAAGGCTCAAGATAAACTGGGACGTCGGAAGTTGGTACCTAACCATTCGTTAATAGTCGAGAAAGCCTTTGGCTCTAAAATGTCTCAGAATGGCGTGGTCCAAGAGGTCCCTCATAAGAATTGTGAGCATTAAAGGATTTCAGAGGGACGTTTGGGAGAGTTAAATCCAAAAACGCGTAAGGCGAAAAGCAAAAGGGGGGTGGGGGGAAAACCGCACTTCCAGCGCATCGAAAAAATATAAAAGTTTAGAGAAGGCAATCATTTGATTGGAGGAGCTCAGAAAAAAAAAATCATAGGCTATGGCGAGTAAAAAGGTAGTCAACCGTGCCGCCGCGCTTCTATGTCATTCCGGGAGCAGCTATAGGGGGAAGAGAGGGGCTGCCGGGGGGGAGAACCTTAGATGACCGGCGTTTTATCCAAGATACTCCAAGGCTCTGCATCCGAGTCTTAAATTCACGGCTTCGACCTAATGTTTTAAGAATCTGTGCCGTGCGGATAACGAGCGTCGTTCTCAGGTGGAATTCTCTTGCCATCTGTTGAAAGCATTAATAAAAGAGGGAATCGGACGCCTTGGTAGATCGCCGACTACTTCTATGGGACAGAGGTTGCTCTCAGGAATCTATATAGGAGGGAGATAGGTAAGCGTTCTTCAGGGATTCAGACGAGTCATCATTAGTATGAAAGAATCTGGAAAGACTTCTTGAACAAAAAACAGCTCTATTTAGGCGCCGAACCTTCAGGAGAGGAAATCTGGAGAACAGAAAGTGGTGAGAAGTAGGTCCTGGCTCTAAACATGACGAACGAGGGAAACAGGTTACGAGATGGACATATATGGCAGTATGGAATACTTGGGAAACGAAACTAAAAAAGGAGTGGCGAAGCTGAATAACTGGAAGGGGCAGACCCAAGGAACTTACTGGTCACGGGAAGGATGTGCTGACAAAACTCAGATGAAGAGAGACTCAGGAAGTGGGATCCATTACATATAGGGAGACCGGAAAAAAACGGGGATCTGTTTTAGGGGTATCAACAATAGGAGAGGCCAGAAGCGGGTGTCCGAACCCTTGAGCTTAACATGAGCTATCTGGCGTGCTAGGGAATTTGAATTGGCGGTGTGGCAAGGGTAAAAACCTGAAGATATATGTGAAAAAGTACGCGTTTGGCCGAGGGGGGCCGTTTGGGACATCTCCTCGTTCCATACTCTCCGGCTGAATTCTGTCGAGGTCTCGGATAGCAAGACGCGACGTGGTTGGGGGGGGGGGTGTAAATGGTAGGACAGGGGACTGATACATTAGCTTCGTATGGCATAGTCAAGAACTCGGAGGGTAAAATGAAATGACGGCGTGGCGTATCGATTTGGGTAAGGAACAAAAGAGGCTTGGTCTGCGGGACGCAGTCATAAGAAAAAGTAAGAGCGGCACAGGGAGGCATCCAAAGAGAAAAAAGCGATCGACCAACTAGAAAAAAAAACCAAGGAATTTCAAACCATATTCGAGTGAGAGCGTCCGGGCTGATACTGATGTCAATCGAATAAATCCCAGAGGGGAAGGGGAGGGAGAGAGGGGGTGCAGGTACCTTGACAGGTGCCGCTCTCTGATTGCCGGATCTTCAAGGAGGTCAAGATCAAATCAAGCAGGTACACTCCTGCGAGAGAAGAGGAGAGAGCAAGTTATCTGGAGGAGTGAAGCTTTTCATGGCGTGTTCACGAAGGCGGATGTGAGAAAACGACAAATTCAGGGGAGTCAACACGCCGGATACCGCCGGATGACCGAAACCAGCAGGGCGGCAGCAGGGGGAAAGCGTGACAACACGTCTTCGGGAAGAATGCGAGGAGAGGAGACGGCACACGTTCAGACACCGGGAAGACCAGGGGGGGAAATGGAAAGGAGAGGGAAGGTGAAAAAAGAGCGTCCCCGTACACGAGCGGGAGGGGGCGGGAGCAACGAAGAAAAAAAGAAGGCACTTCCTTCGTACAAAGGGACAAGACGAGAGAATGATAGAACTGCCATGTGATGACAGGAGGGGGGTTTCAGGAGCTTTCCGACAGTCAATCGGCGGAGAGTAGAAAAAAAAAACTCGGGGGAAAATGATCGGCCGGGAGAGTCAAGGAGAATTCCGCGAAAAGGCATACGATTTCAAAAGCAGTGAACCGCATTCGGTAAAAAAGAACGGGGAGGATCAAAAGGTAAACAGAAGTGTTGAACCTATAGTCGCGATCCCGGGGAGAGCGGCAGCCATACGGGAACGAAAGGAAGCGGGAATAGCTATATGGATCAATCATAACGATCAGAGGGGACGGGGAGAGAGAACCGGGGGGGAGAAAGGGTGGCACAAATACTAGGTGGTAAAGAGCAGTACATCAAGATGTTGCCCCCATATAGCGTGCACTCGGAGCAACGGGGGGAAAAAGAGTGGAAAAGGGGAGAGGGGCAAAGAAAGAGGAAGGAAAGAACCACCAACCAAGACAAAAGTACGGCACGGGCCCGATGGGGGTCCGTCGTGTCACCAGGACCGATGCCCTGGGCGGAGAGGATTCAGATAGGAGGCGGAGGAGAGAAACAAAAAAACGGGATGTATTAGAAAAGAAGAGATGCCTCAGATCGCGAAGACCGGGAGGGAAGGGTCAGGGGGGGTCAACCAGACCTTCCCCATAAACCGTTGTCGGGGAGGATGGGTGGAGAGCTGGTGCGGGCAAACAGAGGTCTTTCAGCATAGTTATTTGATAGCAAGAGGGGAGCCAAAAGAGAGAAAGGCAGGCGCGCTCGGGGGGGCAAATTCCCCCCCGCGTGATGTTACAATGGGCTTCGACAGCCTCGAAAACAGAGGATGAACGCTAAAAAGAATCCAAATGTTCGTCGTCTACTAAGGCGATGGGATAGGGAGAACATCTGCGTCTAACAATCGAGAAGGGCGACTCCAATAGGGGGGCCCAGCGGGATCAAGGGGCCTACGCCGAAGATCGGGGGGTAACCATCGTTCTTGTGCCTTCCTATTGGAGAGCCCGCTGAACCTAGGAGGTTTTAATGGCGGACATCTTGGCAAACAAGGCCGGTTGGAAATGAGAAGCTCGCGGGAAGAAGACAAATGGTTCCCCTCCGACGGGGGAGGGACAGAGGGGGACGCTGGAATGGCAGAGGATGGACGGCCGCTAAACTTCCAAGCCCAAGTCACGGAAAACGGAAAAGGCCGGGGAGAGGGATATAACCTGGCGGGATGGGTTGACGGGTCAAGGGGCTAAGAAAGTACGGCGACCGAATTTGGATCGTCTTTCTGGCGACACCATGACCTGGACAGTCATTGATTGAGAGGAGCGCGCGTAACCGTGGCACGACATCTCGGAGCCTAACTACCTATCAAAAAGTTTTATTGACCTTAAGGGACAAAGGAAGCGGGGAGGTCTCAGCATCGTCGAGAAAGCTAGGAAGAAAGGGAAGAGGTAACTCAGCCAATCCGGGGCTGCGAGGGGGGCCGTTGAGGGAGATCCTTAGGGGGGAGAAGGGAGTGGGGGGGGAGAAACCGGAAGCTGGGTCTTTCCAACGGGGAGAAGGAAGAGTGGAAAACGACCATGAAACCGGAGCCATATGGAATGGAATCTCTTCTCTTGTCTGCTCCAGTTCGTTGGTGTTCAGGCGGTTTTTTCGTCCGTCTTCGGGGGGGCTTTCTCCAGTTTTTTCGCGTCTCTTCCAGTGGGGAAAGCCGGGGGGAAGAAGGACTGCCATCATTTGGATCATGTCTTGTAGAAGATCTTCTATACACTCATTATCAGGAAAGAGAGACGCATTAATTTCTGCGTAATAGGGTTCTACGGGGTAGAAAAAAGGGTGAATCGAGATCTCTTCCTAGCGCTTGCGAGGGCTCCATAGAAGAAAAAGAAAAAGCGCGGGCTGTTCCAAAACAGCGAAATCGACACAAAACAAAACAGAAAAACAAGAAAAAGAAACGGGAGCGAGACTGACCAAAGAGCTCGGAATCGCCCCCGGAAAGAGAAGGCCTCCCCCTCATCAATTGTTAGGCGGCGCAAAATAGAAGAAGACGTCTGGTGGACGTGGTCATCGGCGGGTCTCGACAAAGGGACTTAAAAAAAAAACCAAAACAGTTAATCGGAAGGCTCTCTTCATCTCGAAAGCTCTTGTCAGAGGAAAGAAGAACACTGGGCGATTTACTTTACCCACCAGGTATGAATCGGGCCAAGCTGCTACCATCGAGTGACGAGGGGAGAAAACAAGGGGGGCCCTAACAGTCGGAGAACCTCTAGACGAACCTTAGCCTCTCAAGTTTTAGCAAAGAAGGGGGGGTGATGCTGTGCTCTAAATTGCAATGATAGACCGAAGCCATGGTCAAATCCGGCTCACTGAGGGGCAACTGGGGCTAATTCTACTTAACTGACGGATCAGAAGGGAGGGGTTGAGAAATAATGGGGAGCATACAGTGATTGCCGTCAGCAAGAATCGTATTCAGCCTCAACCACGGGAGGATTCGCAGGCGCACCGGGGGTCTCGGTTCGAACTTCCAAGACCGTACTGCAGGAGTATAGTTCAACCGTCTGAATTCTTTGTGGAGTGGTGTTACTGAGTATCTTGATTCCATGGCCTATCGGGCCAGTCAGCTAACACTGCCTTCTTTCCTGTTGTCGTCTCTAGCTGGGGCTGGGGGAGTCCAAGGTTGGTGAGTCTCGTGGTTTGTGGTCCCTCAGTGAGATGGTCACAGTTCATCCGCTAGCTTCAAAATACTATAGAGAAGGTCCAGGCACATCTATAAATGACTGAATAGGAGGCCGGGCTCAGGGAGGGGCCGCTCACCGAAAGGTAAAAACTCGCCGGATGAGGCGGTCTACCAGGCTTCATTCTGCGACTTTTTGAGGGACACGTCAAAATGATGCCCAACAGGTGGATCTATGGACTTCAGAAAGGGGGGGCTCAGTATGCGACGGATATTAGTCAAAGGGGGGGGGAAAAACCGATTTGCGGAATACATCGGATTCAGGTCGTCATACAGTGCTTGAGAATGGGTTGCACCAAGTCATCGAGTGGTCTTCGGGCGGAATAGTCTTCAGGGGTTCGAGGGTCTCGACGCCGGGATACTAGGGGTCGGTATGGTGGTCATATGAAAGGCATTTATAAATGAGCATCTATGCTCCCATTCATCAGAGAGCCCGGAGGTCTCCACCCGGTAGATTGCTTGGGTCTGAGCCTCTTGAGATCTGAAGCTGGTTCCGTCGGATGGGGTCCCTAAGAAAAACCCTGCTTCATGAAAAAAAGCCGACAGCCCTGATGTGGATTTCCCTGGAATCATCACGAGGGCGCGCCACTCCTGCTGTAGCCATCCCGGGTTGTGAGGAGGCATTCGGGTTCAAACTCTCGAGAAGCCAGTGTCACAACGATAAAAACCGTCGTTTCGGGATCTTACCCTCGTGGTAATCGCCATTTACAGGCAGTGAGGGAAGGGACTGAAAAGAAGAGGACAAGAATTCCGGCAGTCTAGAACGTTCAGCTTCACAAATCCGCAGCTGTTAATCTAAAAACAGATAGAAGGGGGGAGAGGGACATGAATACCTAATAATAAATCAGGGACAGGGACCGATACAGCCATCCTTGATGAGAAGATTCAAGTTTTCCTTCCGGGAAGTTGGGGGAAGAAATATGGGAAGAATCGGTTGGAGAAACAGAAGACTGTCGGGTCCAGGGCGCGGACCCAGGTTGGCGTGTGTCACTGAAGCTAGCTTAGACTGACGCGTTCAGGGTAGATTCCGCCAGCATCCTTGCTAAGGTCTCTCAAAAAAAAAAAAACGGGGAGGGAAGATCTGAAGTAGACCGGGCTTTTGGGTTGCACATCGAATGACTCGGATCTTAGAGCAACACCGCCCTGGGCCGACTAACCTGGACCCAAAAAATAAAAGCAGTCAAAGGGCTAACACCTTAGGAAGGTTGTACATTTGCAAGAGAGGGGACACTTGTGTACGCTGTAGCGTTCAAAACATTAGACGGGGGGGCAAGGGTCAGAGGGGGGTTGATGAGGGGACGTAATTGAGCCTGAATGAATATTCTCCGGTCTAGACAGCGGCGGGGGGGGGCAAAGAAGCCTGAACGAGAAAGAGGCCTGCCGTTGGGGGGGCGAAGTAGCAGATCGAAAAGTAAATCTTGATTTAATCAGGGCGTATCTTTGGGACGTCAGATACAGGAAACAAAAAAAAAGGGAGCTAAACTGTAGTCTCGGATCGGCGTGGCAACTGGGAAGGGCAGACCTCAACTTTTGGCCAGCAGCTGCTCGGGGCGTGGGGGACGGAAGCCACCTAAGTCAAGGGCGGGCAGCAGGGTTAGAACGAACACCGCCGAAAGCGATGTAAACGATCAGCAGCGAGGAAAAAAGGGAGATGGGATTATTCGAGAAATCAGCGCCGGCCGGATGGGCAATGCCGGTCCACACCGGCCAGCGTCTCTGCGTCGAAGGAGAACCAGGACTAGAAGAGACAGAAGAACAGGTTACCGTTCTTTGTTGAACAGCGTAAGAAAATGGCTTAAAGAGGACGCCGATTAATGATGGGGGAAGAGAGATCCTTAAATTAGGATCCGGGAGGAATCGGGCCGAAAAATCCGACTTCACTTAAGCCTGGTCAAAGCGCGGCCAAAATCTTGGTAAATAAAGATCGGGACGGAAAAGCGCTAGAAAAAACTCCTGGTAGAAAAAATCGAAGCATCCGGGCGAGGTGAAATTTGGGCGTCGACTAGCGTAGGGGAAAAGGGCGAGAAGGAAGGTTCGTGTATCTTCTGGGGAACGTGCGATCCGCAAGTAGATGCACATTGAAAAGGCGATGCGGACAGATCTATGAACAAACCAGAGCGAGGGGAGGAAATCGGGGCGCCGACTAAGGCCGAGGCAAAAGACGGGGGAAGAATTTGTGGATTCGGATGGGAAGAATCATAGTACAGAAAAGACGAGTCGACGTGGTCCGGAGGAAACAGGATGATGAGGGGGGGAGAGGACTACTCGAAAGCGTAGCAGGCCACTGGAAGACGGTGGTCAGTAAAAAGGGGCCTTGGAACCCATGTCAGACGTCCCCTGATGTATGCAAAGGGCCGGCGCCGATCGACTCCATGCCAGGTTAAGGAATCTTGATATAAACTGGAGATGGGGGGTGAGGGGAGTCGCAACATGGGACTAACCGGGGCATCAGACTTCGTTTACGGGCCAGTTAAGAGGGTCCTTCTCTATAAAAGGACTTCTTCGACGGTTTATGGGAGTGGGTATTCCACAGCCAGATCGTATGGTCGACTCTTTGGCCTACTAGAGTAATTTTTCACGTACAGCGGCAGGATGGCGCTTCCTTAGAAAATTGCGTTCGCTATTGGATGACAAGGACGCGTAAAGGGGGGTTGTGGGGGTTGGGGGGGGGTGTGGTAAGGGCATATCCCAAGTAGTGTCTGGACTTACTCTTCATGAGATGGAGAAGGGGGGAAAAGCGGGCATAACGCGGGGGTGACGATCAGGAAGGAGGTGGGTCTCAGGAACCTATGTAGGGGACGGGACAAGATGCCGTGGTGGAGGAAGAGATCGCGGCTACCGTCGAGCAGGCCGGCAGAATGCGTAAGCCGTCACCAGTCCCGAGTAAAAAAGATCCAGAAGACGGTGTACGGACGATGAGACACGTGACGAGGAGCGGAAGCGTATGAGGCCTGAAATGGGCTTCATACCTGGAAAAGAGATCCTGCACCGCCCAAGATCTCGAGCAGGAGAAACAAACTTTCAACAAGTCGGCGAACAGCAAGACTGATAAGACATCGACTACACTCGCTGGTCTATCCTCGAGCAGGAAAAAAACCGGTATCGGATTCTCCGTTAGGGGGTTCCTGGTCACTCCGTCTTATGCCAGATGAACAATAAGGTTAGACCTCCTTAGCACTGGATGAACTCCACCGATAAAAAATGCTCATGCCTAATGTACGAGACCGGTCTGGAGACCTTCTATATAAGTAAATCGGAGGAACTGTGTACTTCAATTAGACCGTTGGGGCGAGTCTGGGGAGAGCGGGGGCAAGCTTCAGTAGCGATCAACGTAAAAGATGCAGGACTGTGGGTGCAGCATAACTCTAAACGAAAGGACGCTGGGAGATTGCATGATAATCACCATCCGACCAGAGGAGAAAAGGCCCTTTCCTATGAAGATGGTGTTAAGAAGAAGGACGGGGGTGCCGAAAGAGAGGCGCAACGTCAGCGAAAAAGGGCCTTGAGAATGATCTGGGGAGACCGCGAGCTTAGGGGGCGATTGAGAAAGCGAAGACTAAGTGTCCGCAAGGAAAAAGAGCGGATTGAAAAAGATCAACGGAAGGTCAACAGACCCCTAGGGGGGAACCCTTACGGCGAGACAGTGAGCGCGGAGTCAAGAAAGGGGAGTCCCTCGATATCGCTATTGACATCATCACAAAGGTCTAAAACCCGGTTGGAGAGGGGGGGGAGCGCCATGAAGCGAAAGTGGGGAAGGAGGTTAGCCGGGCAAGTACATAACGGCGAAGGTGCGCACCGTGAGCTGGGAAGCAGAAAAACGGGAGGATGGGGGGGGAGAAGGACGGTCTAGGGGAAAAAAGAACGGGGGGGGGGTAAAAGACCATCACTGTGGGGCATCACCAATCTAGAGAAGACAATCCATTCAAAGGGGAACACGGATGTTTGGGGGTGGGTTTCTTAGCACCCAACTTCGATCAGCTGAGCGAGAGGGGATCTGGCGGCAGACTCGAAAAAAAAAAAACGTGAAATAAGAGAGATGACGCAGAATCGGAAACCACGGGCAAGCGGGCAGACTGTGCTGTGACAACCGACCGGCCAACAAAAACCATCCGGCCAGAAGGGGGGAGGAAACGGGGTGGGAGAGCGGGTGCGACACGTGCTGGGTTCTCAATCTTTCTTACGGGTTCTGCGAGGAGCAGAACACTATCATACATCTCCTGAATACGCCGAGGGTGGACAAACCTTTCTCGTGATGAGCTCGGCTACTCCTCGGGACAAAACCTTGAGGGCGGGGGATGTCGCTCAAAGGGATCAGAAAGGGGTTCGTCAGGGGGGGGGGAGGAAGACGCGATCTTGATGTTGGAACAATCCGGCACAAAAAGGTTGCTACTAAAGATGAGGAAGCATCTCAAGGGCGACTTCCTAAGGTGGTTCACGAATCGGTACTAGGGGATATGGAGTAGCCGGGGTGAAACCGATGACGTTGAATTGCTTAAGAGGGGCCTGCCCTTTTAGATAATTCGGGTGACTAGGAGGGGGGAAGAGTCTGGTCTAGAGCGGAGGTCTCTGACGCTGACGCCAGGGGGGTATGGGGGAGGGTCAAAAGGGAGGGGAAAGCATCCTTATCTTACCAATGGGCATTCTACCGGCGGGGGCTTAGTGTTTCTTCGTCCGGGGGACAAATAGAGGGGGGGAAGTAAGTCCTGATTTTGAGGTGGTTGGTGGAGAACACCATTAGCATTGAAATCTCTTAGTAGCATTGAACGCTCCCAGTCTCTTACCTTACGACGCTACAAAGAAGGGTGGTCTTAACAGGGGTGAAAGGAACCTCAGTAACTAGGGGCATGATCTCAGGCGAAGTTAGAGGTCTCAGGTGCACCCATGTGACTGCCTGGGGTCAGGGTTTGTGGAAGGGGGAAAATACAATGCTCCCCATGGGGATAAACTGAAGGGTTCATCTTAGAAGAGTCTTGAAACACCGAAAAAAGAGAAACGATCCAGGGCAGCTGTGGTCCTCTAGGTGAGAAGACTTCTTACGAGGCCTATTTGGTAGAAGGTCTTTCGCTATTTTTCAGAACAGGTCTGAACGGAATCTATCTCGGGGCCTGCAGAATGGGGCTTTTCATGGTATGTCTTAGAAAGTAATGCACCGACGAGGGGGAAGTGAGCTCATCGAGGTCTCCTTACGAGGAGGATGGGATATTTGCTCTCTCGCGGGTTAATAATCAAGTTAATCAGTCAGTCAGGATGGATGAGAGGCAGTGTCCCAACATATCATAGGTAAAAACTTGCCTCTTCTTAAAGCACAAAGACGGGTAGAGGAGAAAAAAGAAAGAAGAAACGGTCGAATAAATCTTCCGAGCTGCATCACCGAAAGAAGGTCGAAAGGGGAGAGAGAAGGAAGCTTACGGCAAGGCAGGTATCGACCGGTTGGGGAACCAAGAAACAGGGGAACGCCGGGAATGCTTCTGGTGAGAAAGTAGACGAGTCCCCGTAAGCAGGAGCTTCTCAGTGGAGAATGGAAGTGAAACCCTGGTCGTGTCGGAAAACGGAGGAGGGAAAAAGAGTCTGGTTTACTAACAACTACCGCACCGAGAATGAGCAAAAAAAAAGAAAAACTCTCAGGCGCCTAGAAAAGGGGTGGCGTCGAGGGAACTTTCTTATTTGTCATTGGCGCAGATGGCGGATAAGCAAGGAAATTTACCGGTCTTACCGCTGAGTGAAAAAAGTTTCGATTAAGGCGCTGTGGGACGGCTCTTCGGTTAAGAACATAATGAGGGGGGAGGGCGGACCGGTGGATGACGGGCAGAAGGATGACCCAGCTTGCGGGGAAAGGGTCATAACACGCAATGTGAGGTCGCTCGGACAAGAGAAAGACTGTTAAGACAGGCAGAGCAACATCTGGATGTGGCTTGTTTTTTATAATAGATTAGCAATCGGAACAGAAATTCTGGTCGTGGAAGATTTGGTTCACATTAGTATGACTATCCTAGCGATGGTTGGGGGAAAAATCAGTTTACTCGAGCTCTCATCAGGGCAGAGATCCATCCAGGGCGGTCGGGATCGTCCCATAAACCTAAAAGATCAGGATCTAACTTCTCTAGAGAGGACGAAGCAAACGAAGGGACCCCCCCCCGAGGGGAGAGCTCAAATTCGTGACTTCTGAGAGTCGAACAGATCATGATGAACAAAGATGAATCTTGGCTTCAAGGGGCTGAGGAGTGAAGGACGGCGGTGGAAGACGCATCTTGTCCTAAGGGCGGAAAAGAGGGGGGCAAACAAGAGAAATAGGGCCGAGGGGGTCCCAGGGGGGTTACGCTGTTCCCAACTAAGGGAGATACCTGTTCAGTTGGCGGATCAGGGGAAAGTCCCTTTGGGGCGTCCGGCTCACAGACGCAGCGCGTTGAACCAGTAAGGGGGGGGGGCGTCATGAGACCGCAGGCCGAGCAGTTGAATCAGAGTCTCCCTGATTAAGACCAGTCCTCCACCAGGGTATCTTCTCGGAGGGGGGACGATAACTGGAAAAGAGGGATCGCCGAACCGTGCCTTCTCCTCCAGCCAGGGGGTGGCTGGGAAAAGAATGAACAATAAAGACGAAGAAGGAACTGGGCCCGGTAATGATCGGTTGGACGACCGAGCGAAGAGAGAAGTTCACGCGAGGAGAGGGACGTCGGGGAGAATAATTAAAGACACACACCAGGGAGGGAAGAACAAGGGGAATGTGAAAGATAGCCGAAAAGCATCAAGGACTCAGGCCGCGACGGGAAGAGGGAGGAAAAACGTCCCCTCGGGTAATAGGGGGGGATCGAATCTCCGAGCTGGGCCGGGGGGGAGAAAGGGAATTTAAGCAGGAAAAGAATCACAGAATCCTGGGGAATGCGCCTAAGGGCCGACGTTTTGAGGCAAAAAGTGGTGAAGCGAGAGAAAATGTGATAACTTGTTTCTCCCAGAGCTGTAGCAAAAAAGGTACCGGGGGGAGGAGGGAAGGGGAGGGGGGGGACGCAGAGTTCCACTGAGGAAAGGGGTCGAGGAGGGACAAACTCCTCAAATTCGGGGGGTCTGAACAGAGGACTCAAACAAACAAAGAAGGGGGGAAGAAATAAAAAAGAGAGAGTTACGTAATCCTTGGGGTGAAACCTGAACGGGACCGCGGGAATGAGCTTCGCCAAAGGAGAAATTGGGACGCCCTTTCGAAGAGACAGATTCATGGGGAGAAGAAAAGGGGAGTAGGTGTAGCACAGGCTGCCTCGGCACAAAAAAAAGTCCGGAGCCAGGGGAGTAAGAAAAAAAAGATTGGAAGAGGCATGAGAGGATGAATGGGGGGTCTTCCGTTGGTTTAGGAGAAGGCTCTGGGTGCATCAAGGGGAAAGAATAAAGCGGAGGGGTTGAAGAGCAGGCCTATAAATCAAGACTTAAAAATTGGGTAGCGGGGCAGAAGGGAATAACTTCGAGGAAACTGGGAGGATCAGAAGAACCGAGCTGTTACTTCATACTAGACACGCAGGAGAAAGGACGCGTGCTGCTTTTCGACTTCTGAGGCTATGAAGGCCATCAGATCCTGTTCTTTAGCCATCAATATGGGAGACGGATAGGGAAAGGGGTTCGGAATCCACCTCCGCATGTCTGAAAGGGCAGAAGTGGCTAGCCGCCGTCCCACGCAACCACGAAAGGAGAGGGGGGGATTGGGAACGACCTGGTCTCATGGGAGGAGTCAGGAAAAGATCTCGAGGCGGACGGAAGGTAGATGCCGGAAAAAAAAGGAAGCCGCGGAGAGGCGCGGCGGCCGGAGAAAGGAAAAAGAGAGCCAGAAAGAAGCAAAAGGGAAAGAAGTAACTTGGGGGGAACTAGCAGGAAGCGAAAAGGGCTGACCGACATTCAAGAAGTGAGGATGAAGAAGAACGCCGGGGGCCGCCCGGGAAAAAACCAAAAAAAACAAAAAAAATACAACCCGAATGCCCTGCCTAACGCAGCGGGGGCAAGCGCACGAGAAGACGCGGAAAATCGGTGGTCAATGCGGGAGAAAAAAAGCGGGACAGACAGGCACAGCCTGGAGAAAAATTAAAAGGAAAGAATAAGGCGGGTTGGAAAGGAAGGTTGGGCGCCCTCGGGGAGAGCTCTAATTGTGAATCAGGATGAGGGAGGAGGGGGAACGTTTCACAATTACCTCTAGCAGGGAAGAAACAGAATTAGCGCGATGCTTCGAAAGAGACTTCATGGAACACCCCCAAGAGAGAAAGAAGGAGCACGAGAAGGGGGGAAAGAGGCAGCGGTATTTATCTTAGGGGGGATGAAAGAGAAAAACGTACAAAAATAAAGCAACGATGGAAACTGTGACGAATGAACGGGGAAAAAAAAAAAAAGAGAAAAATAAAAAAAAAAAAAACACCACACAACCGTTTTTGTTGTTGTGGGGTTTGGGAGAATTATTATTCGTGTCCAACACTCCTCCTCAACGGAGGGGGGAGCCGTCCCCTTGACTATTTTGAAAGAGATCCTTTCCCGACCCCGGGGGATTCGGAAATTCATTGAGTGAGGAAAACACACACGTCGAAGGGACATTAAAGAAGAATGGGAAGATTACGCCTATGGACTCTTTGGGGTTGGAGAGCAAGGGGAAAAAAAGGCCGCAGGGCGATAAACCCAGGAGCGGAGAATGCTCTGATCAAGCGGCGGAAGACGGGAGGGCGGTGTTCATTCCCCTCCGAACTGTGGGTCTAGGAGTGGGAATAAGAAGAATCTCGGCTACAGACTAGGGAAAGCGCCTTCGTACTGCAGAAAGGCGCGGGAGACGTCGAGCACGACGCGGAGGGGGGTTTTTGGGTGTCAACGTTTCACTATATGCAAGAGGAAAGGGACAAGTAGGGTGGCGAGGGAGTTCGGCTGGTTGGAGCCGGAGCAAGGCCGGCTTTTGGGGGCTCTAGAGATTTGAAGGACAAGCAACAGTGGGTGGTAATGAGATCGCTGTCTCTTCATGCGCCCTATACTGACATGGTCGTCAGGTTACGATCAGAAAGGGAGAGAGAACCACAAAGAAAGAGACTGGAAAAGGCTAATCGACTTAATGATAAGGGGAATTCCAGGAGATTCGTATTAGTCGGGGGCAGACTCCATAAAGTCAGCAGGGGCTGCAGGAGCATCTAGTCCTTCGGACCATTTCACAAAGAGCGCAACTAAGATATCACTCTACCTCTTAAGAAAAAAGACTGGGTCTCTATTAAGATATGGGCTATTTGAAACGTTATCGTATGCTGGGCTGTGAAGTTCCGACGGGGGTTTAACGGGGAAGACGGAGAAGGATTACACTTATTTGTCTCCTCCTTTCAAGCCGGAAAGATGACTAAAACATACTGAAAGCGAAAGAATTGACTTCTTTTTAACGGTCCCGTAAGTAAGGGCGAGCTGCTGGGATTCAATATTAGGGGGTTTGTAATGAACCAGGGGGGAAGGGAACCTTGTGGTTGATAAATTGATAGAGTGGTTCCGTGCTTCCCGAAGTCTTATGATACAAGCTTCAGCGGTAATGTGGTGGAGAGAAAACGCTAACCATAAGAAGGGACTGTTCCGAGTCTCCGTAAAAACCAACGAAGGGACCGCGGAGGGGAAGGAACTGGTAATTGGGGAGTGAGGGAGCAGACCGAAAATCATCGGAGTTAAAAGACCTTCATCGACACTAACTCTGAGAAAGGAATCGTGATAGCGGGGGGGGGGAAAAGAGGGGAAACGCTAATCAGAAAAAAGGGGCGCAAAGGGGGGGAGAAGATTTGAGAGCCATGAACAACAGCGGGATAACACTTGAGAAACGAAAGGGTCAACAAAAAAAATCAAGGAAAGGTGATCGCTGCACATCGGGATTCGCCGAGATTTATCTCTAAGGGTCTCAATCAGAGATGGAGAGGACGGGAGAGTCGAGAAAAGGGGGAAATATTGTCCATCACTGAGACAGGGGGAGAGGATGTAGGCCGGGGGGATTACAACGATTAAGAAAAGGGGTTTAAAACACCATCTTAGAGGAAAGGAGAATGCACAGTTGTGAATAGGGGAGGCAGGGGGGAAGAAGGGAACAGAAAGACTAATCACATCACATGTGTTAAAGCACACGCGGAGAGAAAAAAGTAAGGAAAGATGCCAGGTGTGTGACTTCGTTTATCACCTCCTGCGATGAAAAGGAGGAGAGGGGCAGGTAGAGCAAAGCGGCATATTCTCAAGGAGTGAGGATTCAAATATAGAGATCCTAGGGAGAGGGACTAGCTTGAAAGCATGACGTTCTGTAAAAAAGGGGCTTACAACCATAAAAGGGGGATAGGGGAAAGGAAGTGGAGTCGAGAGGGGAGGAAGTTTCTTAAAAGCTCGTATCTGGAGGTTCAAATAAAAAGTCGATCTTCCTCACCGCGAGAAGAACGGGGCCATGGGACCCCAGCTCTCGCGTGGCAGAGACAACTCCGTTATGTACAGCAGTACACCCCTCAACATGTCGATGAGTGTCGATCAAAAAGAATCCAAAGGGGGGGGAGTCAGTCCGCGCGAGATGATTGAGAACATCGACGGCTAATGGGAAAGGCGACTCCCCGATGTGGGCGAGCAAGGGGAGAGGATGAGAAGAGTCTGGGTTACCGGGATGGGGAAAATAAAATAGATTCGCGAGTGTCCTGTATTCCAAGACTGGAGGGGGGGAGTGGGGAGGGACATACTCGGCCTCAGTTGCTAGAAGTAGTCTTGAAAGCGCTCGAGGTGAAGACTAAGTGGACAAAACCTAAGAGGTAGGCGACGTATTTACGAAGGGAAGTATGCGAGCATCCTGACACAATCCGTAATCTCCAGCAAGGGGAGACTAAGAAAAACGCTGTTAGTAGTGTTGGAAGAGGTCAGGGTGCTAGACGAACTGCCGGGAATGGGGTTGGAAGCCCTTGCACACTCACCACGAAAAAAGACCAGTCGGTGTCGCGCTCGGGACGCGAGGAATCACGCTCAACCGCTCAAAAGAGCCCCAAGGGGGTCTTCCCGGGGGGCAGTTACACCGTTACTCTATCCACGGAATAATAGGGAAAGAGGAAGAGAGGTCCTTTCACAACGGAAAATGGGCAGGGCATCAGGGCGGGTGTAATTTCAAGCTGAGAAGGGGATGGGGGGGACTGGGGGGACGGTTAAAATATGATCCGAGAGGGGGAGAAAGCACGACCATGATCATCTTCCGGGGCATCACATCCTCAAGGGGCAGATAGAAGATTAGAAGAAGTCTTTTACACGGTTACGATTAATCATAGGATTGAGCCTTTTTCAAACAGGTCTACTGGAGAAAACGATCGCTTGGCATTGAAACTGAAAAAGTCTGGACTTTATAGGTATCTTAGGCGAAAAGTCAATCCTTACGAGTTTCACCAGCTCGATTCAAAGAGGCTCAGGACAATGACTCTGATTTATGGGGGGGAGCGCGTAAATTGGGGGGGGGAATAATCGGGGATTAATCACGTGGGGTCCTATCTTCTGAAAAAACTGTTCGGGGTACATCTAGCAAGGACAACGTCCCCTCGTTTCGGGGGGTTAGGACAAAAAGGTGCTCTACAAAAAAAGGCCCCCGTCAGGCCGGCTGAAGGGAATAGAAAAGAGGAATCACGGGAGAAAGAGAAAAGACAAAGTAAGGGAGACGGCAAGGGGAGCGACCATTTCCAAAAACCAACCAAGAAAAAAGGACAAGTCGTGGCTAGGAAGTAGGAGCGCCGATGAGCCTTGAATCAGTGACCGTTGCGCTCACGGACATTGAACGAGGTTACGTAGCCCCTTAGAGGGATTGGTAAAAAAAAATTTCTTCACCCTCGCGTCTGGGTTGAAGACACCTGCTCACCGAGGGTAACCTTCCTGAGTCCGTGCATGCCTGGCATCCAGTCGTGGTTCAGGGGCACAAGCCGTGCTGCGTGGGTCCGTTAATCCGCTTGCAAGACATTCCCCAATCAAGGTTGAATGGGGGTGAGGGTACCAAATCTGAAAAAATCTGGGAGAAAGGTCGTCGGAGGAGGAGAGGAGGTGCACAGTCAAGAATTAGGACGGAGAGGTGAGGCCGGCAGCTATCCCATGTCCAGGGCCTTCGCAAACCTTTTGGGAGTCGCTAAAGGTTCCAAGAATCAGTCCCGGTATCCTCGCGGGGAACACTGGGATAAATAGTGGACGGGGGGACCGTTTGTACGAGGCTTTCAAGAGGAAGAAAGCAAGAGTGGCTGTCGAACTACGTCGTCCAAGGGGGGGGGTAGTCTCATAGAGATGGGGGGGGGTTAAGGGGTGGAGACATCGCAGAATAGGTCATCATCCCGTCGGATAAGCTGTAAGGAGGGAGCGAGATATTAGAGTAGGGGGAATCCTCGAGGCCGGACCAACATTAAATCTCCTGAGGAGGGCACAAAAAAAACGATCTAAACTTCAGTAATGGGAGTAAACGCACGAGAAGGATTAAGCAATAGGGGCCGCTCATGGAGCGGGAGGATCCGGAAGAGGTCGCAGCGTCAGGGCGGAGTCAGAAATGTCGGGCAAAAGATGTTCCTTCAAGAAAGTGGCTTGACTGGGAAGTCACAAAGAAAGGGGCTGAGAGGAGGGTCAAAACACGCCCGGTATACCAATGAGGGGCGGGAGGGAATCTAGGACTTTGAAAATAACGGGGGGGGGAGACGGGCGAATCCGACTCGGCCGCTACCACGAGAATAAAGCCGGCCGATGGGAATCGGACGACGCCTTCATCATATAACCGCAATCCAAAAAAGGACTGCAGGCTCCGGTGCGATGGAGAGGGGGCCGGCGGGGGGTATCAGAATACCAGGGACCGGGGCTCAAAAGGGGGAGGGGGGGGATTCACAAAAAAACAGAAGAGCCAGATGAAGACCTCCTGTCTCCAGCAACGTTTGATGGCGGGAACACTCGGGTGGAAAGCGGCTCGAGAAAGCAAAGTTCACAGAAAATCAGGATGTTCAGAAGAGATGAAGTCCAAAAAGCGCCTTGACGACTCACCTTACTCTGGGTTGAGAAAAAGAATGGGAAGAAGGCAAGATAAAAAAGAAAATAAATGGGGCTGCAGGGGGAAAGCGAGATGAGAAGGTTAGATATAGAAAGATTACGTACACTTACAAGGAGAGTGTAAAGGGGAGGAGCACCGGGTCTTCCTAATTAATTTCGAGCCTAAATACCTGGAAAGAAATCCGGATCAATCCGATCCTTATGGCTCAGGCCGGTGTTGAAGTCCATCATTTTAGCTACAAGTCGACTCAGAGGGGGAGGGAACAAAGCTGGTCAGGTCCGGTCGTGAGGGGAAAAGAATTGGTGGGTAACAGCGGAGCTTCCCGCGGTGCAGTTCTAGTTGACCCAAAACCTCTATAGAAAA
>Ga0179593_1671003_pt1 | contig 18505 bp, 27 predicted proteins | sample CZODoug2_1_08_16_FD_185931 | JGI IMG/M metagenome (GOLD analysis project Ga0179593, IMG submission 185931) | Vadose zone soil fungal communities from Angelo Coast Range Reserve, California, USA - CZODoug2_1_08_16fungal (PacBio error correction) | ecosystem: Environmental > Terrestrial > Soil >...
AAGAGGGGGGGGATCCAGAGAAGGGGAAGCAATCATCAAGGAAGGAGTTATCACAGCACAGAGGAAATCCAGGGCTGGGGGGGGGAAGACAGAACGAGGGGAGAAGAGGGAACCGGAGGGCAGGAAAAAAAAGTAGTGTTCGCCTGGTAGGCAGGAAGCAGTGGAATGAAAACCATGGTAACGGAAGAATTTCAATTCGTCTTGAAGTGAAAGGAGAAGGTGACAAAGAGGGAAGATCAGGCATTGATAACGGGGAGAGATGGGGCAGAGAGGAAAAGGACAAGGGGGAAGTAAGATAGAAATAAATAGCAAGTTAGGATGGACTAGGGGGCCTGTCAAGAGTAAATAAAATTAATCAGGGAGTAATACAGAGAAGGGGAAAATACTTGTTATAAAAAAACGAGAAAGGGGTTTCCTTGTCGGGGGGAAGGGCGTCAACAGAGAAGCAAATCTGGAGACAGGGTTTTAAGTCTAAATGAGTACGGTGACACAGTTCAGGTCTTATGAAGCAAGGGAACAAATCGGCGCCCACAAGTAAAAATGGGGCAGCCTCGGAGGAAAGGATAAGATAGGAGAAAGAGGAAGTAGAGCAGAACATTAAGTGGATGGAGTAAGAGGAGGAAGAACGAGTTGGGGAGAGAAAGATGCAAGAATTAGAAGGGACTGCCAACATCCATTAGAGATGGACCAACCACAACCCCGTCGTTAACATGGAGAGAAAAGAGATAGAAGAGAGGGGTCGGACGCCTCAAGGAAGGGTGGACTAAGAGAGGCCAAGAATTTTATCATCCAATCAAACCTTGTTGCGGAAAACCCAGAAAAAAAAAATCGGGGGGGGGGGGGGGAAAGTTGACTCAATCCTGAAATCAGAAAAATCACCGGCTTTGTTCCAGACTGGTAAGAGGTCACCTAACTAACCGAAGAAAAAAAACTACGAAAGAGAGGGGACCTCAGGGGGGAAACGGGACGTGAGGTTTCCAGACGTCCTCTTTTTCGTCGACAGGAAATTTCATGAACTTTATTGCAAATATGGAGTGCGGGTGAGGGGGGGGGGAGGAACAGCCCGGGGGTCAGATGAGAAAAAGGTCATGCAAGGAAGCCATGTGGACTTTTTTTGTTCACAACTGGATTCCATAAAAGGCACTGGGGAAGGGGAACCGGAGGGAGAAAAAGAGAAAAACGAATTAGACTGACCTCAACCGGTGAGTATGATGAAGCGGGGAGACTGAATGGCCAGCACGAAGGGAAAAATCGATATTGAAAAGTCATCTTAAGCCCGCGAGGTTCCGAAAGCAAGGCAAAAGGTAAGAGAAGGGGGGGGGGGGCACCTGAAACAAAATGGTTGGCAGGGGGGAAGTGCACTGTGAATCGGGTAAGGAATTCACGCGCAAGTGTAAACTAAAAAAAAACTTCGACAAGAATACGTTCGGGGATAAGGACGGGAAAAAAGACCTAAACGCCAAGGAGAAAAGGTCAAAGGAGGAAAAGGGGACTTGCTTACCCGAAGAAAAACCTCCGCCCGGGGATTATCGCCGACTGGGCGACGAGAAAAAGGTGGGAATAAGGGAAGAGGGGGGGATGCCATGATCGCCGGGGAAGAGAAAAAGAGAACGCCAGTAAAGGAAAAGGGGTAAAGAAAGTCAGCAATCTCGTTGGAAAGATAGGTAAGGACCTATGCTTTTTCTGGAATGTGTAAAAACAGATGGGAAAGAAGACCGGAACAGTACATTTTGAGGGTAGACGGCAGGTTTAAACTTGGAAGAAAAAAAAAACCTATTCCACGGATAAAATGGAGTTGGTGTGGTTTGTTGTTTGGAGGACGTATGGCTCCCACGAAGTCAGGCAAAAGGAAAGGAAAGATAGCGAAGGAGAGGACCAAAGAGAGAGTAGAAATTGCCTCGGTGGTTGGGGAAACAGGAAGATGGGGCGCCGCCCTGGGGGAGGTCGTTTCGGTTGGGGGATGCAGGAAGCATCTTCAAAGGGGTGGATTGGGAGCCCGAAAAAAAAATGCGGGAAAAAGGGAGGAAGAGGTTAGAAACACAGGAACAGGGTCCCTGGAAGCCACCTAATCTGCGATACTATAGGATACATGGGGAAAAACGCAGTCCCGAAAAGAAAAACGAATGCGAGAAGGGAAAAAAAAACAAGAGCCGGGATGCATGAAAGGCCAAAAAGCCTGCACACTCCATGCCTTCAACGGTCGAAAAAAAGTAAACGCGATAGAAAAATGCAAAACCAGCTGCGTGTAGGTAGGGGACGGGTTCATTGGTCAAGTCCAGGGGGTCCCGGGGGGGGTATACCCAAATAACTGGCTTCCACCCAGGGCTTATAAAAAAAATGGTAGAACAATGCGAGAAACGCGGGAACGGAAAAAATAAGAATCCGCGAGGAAAGCCGATTGAACCCAAAAGGAGGCAGGGATCATGGGATACGTTGAAAGAGTTCGACGCTCACCATGCGAGTCGGACAAAAGGGGGGGGAAGGCTGCCAGACGGAAGGGAACTGAGAAGGGTGCTAGTCTAGAAAACTTCAAAGAGTTCTGAAAAAAAATGTATTGGGGGGAGGGTACATTTGGGCTCAACGGAGTTATGTCCTCAAAAAAGCGTGTTAAAAAATAACGACACCATGACATTATTAGGGGGAAAAAAAGGAGCAGATTGGCCAGGATGGAAAAAAAAAAATGGCTCCTTGGGGGAGGCAAATGTGGGCAAAGTGGAAGGGAAAAAAGCTAAACAAGCGGGGTCAAAGGGAGGGAAAAATTATGTCCCTAGGGGCGGATGAGGAGATAACGGGAAAGGGCCTCTCCCTGGCAAAAAAAATAGAAAAAGAAGGGTGGACGACCACCCTCAGCCAGGAACTGTGGGGACAAAAAGACTCAAAAAGAAGAGGAGCGTAGACACGGGAAAAAAAAAACCTGGGTCACACAAAAAGTGGTTAGTGTACCTTGAAAAGTTATCCTAAAGGGAAGAAAAACCAAAGAAATTGTTCGAGAACAATGCAACTCACCCCCTGCAGAGACGAATTGGCGAGGGGCAATGGTTAGCTCCAAAAGAAATGCCCTACATCACAACTAACCAAAAGGAATTGCGGCAGGGGAACTAGGTGGAACCATCATGCGAAGAAGCCAAGGTGGGTTTGTTTTTTCAGAAAAAGCACGGAAAGAGAAACCAAGACTTGCTGCGAAAGGAGGGGGCCAAAAATCTAAAGAAAAAAAAACAGGCGAGTGGTCAGCTGGGCCTGTGGTGAAGGGCACTCTAGAAGAAAAAAAAAACAATGATACATGGAAGTAGGAACGCCCGTTCCTTGTACGGGACTAGAAGAGATCACCTGGATAGGAAGAGACCGATAGTCAAAAAAAAAAAGGGTACAAGAAAGGTAAACCCGTGAGTCCCACTTGTGGGGGGGGGAGACGAAAACCCGAGCACAACAGATAGAAAAAAAGGAAAAAACTCTCCCAAATAGAGGCTAGACCGCCTCTCAGAGTGGAGGTATGGTACAACTCAAGGACTACAGCGAGCAGGGAAGTACGGACAAAAAAAGTCCAGATTTCACAGGTAGAAAGCTTGAAGAACAGCCATTACCAAGAAGGAGGAGGGATCAAGACATAAAATAGCTTCAAGAAACGAGGTGCGCCAAAGAAACTAGCGTGTTTTGTTTGGTGGGGATCGCAGGAGTTGGGAGAAGAAAATCGACCGGTAAAGCTGGGATGGACAAAATGAAAAAGGGAAAAAAGGAAACTCCCTTAACTCAAACTGGGAAACAAGTGGCAGGGAGTGTTGGGTTGAAAACTATCGGCCATGAAAAACGTGACACTGACACATCCGCCCCCAAGGCGGATAAGGCCAGCCCGAAACAAACATCTGCGGGAAGAAAAAACAATCTCTACTTGGGGAAAAGAGCGAAAAGAAAAAAAAAGGGGGGAACGGCAGCAAGGGAAAGCCAGCGCGAGGCGCCCGGGCAAAGGGGGAAGCCTGCGAGGGGGGAAAAAAAACGATTTGTGAGACTGGAAACAGTCTAAAACATGGAAGTCGGGGAAAAAAAAAGAAAGAGCAAGATAAGGGTGCGCGAACCTTGGGGGAGCGGACTTGGACCAAGATAGGAAAAAGGACACGCGGGCCCTGACTAAAAAAACAATGAGAACCGCGACCCCGATGAAGGGAAAATCAAACCAAGAGCAAACTTACCAAATTAGTACTCTGAAAAAAGAAGAGATGGAGCCCGAGTATACCTGTCACTCGAGGGAGACCATTGGAAAAAAAAATGGGCTATCATAAAGGAGATTCCATCATCGTGTAAATAAAAAAAGGATAACCGGAGATGCGCATGGGAGGACTGGGCAACGCCTAATGCAACTTTCCTCCCAGTTCAAAGGGCTTTAGATTCGGGGGGGGGAGACAGAGAAAAAAAAGTAAAGCCGGAGAGTCCGGCAAAGGCTTATAAAGGTGAACAACAAACTTCAGATTAGAACAGGTAGGGAAAAGGATATGAGAAAAAAGAGGAGAAAAGAACGGATCAAAAGGATTTCCAGGGACGAACAAGAAAAGGCGTCTTGAAGGGATAGGGTCAACAAAGGGGAAAAAACCAAAAAAAAGCACATGGACCAAACTATGACAGAAGGGATTGCTTAAAAATAGGAGCCATGCCAGACGAAAGGGGGGAAAGTGGGAGAGAATGCGCCAAAACAACGTAGAGGTGGGAGACATCTGACCCATGATATCCAAGAAAGAAAAAGGAGGGTCCTGGCACCAGGAAAACCGGCCGATTTCATTCTAAGGGGGACCTTGGGGAGAAGGGGGGCCATTGAATGAAAAAAAGAAGGGGTGAGGAGGAACGCTAGCGAAATGGTGAATCGGGAAACCACCCGGCGCAGGAATTTAAAAAAAGAGGACAGGAGCTCGGGACTGCCCAATTGCATACAAACTTATGTGAAAGGAAGGAACAAAGACAAGAAGAGGGGGGGATGACACAAGACGAAAAGTCAAACCTCTCGGGTACATTCAAGTGATTTCCAATAAAACCTGTGGAAAAATTTGAAGGGAAGGGGGGGGGGAGGGAAGCAAAAAAAAGAGGGGGGCCTATGGGGGGCCACAGGGAGAGAAAAAAAAACACGTCTTCATATCAACCTCAAACACACACCAAAAATGAAAAGTACGAGGGAGAAAGGCACGGTTTCCGCCAGACCAACAACGGGGCTCTTGGGACCTTAAAAAAAGGAAGGAAAAAAACAAGAACATTTCCCTCTTCAGAAACACTTGGAGAAGGGAAAAAAAGGCGTGAAAAACCTCCTCCTTGGGGGACACTCCTTTGGAGAAGGGAACACAGAAAGAGGGGGGGGGCACGAAAAGAAGAAAACAGGTAGAGAGGCATCCGGCGTTCCCGAAGAAGGCGAAAAGTGAGAAGGGGACATGTGAGGAAGAGACTGACGTGAAACGGAGATAGACAAATAGCGCGAGCTGGGAGGGTGGAACAAGCAAACAGGAAAAGGAAAGGGAGAGAGGACAACAAGAGGAGGGAGAAGAGTTCACCTTGAGGATGAACGGAATGAGTTGCCTTCGGAAAGGCAAGGCCATGTGGGGGGGGGGAGAAAAAGAAGGGGTGAGACTAAGACTCGACACGCGAACAACCCAAAAAGGGTAGAGAGGAGAGTAAGAAAAAAGTAGGATCGGGAGGAAAAACCGGCTTGTTTAAGGAAAAAGGGGGGGTTAATACCAGGAGGACAAATGAGAACGACAGGGTTGACGTTTGAAGTTTCAAAAAATTCACAAAAAAAAAAAAAAAGAAACTGAATAAATGGCGACATGCTGCTACAAAAGAGAGGAGAGAAATGGTACCTTGACTCTCAGAATAAATTGTGTAAGAGACAACAGAACAAGAGAACACATTTTTAGAGGACGGTTGGTGGAAAAAAAACACGAAGAAAAAGGGGTGGGACAAGGTGACGGCCCCCATCCCGGCACACAGAAAGGAAGAGGGAAGGGAGCTTAAAGAAAAAAAAATTAATTGCAGCGGCAAAAAAAGCAGGCCTGCCCAAATTCAGGAAACCGCCAGGGGCCAGAATCAACACGTTCATAGAGAGGGCCCGAAAAAAAAAGGGGGCGATTAATTGTCAACGTTGAACGAAGGAGAGGGGGGGGCCAGGGGAAGACAGGGAACAGGGGGAATAACAATGGGTTAATCTAGGGAATAGGTCGACTTAAAGCGCAAAGAAAAAAAAAGCAAAAAAGCCGGAGAAAAAAAAAAAACCAGGGACCCCGGAGTTCCCTTACAAAAAACAAATTCCAAAAGGGGAGGACTGAATTGGTGAGGAAAGGGAAAAAAAAAAACTGGAACCGACATTTCATTTCCCAACGATTTCACTGAGAGCGGGAGAAAAAGGGGTTAGTCATCAAAACGCACCGGAATAATCGCTCCAGTCGATCCCCCGAACGGAAAGGAACAGAGAAGCAGTCAAGAAAGAATAATCGGGTGGCCAGCTAACTGCACAAGAGTGGTGGGGGGGGGGGGGGAAAGGGACCACCATAATAAGACCAGAAAAACCACGGGCAAAGGGGGGTTTATCAATTGGGGGAAAAGTCATCATAAGGGTCGTGTGGTTGCCGCACGAAGAGGACTGCCAACTAGTAAGCCACAACTCCCTCTAGGACCATTTTTTGGTCCACCCTTGTTGGAAAAAGCACGCGCCACACGGGAAATGGGGGACGACCCAACTTTGACGTTGTTGCACCCTCTACACGAGGGGAGAAACAGGGGGACAAAAAAAAAAAACTTCTTACAAGCTAAATTGGTAAAGGGGGAACGGCAATTAACCTCCCAGTAAGTGGGGAAAAGTCAAAAGTTTGAAGACGCCGAAACAGGGACTGGGGGGAAGGGGAAAATCCAGCAGTGGCTGCCATATCCAAAAATGGTGAAAACCGGCCCAATGAAAAGTTGGACGGGCAGGATTGAAACGGTGGCGGGATCCACCAAACAATAATCCACGACGCACCAGCACACCGGGGGGGGAAGCAGGAAGTCAGGAAGTGAAACTGGGAGGCACGACGGGAAGTCCTAAAAATAAAACTAAAAAAATTGTCATACTTGATACAGGGGGAACCGGAAAAAAGGGGCCCCTGGGGGGAAAATGAAGGAACCATGGGAATTAATCACAGGGGACTTCTTAATCGGAGGAAGGGGAAGCAAAACCAACCAGAGGAGGGGAAAGAGGGGAAAGCCCAACAAAAAGGAGAGGTTGAGATCATTCGTCCGGGCAACAGGGGGGTTAAGCAAAAACACTTTTATAAAACCAAAAAGGGGGGGACCTTAAGGTCTAATCTATCAACACAAAAATTGATAAAAATAAAACCGCTAGGTTTGGAGAGAGGAACAAGCTCGGGGGAGAAGAAACGGGACAACTAAGGGGGATAAACCAAATTATGTAACAATCGCTTTTGGGGAAAAAATCGGCATGGGGGCGAATTTTTGTCGAGTATAAGAAAGGGGGAGTGAAAGAGGAAAAAAAAGGTTGGACTCAGGAGTGGGCTACCTGCGAGAAAGGACGGAAACCGCTTGGCTCGAAAAAAGCTACAGAAATAGTCCCGAGGGAGAAAAAAAAAAAAAGCGGGGAAAAGGGGGGGGGGGGGGGGGTGGTCATTCCAGTGATTCAAAGCCTAGATGACTGGGGCCAAAAAGAACTAATTAGAGTAAGTGGGGGCACCGGGGAAAAAAAAAAGTGAGTTGACGGGAAGAGATGATCAGAAGGAACAAAAAACCAAAAAATTGCTGACAAAGAAAACAGGACACCTCCCTCAACTGTGACAGCTTCAACGACATAAGATAGACTACCTTATGACGAAATCTAAAAACAGAGGTTCAAAAGAGAATCCTGATGGTTTCAACAACGGTTAGAAATTGGTGTGTTGCAGAGACACTTAGAATGTCTGGTGGTAGGAAGTGGGGAAGCTCGTTAGTAAAAGATTGGAAAGAAGAGCGAAAAGGGAAACGAAGTCAAAACAGGAAAAATGACCACGGTACAGGCTAAAGAGGGGTCACTAGACCACCCACCGGGAAAATGCACTGGGGGGGCGAGTAAACGTGGGTTCATGAAAAGGGTGAAAGAAACACAGTTCTGGGAAGTTAGGGAAGGCAGCCACCAACCCCCCCCCTAAGGTTCGCGTAGGGAGAAAAAAAATCTGAGGATGCGCTGGCAAACAAAAATTAAGCTAAAAATCAGAAGATGCCTATACCTAGAAACTAAGGAATAAAGCAGGTTCTTGTAAAAAAAAAATCCAGTGGGTAGAAAGAAAAACGATAAGTCATTGGGAATCTCGGCAAGGGGATGTGGAGAAAAGGTGAGAAAAAGCTGTGATTACTTGGGGTAGAGCCTGAAATTTGGGCAGCTAAAGGGAACTGACACAAGACCTGTAAATTAGGAAAAAAGGGGAGACCAATACGCCCGGTCGGAGGGACCGACACGTCTGCGGAACAGGAAAGAATTCAACTCAGAGACGGGGTACAATAGGAGCATATTCCTCGTTAAATTTTTCAAGGGAACAACAGGTCGCAGAAATGTTGCTTTTAATCTGGGGAATTGGGGGCTGGGGGGAGAACAGGGTTAGGGGGAAAGAATAAATGCTGGTGGAGGAAGACGCCTCGAACATCGGTAAAGGTCAAAAGCACAGAAAAAAAGGGGGGAGGGAAAAGGCCAAGGGAAGGAACAAACAATCAGCGACAAAGGACTGAACGTTGAAAGAAAAAAAACGGGTCGACCACGTGGGGCGCCAAACTGATCGAAGTGGACAAAAAAAGCAACGGAAAAGGGGCACAGAGAGGATTGGCCACGCCCACGGGAATTTCAAAAAAAAAAAAATAACGCCTCCGACGAAAGAAAACGGAGAACCGCAAGTGTGGGTACGGAAGAGAAGGGTGAACGTTAACGGGGTCCGGGGGGGGTCAAAAAAAGGGACTCAAAAAATTCAGGAAAAGTCTCCTGAAAAACAGTTCACAAGTAACTATTCCTTCCATACACCTCATCAAAAAGTAAAGAACGAGGAACTAATAAGTCCACGAACAAGCTAGGTTAGACCAAGCCGAGGAGAAAAATGCTCAAGCAAACAATCAAAATGCAAGCAGCTTTGGAGGTCCCCGCTTTAAAAAGAGACGGGAGAAAAAGGGAGATTCCTCCTACAGGGCCGACCGGCAATTGATTCCAGGCGTCGAAAGACGAAAAAAAAGTGGTGGCTGAAGACGGGTGCCTATGTCGACATGTGGGCATGATACAGGGTGTCACTAAGAGGGTAACAGGAGGAAAAAAAGAAGAATTGAGATGGCTCGGCCCACGAAAGACTTATGGCGACCATCAGTAACCTAAATGTAGATTCGACTGAGGGAACCAAGGGTAAATAAGGGGAAATGAAAGCCATCGGTCATTCTGTTTCAAAGTGCCTTAGAGCATTAAAAAAAGAGAAAGGATCCTCAAAAGGAGGGAAGGAGCTGGTTAAAAAAAAGGATAACTGCAGGAGGGAAAACCCTCTGGGCCCCGCGCAGGATGCTCAGTCAAAAATTAGACTGTGAGGACCGGCGGTGCCTCATAGGGTGAGATAGGGGAAAGACTAAAGGGGAGCGGAGTGAAAAACCCGGAAAGAAAAAAAGTCAAATAATCGACCTTTGGACTAGGTAACAAACGGAAAAGACCTTTTGGACGCAAACGGGCCACCCAGCAATAACAGAAGGAAGAGAACAAAACCAAAACCAAGCAGACAGACCTTCACCGGGAAGGACATACATCGGCAGGGAAACAGAACCCGGGGGGTCCAAATTAATTTCATCGAGAGCAAAAAATAAGCCCCGACAGAGAAGTAATGAAAAGGGGAAGAGTGAGGCGGAAAGTGCAAAAAAAAAGGCGAAAGGTGAAGGGGGTCGACTGGGGCCCCTACATGGTAAGTGGGGCTACTGGGGGCGCCGGGGAAAAACAAGCCCCCTCCCATCAGAGGCGGAGGAAAAATGGGTCGGCAGTCAATAGCTGAGAATCCGCGCGATATAAAGTGACAGAGGCTTAAGCAAGGAGGTCCACCTCGGGAAGGGAACCGACCACTTACAACCTGCAAAGGAGGACCCCGTTTTGGACTGGAGGTTAGGACATCCCCTCAGAGATCGATGGAAAAGAGTTGGGCAGATTTTAGCAGGGCTCCTAACGGCGCTTCAATCGTCTCACAGAGGAAAAAGAACGAGCGAAAAAGCCAAGAAACTATCACGGATGAAAGGGGACGGAGGAAAAGACATCCATTCAGGGACTGTTGGCGAGAGGGGGTCAAAGGGGAAAAAGCCGGCCGTTGGTTAAGTGTGAGGGGTCAAGTGATCACAAACGATAATAAACTACAAGCTGACTGGAGAGAGAGGACAAAAAACCAAAAAGAGGGGCCTGCGATAAAACGGAGCGAAGGGACGGTTTAAAAAGAGGAATATCAAAAAAAACGTCGGTTCCACGGGTTGTTTGGTCAGGCACGAGACCAGTATATAAAGGAAAAAAAAAGACGGGGGGCCAAAAGAAAGGAGAACAGAGAAAGCACGAGGGCACAAAAAAAAGACGACACATTGAAATTTGCGTATAAAGACGAATTAGGAAGATGCGACCTGGAAGCCTACCAAAGCTAGCGTTTGCAGAAGAAAGTTTGGGAAAAAAAGGCAAGTCGGGGAATTAACGCGATCCACAGAAAATGCATTCAACAAGGTGTAGAGTTGAACAGGGGGAAAAAAAGACAGCGATAAATGGGGAGCGGTGTTCCGGAAAACTGGGGTGGGACAAAAGGGGGTATCCGAATCATAAAGGATTCTGTAGAGGGGAAATGGAGGATTCAGGGAAAGGAAAAGCTCAAACCCCCCCTCCCGAAGTATACTCAACGTTGCTTGCGTCAAAAAGCAGGAAGAAGGTTCTTTGGGGGGTGCCGAATCCTGGGCCAGGGGGGGGACTTGGGAAAGTACCAGGGGGCCGGAAAAAAAATCTCCATTCAGCATTTTTAACTAAGCCAACCAAAGCTCATTCTTCACGGGGGGAAAGAGCAAGAAGATAGAACGAAAAAAAAAAAGAGGAAAAAAAAAAAAAAACACAAAAAACTAAGGATAGGAATTTTCCAGGTTGACTAGCCAGCATTTCGGGAGAGGGCTCAGAGGAGCAGAAAAACAAAAAAGGGCCATGGGCTCTATGTGGAACCGAACTGTTCAATTGAAAGGAAAACAAAGTTGACGGGGCGACAAAACAAAAAAACATACTCCAAGCCAGAGGGTTAAATAGGAGAAACCCCCCGAGCGGGGCCTAAAGGGGGAGACCAACTCATATATATCTAAAGGGGGAAAAAAAAAAAGGGTAAGTGCATCACCTGAAACAAAAAATATACCTCGAACCGAGATCAAAAAAAGAAAGGGGCGCAAAACCGAACAAATAGCTGGTTGCTCATCCCGACAACCAAATCCTCTGATTAACCGAGTTCGCGGGGGAAAAGAAAACCCAAGGGAGGAAACCTCTTCAGTCTGACCCGATAGGAAGAATTCCACGCAGAAGCTACCCCCATAGAAATAAAAAAAGGAAGGGGGACACTGCGACGGCTATAAGCGACCCATTCTCTGGAAGGTGACATCTGGGTGATTTGAAACCCCCCATTTCGCGGTGAAAAGTGGGGGGGACTAGGGGTCAGCTAACAAAAAAGTTGGAAGAGGGGAAGAATCGAAAAAAGGGGATGAGGACCGTGCCCTGAATAATCCGGAGGTCATGCTGTCATTACCACGAGGGAGAAAAAGAAGGAGTTTCGGGAAAATCAAAAAACCGAAATCCGCTATCGTCTCCGGAAACTAAACCGGAAACCGCAACGCACCGGGCACACTATCCTCAGCCCCCAGCATTTATGGGCCAACTTAATATAGGCAGAAAAAAAGGACGCAAGTCCGGGTGGAGGGGAGAGTGACTCCAAAAACTAACAAGTGAACAAACCGAGGTCAGTAATTGTGCGTGATTGGGTAGGAAAAAAAGGACCACTCGAACAATTCTCTTTTCCCGGGGGGGGGAATGGGGGAACGGGAAGGGAACGAAAGCACTGTGAAGAAAAAAGACGACCAATCGCCAATTTCGGACAGATTTCAGTCGGGTGAATTTGTCGGGCGGAGGGGGCACTTCAAAAAAAGAAATGGTACAAGTAAAAAAGAGTAGGAACCCTCAAAAGACGATCACGTACTGCCAGGGAGGGGATTCCCTGCCAAAAAAAACAAAGGTCGAAACGAAGGATGGGGTTGGGGGGGGGGAACAAAAGGTTACGAAACAGAGGGGGGGGGGGGTTTTAGTGAAACCAGTAAATCCCGTGAAGAGCCGAAATAACAACGCCCACTCTGGATAACTCCGGAAGAAACGTCGAAAAGACGTGCAAACAAAAGGAGGGTGGAGTCTGGGGGGGGAAATGGATACAGGGGGGGCCCCCCAATTTGAAAATCCCCAAATCCCCCCACTTCTCAGAAAGGGGGGGGGGGGGGTGGGGGAGGGCATGCCAAACCACGTCTGAAAAAAACGCGCCATATGTAGATGAGGGGGACGTTATAAGAAAAGCCGGAAAAAAAAAAAGAAAAAAAGAAGCACGGGGCCGCGAATCATACCCGGGTGGGAACCAAGGGGTCCTCCAAAAAAAACACATACATCTTCAAGAAGAAAAGGACGACAAAAACAAGGATAGAGGACCACTTACCGCCTACCCATAAAAAAAAGGAAAAACGGGTGAGCAAGGTGCATCGGGGTTTGGGGAAGATCAGCTCAGCAGACGAGGGGGGGCGTGGGAAAAGGAACAGGAAGGAAAAAGGTGGAAGGGGAAGGCACACTGCAACCAGCGAAGTTAGCAGAGGACTAAACGGTCAAGGGGGGGGGAATGAGGGTAAAATAGGAAAGGGGGGGCCAGACTGCCTTGGCATTAGCGAAGGGGGGGGGGCCCCTTTTCTAGACAACTTACCAGAAGTTTAAAAGGAAAAGAAAAAGAAATCAACGCAAACAAGTGAATGCCATTCCTTACATCAAAGTTGATCGGGGAACCCCAAAGGAGAGAAGTACAAAAAGGTTGGGCAAAACAAGGTGGCCGCATGCATAAAATGGGGATTGGCGGGGGTGGAACCTGAGATTTGGGGGGCCAGGGGCTAGAGACGAAAAGCTCAAAAAATCATTGGAGTAGTTTTTTTGTGAATCAAATAGACGGGAGCGTATGGGGAAGTTCTCCCGGGTCCGGGGGAGGTTACCTGTGTGACACTACAAGTTTGAGGCTGAAACCGCAAGGCCGAAAAAAAGCGATGGGTACTATTTGTTCATAGGGGAAGGGAGGTCAAATCGAAAAGGAATAGTGAGGGTCCCGCAAAAAGGGCTAGGGGTTATATGCAGAGGAAGCCAAAGGAAGTGAAAGTGGAGGGCAGATCCCTCCGGCCTCAAGCACCTTCCCGCTGAAAACTTGTCTAAGGGCTGTAGTGAAGGGGGAGATAAAACAAACGGCGGTTTTGGTTGCGCGCTTAGGGTAATGGGATGAGAACGGGAAGGAAGGTTTGGTCAGGGGAATAGTCCCGGGGAGGAGGTGGAAGCACAGGGGAAGGGCGCACACAAAGAGGCGTAGACGAGGACTTTGCTGGGACCCCATTTTTAATCAGAGAAGAAAGGAGACTTCAAAAGAAGAATGGGGGATGTCCAACAACGTCCGAATTTTCAAGAGTCTCGTCAGAGAATGGGTCCGGGAGAACGAGGGAGCAATGTTTGGAGACAAACAGCACACTAGAAAAAAAAAACGACCAGCGCAGTAGTCAACCAAACACAACAGAGGGAATAAGATAAAACAGGGAGGCCTACCTGCATAATATCGGGTGCCGCAGAGGCGGGGGGGACAGGGGGGAACGAACTCCTCGGGAGTGGAGGGAAGCTTAAGAAAGCATCACGGATAAACGTTGAAAGAGGAAGGTGACGAAAAAAGGTGAGAAGATTTGGAGACGAAGAGAGGTAACACTGGGGGAAGTAAAGGACCATCATGGTAAGTGACGTATCAAAAAAGGACAATGCTGCAAGCCCCCCCAACAAAAGTTCGTTGATACCCAGGGGTAAGAGAGGTAAACACCACTTCTCGACCGAACCGGGGGGGGGGAGTGCAACACTCGATCGTCGAGAAAGATACTTCCGGCCCAGTCATCCTCTACATCAAGAAGACCAGAAAAATGAAGAAAAGAAGGGGGGTCGAAGGTGGACGAGGCATTTCTGAAAACAATGACGGAAAATGGAAATCCACAGGTCCGACGGGGGGGGCCAATCTGAAGGGGAAAAAAGGGGGGGAGGGGGGCTAAAAAAAAGAAACATCATATCCGGCTCAAGAAAAGTGTCAGACTCATGACACCCAACAGGGCTGGGCAGGGCATGGAAGACGACTTACCCCGACAGACGAAGTTCGGAAAGAACAGCACAGGCCTCCTGGCGTTGGGTAAAGAATTGAATAAAATTTTCGAGTTAAAGAGCTATCAAGGTGGTTCGGAAGAGAAAAAGGCAAGGGGGGACGGATGGGGTAAGGAAATTCAGATCGGTGCACTCAACAAAAAAGTGGAAAAGGAGGTGGGAAGGGGGAAAATAGAAAAAGGTGTCTGGTGGCATGCGCAGGCGGTCTGCCCCAGGGGTCCGGCTAAAGGCTAAGATGAGAAAAAACCGGAAACGTTTTCTATCCGACAACACCTTATGGTAAGTGGAGAGAAAAAGAAGAGTCAGAACCACTCTGAAAGGAAATATCTGCAAATCTCTGTTCGGACAGTTCAGAAATACCCTATGAATAAACGGAAAATGTATCTTCAACAGAACTCCGAGTCCCGGGTTTATTAAAAAACGAGGGAAAAATCATCGTGGGGGGGATCAAAGTTCTCCAGAAGAAAGAATTGACATATAAGAATACTGTTCCTTAAATTCAAACAGTTGGGGTATCGGATTCACTTACTAAGGAAAACGCCAAAAGAGGAGGGGGAAAAAGGGGTTCCGTAAAAGGGGAAAACGGGGGGGAGGAGTCGAGCTAGTGCAAGGCCCGCGGAACCTGGATTCTGTGGGGAAAAGGCTATTAAAATGTCGTCGGGGTGACACGAGGGGGGGACTGAGGCTGAAAGGGGGGAAAATGGCAGTAAAGCGGGTGCCTGTCAAGGTTCATTGTCAGCCAAAGTGAATGCAAAGGAAGAGGTACAAAAAAACTAAAATCAAATCCCAGGAAGGAGGAGGCTGAGACCGGAAAAGGGAAGAATACGGGGTTCGAAAAGGGAAGACGGAAGAGAGATAAAAGAAAACCGTCAAAGAAAGCACGTCCAAAGCGGTTCGTACGGATGGTCAAGGTCCTTGTTTTGGACACAACCTGCATGGCCGTTGATGAAGGGTAGGGGGGAACGGGTGGGGGGAAAAGGATGGGACAGAAAAGAAAACGCAAACGAAGTAAAAAAGGAAAAAAAAAAAAGACTCTATCGAATTAAAGGTTAAGAAAGGGGAGAGTCGAGCGGTGGTGGGTCTAAAACCAACAAGAAAAAAAATCCGGGTGAGGATCATGGAACTCCTGCACTGTTGACTGCGGGGGGGGGAAAAGGGAAGATTCTGGGGGGGGGAGGGGAAGGGTGCCTCCGCCGGGTAATGGACTAACTTGGGCAAAAACCAGCCAGGGTCCTGCGGGGGAGGAAAAAAAACAGGGCTCGCGGAAAACCAGAGCGAAAATGATCAACGGAAAACGATGAAAGTATGTCAAAAAAGTGCGGGTGTGGGTAGATCCCATCGGAGGGAGGGGAAGAAAGAAAACGAGGGGAGTTTCTGCGGGTCAATGTCAATAAAAAGCTACCTGGATAGCGTAGCTTCTTGGGAAGGTGAACAATCAAGAAAGGGGGAGGGATCAGAAAAAGGGGTGACCCGGGGAAAATTGACTGTACCGAGGACCCGGGGGCAACGTAGCATAACCGGAAAAAGAGAAAAGATAAGAAGGAAAAAGAAGGGGCAGGGGAAGTATCGATTTAAGCCGGACTGTGGGACTTGTGGCATCACTAAAAAAAGGGTTGGACCCGAATGTGGATTTTGTTGTGCAAGGGACTAACTCCGGGTTTCGGACAAAAAGATGAGGGCGGGGGGGGAACAGGCCCAACTAAAGGGAACCCCCAAAGGTGCAGGAGGGGGGGGCCAGAACAGTGTGAGTAAACCAGAAGACTTGAGGAATCCGGCCCCTATACGTAGGGAAGGGGAAAAAAGAGAGGGGAATGAACTTTTGGCAGGACCCGCTAGACCGCCAACAAGACAGATCAGGGGAAAAAAAAAGGAGGACCACGGGCTGAATTCGAGGGACCTTTGGAAAAAACAGGTGGCCGACGGAGAACGCCCGGAGACTTAAGATCAAGAGCTGACAAGTGGTCTCACAAAAAGACGGAAAATGAGGCAACCGATTGGTAAAGTGAAAAAAAAGAAGGGGGGGTCCCCAAGTGAAATCCACCGTCAATTGGGTCGGGGGTCACCATGGGAGGAAAAAAAGGTAAAAGAGTTGGACAAGAATCGACTCCAATCGACTTCAAGACGCGGGGGTCTGAATCCATCAATGAAACTGGACAGGGGGGACTAAGTCAGGAAAAAAAAAAAAAAAAACATTTAAAATGTGTGGACGCCCATAAGGGATATTCTGGTACTCAGACTCAAATCCGGAGGGAATTTAGAAAGGAAGACAGAACCGTTCTTAAGGGGAAGAAAGGCTCACTGGGTGTCATGATTTGTTATATTAAGTTGGGCCACCCGGAATATGAAGAGCACAGGAGGAGGGAGGGGGAGAGGAGGTGTTTACGAGGAAAAAAACAAAAACTTTAGGGCGCAAAAAGTCAAGGGTTGCGTCCGCAAGGGTGGGGGCTCTGTCGACTTGGGGGCATAGGTAGAAAGGGAAAGAAAAAGAGAAAGAAGGAAGACTGAGGAACAAAATGGGGGGAAAAGAAGGACTGCCCGTCGGTCAAATGTCCGATTGGCAGTTGGATGAAGAGAAAGGGGATGTCGAAAGAGAACCCTGGGGCGCAAAGAAAACCCTGGGGTATAACGACAAACCCCAATCGGCAATGGACGAAACCTTGGACGAAACAGATCAAAAAAAGGGAAGGGGGAAACGGGAGAAAAAAAGGGAGGAGGGGAGGGAGGACAAGGAAGGGGAAATCCCACCCGACTTGCGGACTGTCAAATGAAGTATCCATAATGCCCGACCACCCGTACAAAAAAGTGACGGAAAAAAAAAAAGGCAAACCTCACACTTATAAGGGGGCGAAGGGGCAGGGGCGGGTCACGAGGCAGGAAAAGGGAAAAAGGGGGGGCCGAACATAAACATTGGGAGGGGCCAAACTGCGAGGAGAGTCAGGCACAAGTGGGTACTAGGGGGGGGGGGGGAAACGGTCAAAAACACTCATAATCAGGGGCGGGGGCGAAGCTTAATGGTTGTGGTGTTGGAGCAATGTGAGGGAAAGAGGAGAACTCAACATTACAACGCTAGCTACAATCTGATACAAAAAAAAGATCAAAGATTAACAGTTTCTATTTCGCTGTTTGCTGTGCTTCGGTTGAAGGTAGGGATTTGAAAAAAGAAAAAAGAGAGGGACCCCCGAAAAAAAGAAGAGGGTTGGTCGACGACCTGTGGAAAATCGCTAAGGGTTCTTGAGCAGAAAACAGACGCAGATAAAGAAGGAAGTGGGAACCCGGAGGGAAAAGAACAAAGGGCGGTCAAAATTGTTTGTCCAGTAACATCACCCCGTATCTCCCAGCACAGAGGCAAAAAGAAGGAAAAAGAAGAGAAAATATCCAGGAAAAGAGATGGCGGGAATGAAGTGCCTCCCCTGACTAGAAATTGAAGCCCTGGTTGCGGTCCCGGTGAAAAATATCAGGGGAATAAGGCAGAAGGGGGAAGGGAACGAGGAAATGATAAAGACCCTATCCCAAAATGGCATCTCTGTTTCCTCATGAATTCTAAGCATGGCGAGGGTTAAAGGGAAAGGGGGGTGGCGGGGGCAACAAGACACTGGGTATGGAAATCACCTATTCTCTGATATTTACAAACAAAAAGAGCTCGCAAACCACTAACAGAAAGGAGGCCAGGACGAAGGGGGAGGTCGAGGATGGGGAAACGATGAAGAGGAGTCTTTGGGTCCTTAGCAAGAGGGTGAGTGTGGGGACAAAAGGAACGAAGGGGAAAAGAAAGGCATCAAAAAGAGGGACATTCCTCCTCATAAAAAATAATACACACATCGGGAACTAAGGAGGCTCAAAGGATCTTCAAAAAAAAGGGATGGAATCAGGGAAAAAGGAAAAGAATTTACGCGTCATCTGAAAGAAAAAAAAGAAAAGAAAATGTTCTCATCTGGGGGGGGGGATTGCGACACTTGTGCGGAAAAGGGGCCGGGGAATAGATGTGGGGGGTTCAAAGGGGAAGACGTTCAGGGGGGGAGAAGTCATCATGGCCTAAGTCAGAAAGAATAAAAAACCTCAGGTAACATATGAAGAAAGGGA
>Ga0179593_1284954_pt1 | contig 18503 bp, 25 predicted proteins | sample CZODoug2_1_08_16_FD_185931 | JGI IMG/M metagenome (GOLD analysis project Ga0179593, IMG submission 185931) | Vadose zone soil fungal communities from Angelo Coast Range Reserve, California, USA - CZODoug2_1_08_16fungal (PacBio error correction) | ecosystem: Environmental > Terrestrial > Soil >...
AATTCCTGAGGGGAAAGAGTCGACCTGCGGGTGGGTTCCAAAGTCTCCGGTGGCGGGCACATTGAAAAATAGGTGTAGCAAGGGGTGAGAAGGCAAAAGAAAGTGGGCTAGCAAAAAGGAGGCAATGCGCATTAGGGGGGCCAAAAAAGAGACTGACCAATCTTGTAGCTTCGATCTTACATTCCGCAAGTCTAGTTCCGTCGGGGAAAATCGGGAAGAGCATTTTCTTTTATCGGGGGAAGAAGAAAGAGAAAGCATGGTGGGACAGAAAAGAGGAGGAGATTGTCTATATACAATACTGAGGAAGAAATTTTATACAGAAAGATCATATTTGAAGGGGGACGGTTGGGAAAAAGACCAATGGCTCGAAAATCACAGAATGGGGGCGGACGGGGAAAGCAGACTGGGCATAAGGGTGGGGGATACCCATTGTTCAAGAAAGGAAGGGGGCAGTTGGAACTCGTAGCTGGATTTCATATTAGGGGGAATGCATTGTGAATATTGAAAAACGGTATCTGTGCACGGACTTTTGGGGGGCGGGGGGGGTTGGACGGTGTGTGGTGATTTGAGTGGGGGAAAGGGAAGGATGTTCAGTAATAAAATGGTCGATCCAAAAGACTCCTTGGGTGACAGAAAAGGGGTTTCACTGAAGGGTCTTGGTCACCAGTGCGTAAAAAAAGTAAAGGGAAATTTGACCGGGGGAAGAAAGGAAAACCCAAAAGGATATTGGGTAGAAAGCAGGCACCAAAAGAAAAGATTTCTCCAGTTTGGGCAAGGTATGGACTTCAAACAGGAAGGGAATAGCTCGTAAAAGGTGGAGAAGAAAAGGGGGGGGTAATCGTGAGCAGGTCAACAATTTGGAGTCCGGGTAGCCAGAAACCAAGGGATCGGGGGAGAAAATACATTGGGCTCTTCCCAGCGCCTGCTCGTCTTAATTCCGGGAGGCCTTCTGTGGAATAAAATAAGGCAGGGTGTCAATCTCCGAAATGCCACCTGGATTTACCGGGAAAAAATCCAGGGGTGTTGGGTTGTAATAGGGGACCAAAGATAGAGGGGGGAAAAAAAACAAAACACTCGAACAAGGAAAACCGGAGGGTGAAAGAGGAAGGGGGTAACCTCTAAATGCTCCGGGCTTAAATCAATAGTGGAGAAAGAGGGGAATAAGGGAGTAGATATTGAGGGGGGAAACCAAGAAAAGGAAGGGGAACCAGTCACTAAATATCACCGATCAGAATCAATCGTCAGAAAAAAGCAAAAAAAGGTCGGTGGAAAAAAAATTGTTGCTAACAATAAAAGGGTTGTGTGCATGAGGGGGATAATGTGTGGAATCAAAGGGAAGGGAAAATGAAATTGAAAATAGAACCCGAGACAAGTGGGGGGGGGTTGAAAGAATCGTCCTTCTAGAATACAGGGGAATGGTTGTGATTAAAGGAGACTTGCTGAAAAACAAGCCCTTCTCCGGTAGGGACTGGGTTGGGGTGCAAAAGCGCAAAGGAAAATGGTTTGCTTGATGAAGTTTGGCTGGGGGGTGAGGGGGGGGAAGAGGGGAGAAGGTCGGGCCCTCACACAAAAGGGCCCGGTAATATGGAAGGGAGGGGGGACAGGTCGCGATGGGGTGTCCGATGATGCCGCAGGTGGTGGTAACAGGAGGGGGAGCTTAAATTATTTTGAAAAAGAAAGTAAAGCCTAATACAAAAAAAAAAAACAAAAAAAAAAAAAAAAAAAAAAATAAATAACTGGGGGAAAAATAGATTCAAAAAGGGGATACAAGGATATAAGGCAGGTGGATATGTGTAAAACCATCCATGGTACCTTGTGTCGGGGCAGGAGACTAGGGTGCGGTAGGAAAGTGAAACAAACATAAGGAAAAAAAGGGGAGATTAAGTATAAATAAAAACAAGGAATAGAGGGTCATAGAACATCCGGTGGTAAGGGGCAACTTAACCTGTGAAGTTAATCATGCCTTATTTGGACAGAAAAGAAGAAGAAATCCACGATTGGCTGTGGGGGGAAAAAGGCTTCGCAGTATAAAGACCGGTACAAGACAGTGGGGAGGAGTCTCTCCTCGAAAAAGTGGCCAGAGAATGCAGCTGATGCTGATGCATCGAGGGTACACGGGGCGCGTGCGGCAAAAAAAAATGGAAAAAAGGGGCCAACGGCGGACCAGACCTTGTGGCAAGACTCTCAGGACGTCCCATGAATGAGGATTTTTGTGCATCCAAATGGGGATTAATTTGGATTACTGTGAGGGAAAAAAAAAAAACCCACATAACCAAAAATATACGCCAGAAAATTTCTTGGACACTATTACGTAAAGTGTCAGGAAGGACATGGAGGGAACGGATAGATGAAGGAGTTGTAATCCAAGGGAAAAAGACTCGGAGGGTACCACCTAAGTTGCCTGGGGAAAAAGAGGAGGATTGGGGTAATATATAGGACCAGAAGAGACCGAGGTCAATGTAAGTTCCTTGGATTTAGGGAACTCCAAATGGGAGCCGACAACGGGGGAAATTAAATCGAAAGAGGGGGTAGCTAAGGAAAACTGGAAAAGAGCAAGGGGAGGGCGGAAATTTTGAAACGGTGATTGATCCCCTGTGACCCAAAATTCAAATGAGCGACGCAAAGGGAAACCTGAACAGAACAGTATCTATATGAGGGGGGGGAAAAGGTGTGAACACTAATGAAGTGTGGTTTCGCGGACACTAACAGGGCGGGAAATCGAAAAGGAAACGAAGAAAGTGGGGGGTAAGGGGAGGCGGCATAAATAGAGAAAAGTCTTGGGACTCACAACCAGAATCATAACGGGAACTCAAAGTTTCATTGGAGGAGTCAGGAAAGCACCAGGACAAGATAAACTTAGTTGTGGGGCAGGGTCACACGACTTTAAGTGAGGTGTTGGAGGTGAGGTGGAAAAAAACCCCTTGGGGGGGGTGGGACCCAAGAGTAAATGGTAGGGGACAAATACAAAAAAGGCCATAGGAGTGCTGGTCTTCATCAAAGGGTGAGAACACTCACAATCAAGCAAGTGGGGAAAGAGAACTTGGAAAAGTCAGGGAAGCAATATGCTTAGAAGAAAAAAAAGATTCTTAAACGGGTTTGAAGAAAGGTTGTAGAAAAAGGGGAAAAATGAATAACATATCCTGAGAGAAAATCCTGATACACATGATCAAAATATAGTCGGACGGTCGACTCCCTCCCAAGGGGGTCCAGGACGTTCTCTCCTTTTCTGCGTCCTATTGAATCACACAACCAGTTACTAACCCCTTCGCGTAAAAGGGAAGCGAGCTCAAAGAACAGGGGGGTGAGGGGGGGTACGAAATGGAGGACAACTACAAGATCTCGATCACATCACGGGGGGGGTTCTGGCGGGGGACTTCTCATCGGGAGTGGGTAAAAAGGCTCTGTCGGTATAAACCCCCTACTCCCCGCCACTAAAAAGATTTATCTCCCATCCACGTTGTAGACAATACTCTCTACATTATTGATGTAGTTTTGGTGTATCACAAAGGGGCAAAAGAAAAGTGGGGAATAACCGTGCTTGTCTAGAGAAGCAAAACAACCGGGGGAAAGGGGGTTTAAACATATCATGTTTTATTACAGTGCATGAGGGGGTAGGTGGGACACACACTCTCCCGCCAACAGGGATGGATCCGAGGGGCAAGGGAAAAGGAGAAGAGGAAGAAGGACGGTGTATTTCAAAAAATTGGTGCTTGGGTGAAAATGGGCAGTGGGGGGGCGAGAGCAAAAAAATTCCCCACTAAGTAAAGTGGAAGGGAAAATGTTATAGAGGGAGTCAAAAAATAATCCAGCCAATAAAGCAGTTAGAGAGGGAAGATGAAGAATGGGGGTTTTGTATCACCAAAAAAATAGGGGTCGAGAAGGAAGAATGAATACAAAGCAGGACAAAAACTTAATTTTGGGGGCAACGAGGAACAGGGGGACAGGAAGGAAACCCGTCATGGTTCCCAGACATTGTATATATATAGGGGAACATTTTCAAAAATCGAAAGGGGTTTTGAGGGGGTGGGAAAGGGGGGAAACCCCGTACGGGAAAAAGACACCGAAGGGTTACCCTGGGAAGGAGGACCTGGAAAAGATTCATCACCACATTTTGGGAGGGGCAAAGTGATAAAACAGAGAAATACTCTGGAGAAGGGAGGAAAAAACCACCTGAAACTCGGGATTTTACCATCAGAGGCATTCGAGGGAAAGACCAAGAGGTGCACAAAAGGGATATGGAAAAAGCTGGATTAAATCCCTAAGGAGGGAGAGATCAGACGAAGACGGGGCAAGAAAAAGAGAAAGTCTCCTCGGAACAAATGGTATGTCAGAAGAGCAAAAAAGCCCCTTCTTATTACAACCGGAGAGGTTAAAGAATAAGACGACAGGAAGGAGGAGGTGTCATGAAAAAGAGAGCACAGCACAGGTCAAAAAGAAAAGACGCCAATGCTGTAAAAAAACTCGCACACTACACAGCGCCTGCATCATCAGCAAAAGAAGAGGATGGATGGAGATCGAGGAGGGAGAGAAGCCACTCAATGCATAAGGGTTTATCCATAAATGCGAAGTATGTCTAAAAGAAAAGGACGGAGATAAGTAGTGGTGAAACAGGAAACCACATCAGGAAAGGGGAACCCAAGGAAGCAAAGGGTCAAACACTCTGAATAAAAGGGCTGTTTTAAGAGGGGATTAAGGATCATGTTGTAGAAGTCATTATTGTTGTTATGGGGGCCTGTGCCAACGCCTTGTTATCAGAGGGAAACAGACCCTTGCCTGGAGTTTAAATTAATAACCCAGAAAAAAGGAAGGAAGAAAATTTATATACAAGGGGAAGGGCTAGAGAGGACGGAGTCACTCCCGAAAGAAGGAATGTAGAAGGAACTCGGGTCTCCTGACAAAAAGGAAGAAAACCCTCCCTTCAAAGGAGGGAACAAAGGCGAAACTTCTTACAGTGGAAAAAAGGGGGGGAGGAAGAAAGAAAACCCTGGGAAAGCTCTTCTTCACTTTTGACCAACCACGTACTTAACATAAAAAACGTAAGGGGTGGAAGAGTCCCAATGAGAAAAAAAATGGGTAAAGACAAAGTTCAATTGTAGAAGAGGCGTACACGGGCCTCGGGGGTTCCTCCAGTAGGAGGTCTCTATTATTTGCCAGAGGATTCAAAAAACTACGCAATTACCTGGGGAATACACAAAAGAAGCAAAAATAAACATGCTCAAAAATGAGAAAAAGGGGAATTGTTTCAGAAGGAACTGTTCAGTATTGCTGACTATTGGTAGTCGGGGTTGGTGGAAGCGAGGTAGAGGGTATGGGAAGATGTCATGGGGGGGGAAGGCTTGTTGAAACAAAAAACAATGAGGAGAGGAAACAGCATCCCTTGAATTACTACAATAGAGGGGCACGGGAACAATTAAAGAGGGTTACCCTCATATGAATAAAAGGTGGGGGTTCTGAGGGGGGTTGGGAAATCCGCTTATCAGGGGGACACCTGGGTACAACAACGGGACCCCCTTCACTTTTGTGAATTGATCGGGGAGAATATAATGTATCAAAGGAGATAAATAAAGAGAAAAAGAGAGGGGGGAGAAAGGAGGAATAACACTAAAAGCTAAAAAAGGTGAGGATATTGTTAAAAGGAAAAAGTCTCAAGAAAAAAGACCCCCTTGTCCCCGACTATTCAGAAAAATGTGGGGGGGAAAAAATATAATCGGACAGGGAAAAAAGGAATGAGAAATCATTAGGAATATGGAAGAGAGGTTGACATAGACTAGTGGTTTGCAAAAAGCGGAGGCAAAGTGCTTCCCTTACGCAAGCAGGGACTCAAAAGAGGGGAAAAAATAAGAACATTAATCATCAAAATTTGATGGCGAACAAGGAGTAGACATTTAATCAATGAAACAGGGGAAGTGGAAAGAAAAGCAAAAAAAACAAAAAAAGAGGGGGGTAAAAAAAAAAATATCAAGAAAAAGCTGTGAAAATCTAAAAAGGGATTGGACTAGAAAAAGATGGACGGAAACAGAAGGTGAAAAGCCAAAGTAATTTAACCAAGTGAGACAATAAGGATTAAAAGAGGTGACAGCAGCATTTGCTAAAGAAAGGATCTTGAGAGAAGTGGGGGAAGGGTTTTTGGGGCAGAGAACACAAGTGCAAAATAGGAGGAAATGGATGACAAAGATGGGGGACAAAGCATAGGGAGGGGGGAGACATATCGTATATAAGAGGGAAACCAATGATGAAAAAAAAAAGAGGGGGGGAAGTGGGAACGACACCAAATTTCTCGGGAAGGCCAAAAAAGTGAGGGAACGCCTCCTAGCCTTGGTGGGGGGAAGGACTCCGAGGGCGTCAAGCTGGGAGCGGACAATGGGCCGAAAGATCATTGACAGTCCGAATAGGCAGGAAAAAGGCGGCCAGCCTTTGGGGGGACAGCCAACTGTCAATGCCAAACAGCAGGATTTCAAAACTTGCTCACCACAAGAATCATGTGAATGGGAAAGGCCTGTCTTGCGTTGGGGGGAAAAACAACGCAGTTGGAAGAGACGATTGGGGGTGGCCCGATTGCTCCCCGGAAGAACACCGCCCGGAGCGGGGAGTCCGAAAAGAATAGGTGGACACATATCTGTATTATAATGATTGAAGGATAGAAGGGGACACACCCATGTTCCTTGTAAGAGGGATCTTCTCTCGAAAAAAAACACAGAGGAGAGAGTGTAGACCTTTGAAAAGGTTGGAAGGTTCACTTCGAGAAGGTTAGCTCCGTGCAAATAAGTTCTGACAATTGCGGTCTGACAAAAAAAAGGGGACCTCTTCAACTCAGTCAAACGCATTGAAGGCTGGGTTCACCACAAAGAATTTAAAGTCAATTATTTTAAGTGGAGCAGGGTTGTATAAAGCAAAGTGGAAATCCCAAAAAATTTGGAGAGGTCGGCAAATGGGGGCATGACATAGGAACCACTAGTGTCGACTTCTCCCGTCAAAAAGAATAGAGAAAAAAATTCCAACTTTTTAATTAAAAGGGGAAATGGATTGAAAAATCATTGGCTTTTAGGATCCAAGAGTTCATCATGTGTAGGAGGGAAATATAAGTATATTGCTATAAACGGGCTTTTGTCAACATCTTTTAATACAGAAGGTCAAATGTTGAGGGGGAATGTTGTAACAAAAAAAAGAAAAATGGAGAAGATCCCCTCCGTGGGACAAGGAGGGACAGATGACCGGTTGGAAAGGAAGAGGGGTAAAAGGTAAGCTGGGAGAAGGGGGAGAAAGGGCTGTTAAGGCAGAAAGAAATGGGATGCAGGAGATCCAATCATGTGAGAACGATCTTTGGAAGTCTTTTTTTATTGAAGAGGTTTTTAAAAAAAAAAGATTGGGTTTGTGGTGATGGGTGGAAGGGGGGAACTTTCCCCACCTGGTCCATGAAGAAAGGGGAGATTAAGGGCTACGTTGGTGAAAAGAAGAAACTTTGGAAATTTCTTTTATGATTTTGGATCAGGCGGGAGGAAACAGCTTGTAAAGGTAAGAAAAGGGTGAAGTGGGAAACAAAAGAGAGAGGGAGAACAGAGAGGAACACCTATCCTCACGGAGGCAGCTTAAAATCCCCCTGTCCCTGATTGAAGCGGGTGGATTGAAGAAGAGGGGCAGTGGACACTCCTCTGGGCTTTGAGGGGCTACCAAAAGGCAAAAAAAGGACTCCTCAATTGGAGTTTCAGAGTCAATTAAATACGACCTCTTGTCTCGGTTAAGGCCTTAGGAATTAGTCTATGAAGTACACAGGCATAAAGTTTTTAACCTTAATTTTCCCAGGTGGAAATGTGGGGGGTAGGTAACAAGGGGGGAAACAAAGGGAGGAGAGTTGCAAATCAAACATCGAACCCACATTCCGGGGGGGTCCAGGGAGAGGGCCCGGTCGTAGAACTTCGTGCCATCAATAGGTGGGACAGTCATTGGATGGCAGTTAGGGGGAAAAAAGATTTGGGGTGGGGGGAAAAACAAGAAAATAATACAAGACACTATCAGTAGGGTAAAATCCTCTACAGCAGGAACACGGCCTCAATCCAACGCACAACCCGACTTGTGGGGGGGGGGGGGGATGAAGTCATTTGATGAGGTTGTTGAATGAGATTGGTGGGATCAAGTGTTGCAGAGGTCATTTGCATGAAAAACGAGGAACTCCGAATACAATGGGGGGTTTGGGCGCAGGAAAATTGAGACAAACCACCAAAATTGGGTGTAGTCTCCAAGGAAGGGCATTGGACGAATTACACAATCCGACTCCCTGCACGTAAGTGGGGGGGCAGAGCGAACGGGCCGGGTTGGGGAGGAGGAGGGAACGAAATCTTGCTGAACGGGAAAAGTGGAACCGGACACATCAAAAATTGCCCGAATTTCGAGGAGCAGGATTGGCCGAGAGGGACCCGGAGGTAATGATGAGGGGTCCAAGACAGGGGAAGAGGGGAATAACTGGGATATCAAACGGAGAAGCAGGTCAGAAGAATCTAGGAAAAAAACAGGGCCACGTGGTCTAGATAATCAGGGGTGACCCAGGATGTGATAAGGCAAACAGAAATGAGGAGAGAAATGAATATAAAAGGGGTAAAGATATAGTTGAGAAGGCATGGGTCAAGCTTCCTTTTGTGGAAGTCAGAGGGACTGTATGTGGGATGAAGAATAAATCAGCTCCTCAATATTTTATTTTTCTTCGTTCTAATGACTTTGACAAAAACATCTAGGCATTTTGACGTGGATCACTCCTCTATCAACGAGCATCAAGTTGTTGCACGGGGGATGCTGATAATCGGCTGGTGGCTTTGGAAAGGGGCGAATTTTGTGGCATGCCCGGGCTGGGTGAAAGAGGCCTTTGCCTGGGGGGAAGCGCCCCTCCGCCTCCTCATGTCGGATTGTGGGGGGGGCCTAAACGGAGAAGTCCAAACATGACTTCTGTCGCAACGCCTATACGGGAAACAACTCCTGGGGGACCCTAAAGACCATTGGTAAGGTTGCAATGCACAGGTAGTAAAGAGAGTTAAATGGCAAGGATGTTAATCCGAAACAAGAATGATAATTGTCAACTCAGGTGGTGTGCCTCGCCTTGAAGTATAGGATAGGCCCAATAGGAAATTTCAGGGTTTAATTTCCTGAAAATGCTAGCTTTTTGGAGTTCTCCCAGTGTAGCGAGGTGTATAAATCTTAAAGAGTATGTCTCCTGCCCCTATGCCAAGAGTGGTGCGGGGGCAACAGATTTTACGGGTTCCCCGCTGCAGCCAAGGGTCCCCCATGACTCAACTCCTTCAGTGGAGAACTCGACGAACCAGAGATACAAATAGGGGGGCTAATAGGAGTGGGTTCCTTAAATATCAATCAAAGGGCGCTGGGGCAACTTAGGGGAGCAGAAGGGGGTCCTTGGAAGCATCTATTAGCCATCAAGGAACTGTGGGGTAAAAAGCACCGGACTCGGGGCGCAGCAGCGAACGGTGTGGGTTAGGCATGGTGATTAAGAGAAAAAACTTATGTGTTGCACTCTTCGTAAGGGGGGGGAGTGAGGGGCAGAAGCTAACCAAGTGAACACGTTTTCAGACCTGGAAGGAATACGGTGAAAGAAAAGGTGCTCAAGAGGCTCTCTGTTCGCAAAAGTGCCTCGGGAAAGGGCCTATACATTGGAAGGGTGGGGGAAAAATTACAGTGGTCAACGAAAGAAACCATTACTGGAAAAGGATGGTTAAACCAAAACAAACGGTTGGTAAGTGGAAGGAGGGGCCTATAGAACATCAACCTCGGGACAGCTTGCCACCAGGGACAAGTGGGGAGAAAATTATAATATGAACATTGGACGGTGTGCTCTGCAAACATTCAGGATTGGATTTTTAGGGGTCTTCCAAATGGGTGAAAAGGAAAAATGCAAAGCCGACACTCAAAAAACAACTGATGAGGAGGGAGTTCCTGGGACTAGGGACAGTTCCGCCCCGTTACCTCCCATCACGGCACATTCAAAGTAGGGTGTCGTTGTCTTGAGGTCATCCCTCGCATATAACCCGGTACAAATGTCTTAGTTTGGTTTGATCATCAATCAAACCGGGCCCATTCCAGGGAAATGGGAGAGCAACGGAGGCGGTTGTAGTAAGATACACCTGGACAACGAGACCACTGGTTTTGGGAACATGATCTTTTGTAGGGAATTGAAGTGGTCCCTGCAAGAGGCGTGCATTTTGTTGCAAGGTTGGTCCAGTCCGGCCCCGGATTCCCTTAAAAAAACTAGTCGCCTAGGGCCAAAATGACTGGCGGTGTGCCATGTGAATCACATCCACCATAATACTAAAAAAGTCCTCAGAGGAAACGTTTTATATGATAAAGAACTAGCCATGTTCGCTGGCGCGAGGTGAAGGACTAGGAACCAAAATTGTGCTGAGCGTATTCCAGAAGGGGAGGCCTCATCACTTCTACACTATAGGGCAGCACGATGTTTCGGCCACACAGGAAATTGAGAAATGGGACAGAGGGAGAGCCCAGTAGCCAATATGACCTCAAAAGCATGAGGGGGAGAGAAGGCAAAACTGTGTAGGGAAGCAGATCCGCTTTCGACTCGAGGTTAGTAATTTGACGCAAACTCATTGGCCGGAAGGGGCTTAGCCCCGCTGAAAGAATAATCAGGTTGAGAAGGGCGAAAGAAAAGGTTATGTGGGTAACGCAGGAAGAGAGAGAGAAAGGAAGAAAAAGGAAGAAACTTTATACGTGGGGCACCCCACCAGTGGAGGGGAACGGTTAATACCAAATAAAATTAGTCAGGGGAGTGGAAACCTGATAGGACAAAAATCTCTAGTGGAGGCCGGGGGCCTCGGTTAAAAAAGAACCTGCCTTCTTTCAGAAGACCTTTTTGCCGATTTATATTGACGGTTGTGTGACACAACCACCTGCGTAGAAGGTAAAAATACAGTCAATTTGATGCCAGAGGGGCAGGGCAAAAGATTTAAGAGTTCATCCCCCGTGTTAGCGGAGTTGGATGAGAAAACAGAGGAGAAGATGGGAAAGAGCCCACCTCGCTAGCCAAGCAAGTTCCCTTCCCACGCGAAGAGAGTGAAAACCGTGATCGACGTCCCAGCTATTGTGGAACACTCATCGTGTCAAACTTACAAGTGAAATCGGGCTTCACAGATGGGAGTGGGTAAACCTAAACCCGACTCCTGTAAGGAAGACATCGAAGTGGGTCTTTTAAGTAGGGCTCTGGTATATAGGAAGGACTCCAAGTCTTAAAAAATCGGGGTGAGGAGATAAGGACGCCCAGGAGAAGGTAACGGAAGACAAAGCCCCTCTCGGAGTTTCAATGGTTGATACAGTCAAAATACTCGATGGAGATAGTGAAGAAGGGGGTAGTGAGGGTAACATTTCCTGGCCAAATACCATGCCGTGTTCATCCGTTTTCCTCTTGGAAAAGAGCAATGTGGGGTCAGGAGGGGTGAGGCTTCTTAAGGGGACAAGCCTGGAAGCCTGGGGAAGATGCGGCACCCAGTGCTGTATGGTTCAGGATATCGAGATCATGTTCCGAGTGGGTGAGACCCCCTACAGAGGTGTCCAACATCGTATAGTTCTGTACGTCATCCACCCACCTCCCATGCGAGTCCCCTCCTTCCCAATTCCAACTTGGTCCCCGCCACACCATTCTCCGGGTAGAAGATTTAAGTAGGGAGACCGGACATGAAAAGCAACCAGAGATACCGGAGGAGGGAGTGGTCCTGAAAAGGGTGCATAACAAGCTGCAGTCTGTTCTAATGTATCTAGGACAAACGGGTCCGACGCACTCAAATGCTCAGATTTGATGGGAGGGGGGGGGGACTACTGGGGGCGGAATTATTTTTGTGAAGGGGAAATAGGATGCCGGGTAGATGTAAAGTGCTTTTCTTGGGCAAGAAGGAAACCAAGGGTCCCACACGTTAAACTCTGATCAACTAAAACCATATGCGAAAGAGGTTAGGACAAACATCATCTTTCACCCCCCCCCCCACCCTCCCCACCAAAACAAAAAAAACCCAACAAACACAAATGTGTGGGTGTGAAAAAACCTCAATTGTTTTGGGTGGAAAAACCCCCCCCCACCACTAGCAAACGGAGGGGTCAAAGAAGAGGGGGGAAGAGACAGGTAGGGTGTTTGGGTGTGTTTTATTTTTTTAGTTTTGGTTTTATTTGGTTTTTGGTTTTTGTTTGGTTTAGAGAGTACCCCCCCCAGCCCCAAGCCCCAACGGCCCCCGCCAACGGCCGGTGGTTTTATTGGGTTCAATGCATCTTTTTATATAAGGGGGGTCCTATTGTGGGGTGAGATACATACCTGCAAAATTTTTCCCTTAAAACTTATCTAGAAAATGGAAACCTGGGGCTTGTAGTGTTACCTAACGGGCCTCCACTTGTATTACGACCCAGTTGGGAAGGGCGAGACAATTTATTCAAAAGTGTCCTCGACTATGACTTGTGTAACCCTACATCTCCAGTCAGGATAGCGTGCCTCCATCGGTAACGCCCTAGCCCTCCTGAAAAAAAGCCAATGGAGGGTCCTACAGAACCTTATGTGGGAGGCAAACCAAAAGAAGTGGGTTAATTGAGAAACTCTTAGGGGGTGGAATGCCAAACCGTTATTCAAACGGTCAAGAAGACACCAAAATTGGTTCCTGTGTATGGGACTCAGTGCCTTCTTGCTTGGTTGGGGAAAAGTGGCACAAACCCTCGAGGACCGCTTTCCCTTGGCTCAGATGGGGTTTGAGGGAGGAGGATCCAAGACTTCCCTGTCTCGGCCTTTTAAGGCGAGGCTCACGCCAAAATTTGTATAAATAGATACACAGAAGGGTTGACCTAAAAAAAAAAAACCAAAATTATGGATGAGTAAATATGTTTCCTCAAAATATGTGGGACAAAATTTACGCCGGCTGGTACCGAACCTTGGTCTCAAACGGAGTCGAAAGAGGAAAATTGCAGAGAGGCAACCCTCATCAACCGTCGGGGTTCAAGGAGGGGGGGCCCCCCTGTATCGTGTAGGACGTGAAAAGAAAAATTGGTTAAGGGGGGGGGAGATCGCGCCGATCTCGTAGCATTCTATTCTCGGGCGTTAAGAGCCATAGATCTCGTGTGTGGGATGCTATAGGTGCCTGTGCATTGGGATTGAACCACGAAAAACTCTCCCATGTCCGCCCACCACCTTGTCAGCCCTGCAAAAGAGAACCTAATGGGAATGGAAGGGGGTTGCAAGGGAGGGGCATTATCATTCATGTTACCCCGAGTAATCCTAAAAGGACATCAGGGATTTTCGGAGTTTGATGTTGTGGGGGAAAAGCTCCGGGAATTTTTACAAACGTTCCGAGAACACCATCTGTGACCTGGAAACAAGGGGAAACGTTAATTAAAGGGACTAGGTCCAAAAAGGTACTTGGCCTCTATTAAATTCCTTATATGTACAGCTTCCTAGGGGTGCTCAATTCTGGCAAGACAAACCAAAAAAATAGACCAATTTCTTGAGGACAAGGGGGGTCCGAAAAGGAAAAATTGTTCGATGAAAAAACATAACGAACACAATTCCGGCGAACCCTTGTAAAGGCTCTATCCGAAGTTGCAACGCTCTTCCGGGGAGGGGCAGCCTGGGAGCCAGTTGCTATGGGCCAAGCTGGGTGACCTCCTAGCGGACTTTTTAGGAAAAAAGAGTCAAAGGCTTAAAGGGTGAACGAAAAAGGGAAAACGAAGGGGGGGACAATAATTCCAAGCATCAAGGGGGGGTGGGGGCATTGGTCCAAAAACAAAGATTCAGAGGAGGGAGTTGGGGGGGGTGAACGGGGGGGGAAAAAAATGATATAAAAATTCAAGAAAAAAAAAAGACACATCACAAACTACGGTGGGGTCCAAAGAACCAAGGGAATAACAACAAACGGACAAATAATGGACTTTAAATCAAGAAAATTTCAGCGTGAAAGCGTAAGCTCAAGTAAATGGCAGGTCTTCCCAGCCCAAAAAGGTCCATGAGGGGAGGACTCCCGCAGGTGGGAAAAAACGGACCTTGGTCGTGTCAAAGGGGGTGGACTGGCCTGTAAACAATGAGTTAAGGGGGGGTCAAGGTATGGCGAAAGTCCTCAGCTGGGGGGGGGAGACTCTTCTAGGTGAGCTGTTGGATCTCCTCTTGGGGGGCGGTTTTTTTTCCTTATCCCACTAGCTGAAACAAACCTGGTCCCCTCCTGACCTGGGGAGGAGGAAACCAGATTGGTCTGGAAAACCCGGCAGGAAAATTGTATGGGAGAGACAAAATATTTTGGAAAGAAGATGAGACAAAAGTCTTCCCAGTGGTCCACGTTTTAAAAAAAAACGCTCACAAAAAAAAAACAACTGATGTCGACGGGGGCAGACACAGGACTGCAACAGAGAATCGTAATTTTTGGGAATTCAGGAAATTAGCTCCTTGGAAGGTCCCATTTCGGGCCCGACAACCCCTTATTTCAGGGCCAGACCAGGAACCTCCTGCAACTTCCAAATCATTTAGGGGTGCCTAGGCCCACATTGTCTATGGGGCTCTGATTTAGTTACTGCGGTCGAAAAGAGGTCCCCCAACTAACACGAGGGCCACCTAGACAGAAGGCCAGTAAAATATCCTTTAGGTAGGGGGGTTGGGTGAAAAAAGAACCACTGAGCCTTAGGGGACGATTGTAAATAATCGGGTGTGGTATTTCACAAGGGGTTTACATACCTACTACAGAATCCCTAACCAGAACGCCAGAAAGATGTTGATGACACGGGGAAAAAGGGCGATGGTGGGGGGGCCACAGCTTTTGGATTGAAGATTGAGGACATGAATGACCACAGGGAAGTTCTAAAATCTAAATGGATCCCAGAGAGGACAACACCAAAACTGCTTAGGAGAAAGAGAGAGATTTAAGACAATGTAGGAAAGGCACAAAAGGAGGTCACTTGCATAACGAAAAAAATAAGGGAACTAAAAAACTTTAAAATCGAAGGGGGGGAGGGAAACTCCACACGTAAGGCTGTGTAATAGTGGACGAAATTCCAGACACAATCTGCTCTGGGAATCGTCAACTCACGTCAGAGGGGGCCCCCCCAAAGACATTCTCTTTGCCGGACAAATGGGGAATGTGGAAATTTTTAGGGAATACAAACAAAAAGGGAAATTTGTGCTAGAAAAAATGCTGTGACAGGGCCAGGAGCGTTCGGCAATGGGGGGCCAAAGAAAATATTCAAGAATGGGTTCATGCCAGCGTACATAAAGGAAATCTAAAGATCATTCCAGAAATTCTATTTCCTAGGAGGGGTTAAATCATTTTTCTGGGCGTAAAGAGGGAGGGGGGGGTCGGGTGAAGGAAATCCACTATTTGATCATGTTTGGGGGGGGGGGGAAGTCATCTTGTAGGAGGGGGGGAGGAAATACAATTACTATGAATGGAAATCACATCTTGGGGGGGTTACAGAAAGTATGGGAAGTGGGAGGAGGTTGTCGGGACAAAAACCTAACAGATGAAATATCCCACCTGTTCAAGGAAGAAGGGGACAATATGACCTTTTGGGAAATGAAGTTGTGATCAACATTGACAAGGATGGAATGGCTTTTTCAAGAACTGTTTCGGGGGGACAGGGAAATTGTAATGGGGGGATGGAAGGGGGGGGTAGAGGACGCCAATCGGGGGAAAGAAGAAAAATTCTGTGTCACATGATTTTTTAAAAATTTTTAAAAAAAATAGGGGGGGGGAGGTTGTGGGGTGAGTTGGAAGGGTATATATCATTGAATCAACTGTCGGATAGGGGGGAAAACTACTGCTCCTGGGTGACAATGCAGCAAAGTTTGGGAAAAAAGGGACTCAGAGGATGATGATGTTCAAACTTGCGAAAAAATGGGCTTGCGTACAGGTGGAAGGGGGGGGACTTTCTAGGGAAAATAGATATTTATGTGAAAAAGCCATATGAAGAACCGAGGGAGGACAGGGGGGGGATTTTCAACCAAAGGGAATATCGGGTCCAAAAACATGGGGAGGGATCGATGGAAGGGATTTGATCAATCGTTCGTGATAGGTATCCGACAAATTGGCATGGGAGCTCAGGGAAGACCTAAATTGGGTCGCTTTTCGGGGGAAGTTAGTACTTTACTCTGAAAGAAAGAAACAGTTTTTCGCTTATTAGGGGCTTCTGCATCTGGAATGGAAAGGGAAGCTCTCATTTCACCGGGAAGGTCCAGGGACCTCCCGATTGGGGGTGGGGTTATTAACCGTGTAACCATGGAAAAATTAAGGGGGGGCAAAAAAAAAAAAAATGAACACAGACACATGAAATTGGGGGGTGGGGGGGCGAGGGCCTCTTCAGGAATGCTAAGACTAGTGGAAACAATTCAATGGGAAAGAAATTGGGACTCCGTTTTCGGGACTATATGGTCTGGTTTGGGAAGGAACAGTAAAGGGCACAAGGTCACGAAACGATCACTGAGTGCATAAAAAAGAATACCTCATGAAGGAGAAAGGAGCTCAATCCAAACACTAACATAAATCTCTTGTCTAAGGTTGACCAAATAAGAACAAATGGGGGGATGGGGGAAGTCATGTTTATTTTAGGGGTTGGGGTCAAGTGGAGGGAGGATTAAGGGAAAGAGGGGGGGGGGAAAAATAGAGAATCGAAAATGTGGGGGGGTGGGGGGGAAGGAAACTTCTTCACTGGGGGTCCTCCAAATTAAAGAGGGGGAATTTGTTTGTAGCTCCAAGACTGGACTGGGGGGGATCTTAACAAAGGACCCTGAAAAAAGTGGAGGGTAACTTGGGTTGGGGGTCAAACAAGGGGACGGAGTAACAGTTTTCTGGGGGGGGGACAAGGGTTGCTTCACTGGTAAGCGAAACTGAAAAAGATGTCCCGATTTCTGGGGGAGGTGGGGATGTCGGATGTCCAAGGGAGTAAAGCGAGGTACAAAATGGAAGAGAAAGGCAACAGAGAAAGAGGGAAAAGGTGGATATTCACGGGAGGAAAGTGGATATCTAAGGGGAGTAATCAAATCCAATGAATTCAAGTTCTAGAAATCAGGAGATTTTAACAACAAAGGATTGGAGAAGCAATAACCACAACATCATAGTAGGAAAGGGAATACTCCTAAAGGGAGAAACAAATATTTGGTCAAGAAGGCTAGGGGGAAAAAATGTGGTCCTGGGGGGATGGTAAGAGAGGGGGGTCCTTAGTTTGGCTTACAAGCAAAAGGAAAATCAGGGGATGGTGCATTCCTACATAAAGTAACTCAATGACCTAACAGGGTCCGGATAGAGTTGGGGGAGACGTCTACAAGACGAATAGAAAATCCATAGCCTCAGAGTTTTAAAGCAAATAGGTAATGAAGGGAAGGGGTCTGGCCGTGCGCTTTGGGGGTTGGAGCATGTAACGGCATGGGAACATAAGGAAGGCGTGGCTGGCTCCTTAAGAAAAAAAAACTACTCCTCGGGAGGAAGCTGGGTGTGCATCACATGAAGATCCTAATGAAATTTGGAAGGTTGCCTGGCTAATTTTCAGAAGAAAGGTTGAGTAGCCCACCGGAAATTCCTTAAAGTTGGAAGAGGGAAGGGTCGATCATAGAAAATTTTAAGCGGGAGAGGGTAAAAGAAAATCGTCAAAAAAAGCGGAAAAATGGGGGGGGGTCACCTAAGTGGGCAGGTGAAGCTCTGCCGGGGGAGGGGAATATATATTTGGGGCAGAAAAAAGAGGCCAGAGTCAGTGGCGAAAGGTGGGGGCTGTGATCTCAGGGGAAAAACTCAACGGGGGGGGGATAATTCTTTAGGGGATGGTGCTCCTGCAATAAGTCATTGAGGGCGGAGGGGTTCCAGTCAGTGGGGTCTTCCCAAAGTCACAATGCAAACATTATCGGCTCAGACTTGGGAAAAAATCGCACCTAAGATTATACATGAGAAAAGATGATGGTTTTAAAGAAAGGGCCGAAGGGCGTGGCGGTGCACCTAGGGAAGGAAGAATTTCCATGGGGTGAGAGGCATCTTCTCCACTCAGCTTCCTTGGGGGGAATAAAACCATAACTGCATCACTGGAAAAGCAATCAAAGATGGCTAGGGAAGTGGAAATGGGAAATTAAGTAGCCACTTCTTTGGGGTAAAACAATTGGAAACAGGCCTTGAGTGGTGGGGAGGGTCAGCCAGGAAAAAACCACAACACGGGCACAGGGGAGGGAAAACTGTGAAAACAAAGTGTAGGAAGGGGAGAGAAGGCGTTCTTTGAGATTTGCACCTCGTAAAATCCCGATCACAAGGGGAAGGTGTGAAGGGTAATCAACGAAATAGAAAAGAATGGCCCAATGTAAAAGAAAGGGTCAAGCTCAGTAGAGTTTGAGGGGCATAGGGCCTATAAAAAAAACGAGGAATAAAAACGCGTGCCCATGTAAGGCTGGCCAGGAGGGTGCATACAAAAAATACATAATGTACAGTAATAGACTCATGCCGGGAAAAAAAAAGGGAGGGGGGGGAGGGGATGGGGAGCAAAGGTGTATGAAGGGAACAATGCAA
>Ga0179593_1539851_pt1 | contig 18503 bp, 26 predicted proteins | sample CZODoug2_1_08_16_FD_185931 | JGI IMG/M metagenome (GOLD analysis project Ga0179593, IMG submission 185931) | Vadose zone soil fungal communities from Angelo Coast Range Reserve, California, USA - CZODoug2_1_08_16fungal (PacBio error correction) | ecosystem: Environmental > Terrestrial > Soil >...
GGTAGGAGAGGGGGTGTCGGGGGGAAAAAAACGGGCTTGCTTCGTGTCACCATCTTGTGGCACTCATGCGCGTTACAAGTTAGGAAAAAGTGATGGTAGCGGAAAAGGCGCGACGGGAAGCTACGCAAGGGTTATGACGGGGGGGCGGCACTTCCAGGGGACGATGCTTCTTTTGGTCGTATCCTGGAAAAGCTGGCGGAATTCGAGGCAACGAGAAGAGAAGGTTTCCGGGGAGATTGGCGTGAGACGAGCTTAGGCATGTCTAAAAGAGTGGAGTTACTGTCAAGGTGCTGCTGGTACCGAACGGTCATTGCTATCTGGATAGGCGATGGCGAGGCTTGGGCGGGGGAGGCTAACTCACCGCTGAAAGACTAGAGGGGTGGGGAGGATCCGGCTGGGACGCAGGATCTTGGACTGGTTGCGCCGCAAAGGGGGGGGGGGAGTGGAGTGAAAGGGGGGGGTAGGAGGACTGTAACTAATCCTCTTCCAGGCGACCTCTTAAACTTCGATCGAGAGGCGTTCGGCTCAAAACACCGGTAGGGGGGAGGGCGTGGAAAGGAAGGAGGAACTCCGTGCCAACTCGAGGAGCCTGCGAGCTGGCAGGCAGGTTAAGCCTGTTGGGGGAAAGAACTTTTTCAAGGAGTGTCTTCTGGGGGTTAGCGAAGGCCGATGGGGGGGGTCGGAGCCCATCCGGTCAGGGATGGAGACCTAAGGACCTATTTTCAACGGGGTAGTCCGGCGTTATGACAGCGGGAGCCAGGTTAGGCGAACGGGGAAGTGGGGAGGTCCGCAATCGCTAGCACCTGGAAGGTATGTCTTTTGAGAAAATAACGGAAGGGTTGGGAGGAAACTTTAAGACGCTCGGAGAATCAGTGCGAGGGTCAGCGATTGTTGAGCATCACATTAGTAGGTGTTCGGCAGGGAAAATAAGAAGGAAGGCTTTACGGGCCGTGAGGAGGGAGCGAAATAGATATGAAAAGATAACACTTTCACCAAGATCTAGGACGAGGTGCGGGTTGGGTCAATGGGGAGGGATGCCGATTCAAGCCTAGGGGAAAGTAAACTTGCGTTACCTCGAGTACTAAAAAACATGTACTTCGGTTTTCTGCTCAGCTGGGGGGGGGGGGGGGGGGGGTGGGGGGGGGGGGGGGGGGGGGGGGGGGGGGGGGGGGGGGGGGGGGGTAGTAAGCCTCCATCGTATATTCTCAAGAAATGTAAAAATTGTTTTGAAGGTTCATTTGCCTGGATAATTATAGTTTGTTTTAAGTCCAAGGCAGAATATAGTTGGTCTCTTCTCAAGGGTTTAGACAGAAAAGTAATAAGGGCTACAGGGCACAAAATCCACTCAGGACACAGGTTCCTCGTAAGAGGTTTCCTGTCCGAACGACGAGATGAGGAGAAAAAAAAGGACTATGGAGTGTCCCGAAGGTAATTTTACGAAAAAAGTAGGGTGCAGAAAATAGTTTCTCCATTTATGTTTGGTTTCCCTGCAGGACGATTGAGGTGGAGTGGAGGAACCGAAAGGAAAGCAAAAGTCAATAATCTAAGGATTTTCAAGGTCCATCGTGTGGGAGGGAGGTCGGTTGTCATCGTTCCTTCTTGATTGGACGAACGATAGGGGGTAGAGTAGGGGAAGGGCAAGAAGAGGACGGTCTAAGGGTCTGGGAGCGTGAGGACGTTTTCTTGTAGGGGGCCTGAACTATTACTACAGGATGTTTCATGTCCTGGCCAGCCAGAGTTGGCTGGGGGAAATCAGGAGCGTGAAATGTTGAAGGAGAAGGGGATTGGAGGAGAGATCTAAAACAACAAAGGATGATTATTACAGTGGGCTCAGACAGAACTCTCCTGGAAACCTGGACGTGACCCTGGCAGAAGAAGGAAAGGGATGGCCGGAAAAGAAAGGAGTCCTCGAAGGAAATGAAACTTCCTCCAAGAAGACTAAAATTCTACCAAAACAACACGACCATGGAAAAAGGTCTAATTATTGCCCTAAGAAGGCACCTATCACACTGAGGGGAGTTAGAAAAATCATCATAAGGACCGGGGGCACCATTACCACGGCCAATCCCAACGAGAAAAAGGAAAGATCTCTAAAGGAGGGAGTTAAGGGGGTTAATAACTACCAACATCACCTAGCATGCTGAAAAAAAACCCTCACTGACAACTAGTGTCTTACAACCGGGCGTCAAAGTGAGGAGAAAACATCGTGAAAGGGTCTTGACGTGATAGGGACTAAAAACGGCCCTTCAGGGGGACGCCTTCTCCTTGGACTTTATTTTTTTGGGGGGAAAAGGATCTAGGTAAAAGCTTGTGTTCGCAGTGGAGTACGGATGACTAAAAAATATCCTGCGCCGCATGTAAACCCGATGATAAAGAAAAAGGTCAACGACCTCAAGGAATTTTCTCCATTCAAAAAACACCAAGGAAGAGAGAGGGTCGAGAATGTCCCAGAGACGGAGAATAAAAAAAAAACCACATCTTAAGGTACAGTATTCGTCCGGGAAAAAGTCAGTAGGGACACAGGAGAGTGTCCCAGCATAGCCATGGAACACACAATTAACACCCGGGCAACTCAGGATAGGGGTTACCGGGGAGGGAAGGGGGGTTTTGAGATTGTCCGTCGGATCAGAAAGAAATAAAAAGACTTCTAAGGGACTGCCGACACAAAGAACTGGGATGGAAGACCCCTGACCGCGCCTGTAGAATGCTGAAGAGGGGTTCAGGAGGAAAAGGCATAAAAGGAATAATGGCCGGAAGGGTGGTATCTGTCTGACGCATAGACTAACGACTAGTCTATTCGGCACGAACGGAGAGGGAACAAGGGGTAGCCAAAAGGAGTCCGACCCTAATTCTACCAGTAGGACAATAGTCTGCGAGGAGAGAATGGAGGGGAGACCTTTATGGATATATGACCGTTGGGGCATAACACAAAGACAAGTCCGGGGGGGGGGAACCCTTTTTGGAAAACACACTTTACCCAGAAAACTAGGATCCGGGCTAGGGGAACGGGGAAGGTATACCTTCTTTCAGAAATACCCACTGCCCGGGTGGGGAGACAGAAAGTGGAGACGAAGAAGAGATACGAGCTGTAATCTTACAGATGGGTACTTTACAGGAGACTCCGCAGGGAAAGGAAGAGGAAAAAAAAAAACAAGGGGGGGGGAGGGGACAGAAAGGAAAGAGAAGTCTAGCAGCAGCATCCCGATTGACAAGAGAAAGTGTGCCTGTGAACCCAAGAGTCCGAGAAAGATCCTTCTTCTAAATCTTACCGAAAAGACACAAGGAAGAAAAGGAGAAATCGTAGTCGAAGGCAGAGGTGAAGACATAGTCCTTCTACTCAAATCCAACGAATAGAAGAAAAAAATTCAGGGCGAAGTGAACAGGAAACCCGAAAAGGGAGGAAAAACAAGGGCAGGAAATTGAAGCTTAATTGAGAAAAAAATACTCAGGTATATGGGAAACGTAAGAAGGGGGAGAGAACAAGAAAGGGGAATCATAAGCCGAGAACGAAGGCCACAGCTTTGCAGAAAAAAGGTCACTAGAAGGTTAGCAAGCAAACAACCACAAGCGAGCGAGCAAAAACAACTTAGGAGAAAAGAATATCTATCGGGTCTTCTCTTTTGTGGGGCAGTTTACAATTCGGAAGGGAAGTCAACTGGGGAACTCGACGTGCTATAAAGAAGGAGGGGCGAGAGGGCGCTGAAGGGAAACCCTACTCCCTAGCGGGGCTTCACTTCCGGGGAAAGGGACGGGGGTGCGGCTGGGTAGGTTGAGCGAAAAAGGAGGCTGCATAGGGTTCAGGGAAGGTTACGTGCGAGGAAGACGATGCGTCACTAATAGGTCGACTACAAAAAAATTTACTGTTTGCTGGCGCATTTGAGGAAAAGGCTATCAACGGCGCTGACTCGGATGGACAGTGAGGGGAGAGGCAAATTTTACGCGGGGTGTGGATGAGGCATGTGTAGCCTGATCTGGGGGTGGGGGTTGAAGAAAGAGATGTGGGGTAGGAGGGTTATTGCTTTAGTCTTCTGTGTAAAGAGGAAAACCAAAGGTTCAAAGGCGCACTCGGGGTCTCTCTTCGAAGTCTGATGGAAAATTTCTTGCTCAAGAACAACAACTCAGGGGGGGCTGGGGCAAGGAAATGAGTAAGGGAAAGGGCCCACAAACCAGCGAGGAGCCGAGGGAGAAAAAAGGGTCCAAGTGTGGGGCCCGAACTAGGCAAGTGTCTGCGTTTTTATTTAAAAAAAAGAAAGAGGAAGTTGATCAAATAAAAAAGGGAGGCGAGGGTCCGCTCAGAAGAGGTTTCAAAAGTTGGTCCGTCTGAGAAGGGGGCGAAGGGGAGGCCGAGGGGGGAGGGAGGGGGGAAAATCCGATAGCAAGGTAGGGGGTCTTTGTCCGAATATCAAGGAAAAAGGGTGAGGGTCTGAAGTCAAAACGAACCTCTCAATGAAGAGGGCGAAGGAGGGGGGGATTCAAGAAAGTGAAGTTGGGAGGGAACCAGGAAAGAATAAGTTTACGATCTATCGCGGACAAGAGTCTGAACTCAAAAGGAAAAATAGAAAAGAGGGTTGCGGAATGGTGGGGGGGTTACTTTTCCATAGGGAGCAGGTACAGACCGGTGGGGGCACTTAAGGAAGGCGAAGACAATAGGGGACAAGGTTTGTGTCTTCTCAGGGAAAGGATGGAAGGAAAAAGAAAAATTTTCCGATTCCGGATTTACTTCGCCAATGGTCTGTGTGAGGGGGAGTTTGAAGGGAGGTGGGGTGGAAGAAAGGACCATGTTTTCGCAGAACTGAAACTTCCACATTGTTCTAAGCAGTACTGCACAGGCTAGAGCAAAACACAAGCAACTGACCGGGAATAATGAACAGGAAAGTACTGAAATCTAGAAAAGTCTGTTCACGAGGGCTTTCCTACTACTGGGAATAGAAGGGTTTGGGGAGCCGGGGGGGACAGAAGAGGGGGAGTTTGAAAGAAAGGGGACCAGCACCAAAACGCGGAGACTCGAATGGGTACTTCCAGGTAAACTTGGATGGGGGAGAGGAAAAAAAAGGGGAGAAAAAATAGGGGAGGAAAAAGGAAGCCTCCGTGAGGTAGTTGTAATCTTGGAGAGCCCTTCGACGTCTGAGTGTATGTATCCTTGGGTATTGATTCGTGGAGGAAAAGAGAGCTCGGGGAAAACTGGCAAAGCAGGTGTGCTACGGAAAAAAAAGAAGGTTCGGGGTCAGGGGGGGCCCAGGATGGGAGAGCCCATCATCAGACAACAACAACAACAAGTGGATGGAGAGGATGTGGCTGGAGGAACAGAAGAGGAGTCTGGGGGGGAAAAGAGATCAAAAAAAAAAAAACAAGGGGTCAACTTTAAGAAATTAAATAAGAAAACTACTACCGAAACGACAACACACCCCAAGAGAGGGGGGAGGCTTCAAGAGAAAAAAAGGGGGCCTAAGAAAGGCAGGCGAGATCGGGATTTCTTCCCTTTCAGAAACGACCTGACAAAAAGAGAAAATTTCGGAACAAAAAAAAGTTCGAGTAAGGTGGTTCGCATCACGAAAACAACGTCAGAGGAGTAACCAAGCACTTGGCAGCAACTCAGTGGGGAAAAAAATGTGCCTTAGGCGTCGGAATACAAGAAGTGAAGAAAGCTAAGGGGGAAATAAGAATGAGAAAAAAAAACCTCTTTAGGTAAAGTCTTTCTTTGATTTGGGTGGAAAGCTCTCCAAGGGAAAGAGGGGGCGCCCAACTGGGCGACGTGGACGAAGACAAAAGAATGAACTACGTCCTGGAAAATGTCCCAAAAGCGAGAACACAACAAAAAAGATAACCCTCCCAACCTACAACCACGGCTCCATTCCCGGAAGGAGGTCAATCGAACATGGGGTAGAAAGAATAAAAGCTGGAGGGGGGAAAGAATAACACAAGAATCTCTTCAGAAATGATTGCTGCAAAGGGGAAGGAGCACGTGCAAATAGGTGAAAGAGGAAGAAATCGACAATTGAAAAAAAGGACCAGCATAAACCCGAGAGAAGCTTGTTAAGGGAGAAGGATTTTCGAAAGATTGTCCTAGGAAGGAATGAAAGGGGAAAAAAAGCATCCTTAAAGCGAGTGTACTGAACACCGTGGAACCCCCGAAAAGGGAGGGGACAGCTAGAGGGAGGAGTCCTGAAGGGTAAAAGTGGCTTACAAGACATACCCCTAAAGATGCATTATCTGAAAAAAGAGTCTTCCAACGAACATCGAAGTTTCTCGCGTAATTCAACAGGACCGCAATCCGAAGATGAAGGGGGGGGCCTCCCCGGGAACGAAACATTTCGAGCTTAAAAGCTCAAGGGGGACTGGGAAGAAGGGATCAAAGAGAGGAAGTCTTCGACAGCAGACACTGGAAGGGAAACCATTTCTGGTAACAACATTTGAACCTATAAAGTCAGACGAAAAGGGGGAAAAGGTTACAGGGAGAAAGAAAAAATGGTTCCTGAAATCCCGATGAAGACCAAAATGCTGTGGGGGGTATACAAAATGGTGCAGCTACTAAGGGCTAGAAAGTTCGGGGGGGAAAAGGGTAACCCCCCGACTCCCATGGGCAAATACAAATCCTAAGCTTAAAAGAAGGGGGATTCGCAAAACCCTCAACCCAATATAGGGCACCGAAAGAGAAATCAACGAGGGGGGTTCACTAGTGGGAGAAGGCCCCTAAAATCCTCTCCGAGGGGGCCTTCGAGAATCCTGGAAGCGAAGCAAATGGAAAGAAAAGAAAATTTGGGGAGGAACAGGTCGAGTTGTCGTCTTCGGGTCCATCGGCGAAATTCTAGGGAGGAAAGACAGTAGAAAAAGGTGAGCAGATCAGGGAAAGGCTAAAACAAAAAGACTTAGAAAAAGGTGCAAAAAATCTCCGGCGTAGGGAAGTCTCGACAGATGAACACGATAAGGGTCCAAGGAAGAGGAAGGCTGACCTGGAAAAGGGCACTCAGGCAACGCAGACAAAAAACATATTCAAAAGGGGGGGCGGCTCCCTCAAAAAAAAAAAAAAAAAACAAAAAAAAAAAAAATCTCAGAAATATGAGGAAAAAAGGAGAAGGGCGGATAGGGGGGGGGTCTGTTTGCCCAGCGGGAGTCAGGGTTGGAAAAAGGGAAGGGAGAATGGTGGTGAGTCTTCCTGGTCACCGAAGGCCAGGAGAAGTTGCTGCACTTCAGTGAAAGGACTGATTCTGCGGGGAAAAGGAAGGGTGGATGCATTCAAGGAACGAAAAAGGGATCCTACGGTGTTCGATTTGCCAAAGAAGAGCGGAAGAGGGACGATGTCGACGAACACGGAGTGTACGGTCAAGGGAGTCATGGAGGGAAAAAATCGAGAGAAAGGACTCGGGGGGAACCGAAAAAGAAATCATCGATGGGGTTTAGGCGGATTAGCGGAGGAGTGGAGGGGAGCAAAAAAAGGATGGGGTTGGGGGATGTAGGAAGGGGGTCGTGCTTCAGGGACTTAACCATCACGCGTAAGCAAGAGGGGTAAAGGGCGGAGAAAGGCAAAGTGAAGAAAACTCATTTATTGCGAGGGCTTTGTCAAGGGCAAAGTTCTAGACTTTCCTGGAATCGCTATCTGCAACTGAAGGGGGGGCAAGTTAAAAAGTTGGGTCAAAAGGGGGGGAAGGTGAGTGGGTAGGACCTCCTTCAGATTGAGGGACAATTAGAACAGAATTCTTCTCTTGAAGGCATCATTACGATTTGCCTTGTTAGGGGGTTCTCGCTAAAGCGGTAGGTAGGGGGACGGGCCGTTGTAAGGGAAAGGGAAAATCAAAAAGTTCGTATTGAACGGGAGTACAAAGTAGGGTCGTGGGGACGTGTCAGCACGGGGAGAGGGCTAAGCAGTTAGGCCCGGAATAGGCGAGTGGTCACATGGGGGAAGGGCAAAGGAAAGGGAATAAGAGTTGGAGAGGTCGGCAATATATCAGGAGAGGCCTACACGTTAATGTCTTTACTTGGGGAGGGGGTGGCCTGTTTTTCGGCAAATATGTCTTCGCAAGAAACTCGAGGGGGAAACGAGGCTCCTTTAAGAGGGGAGTAAGAGAACATCATGTAAAAGAGGTATTTTTTCTTCAAGTAGAAGTTGAAGAAAAAGAAGGGGAACATGAAAAAGAAAAAAAAATTCAAGGGCGCAAATGGGCGGGAAAAAGAAGGTTGGAAGAAAGGTCGGGGGTACTATTTCCGGAAAAAGGAAGATGGTCTCGCATCCTAAAGGCCCTACAAAAAAAAAACAAAAAACAAAAAACGGGGAAAGGGGAGAGCCGTGCAACACCAAACTAAGCCACTGTCAAAAGTGGCCGGGGTGACAGAAGGGGGGGGGTAGGGAAAGCGAGGAAATATTTGGGGTTCCGACGAAAAAAGATTATGGTTTTCCGACACGAGTTACATTGTGCGGTCAAAAAGGGGTCTGGAAGAAAGGAAGACAAAATCATCCGGCTCAAAGAGATAAAAAAGAGGGTTTCCTCGGGTCTTGGAGGGGGGGGCTGGGGGGAAAGGAAAGGTCCAAGAGAGAACCTCGAAACCGGGGATATTTGAATTCAGAGGGGATGAAGCCTTCTACGGGGCGATGGAGGGTCGGGGAAAGGGGGGAGTTGGGGTACTAAAAGAGGGGACCTTAAAGAGGGTTGGGAGGGTGTTCCCCTCAGTAAGATGCAGGTTGCCAAAAAAGGAAAGTGTCAGGGGATGGAGCCAGATCTCAACACAAGGAATTGGCTAAAAAGGAAGGTGCAAAAAGCAATCGATTGAGGGAAAAAAAACGAAACACATCTCAGAACAAAAAATTGGAAGAGGGTCAGCCAGTTCCACGACCAACGTCTAGCCCGAAAGAAAGGATAAAAAGGGATTCAGAGGGAGGCCGACTTGAAACTCTAGAACAGGACGGCGGGGGGGGGCGACGATGGGGGACTACCGGTCATGACCAAAGCCCAAAAAAAGAGACGAGAAAGTCTAAGTATAAGGGATGGATAGGGTGGAACACTAGAAAACCCAACCGCGGGGGGAGACTAAGAAAGAGGCATCAAACGAGTAACATGAAAAGAAGACACATCGTTACAATCTTTGGAATGAAGAAATCGCGGGTAAGAGTCCAAAAAATCACTCTGTCGGGCCCGTGTAAGGTGAGTGGCACTGCTGAAAAGAGGAGGGTACGGAGTCGGGGTCGAAAAATGACGTGTAGAAAAAGGGCCTGGAGGACAAATCACCTATAGAGGAAAGAAGAAAGGGGCCAGGAACGGGGAAACAGTCCTCCTAAATGACAACTACCATTCGAGGGGCTTACAAGAAAGGGGCCACAAGAAAAGAGAGGAACACATACCAGAGTTAGAAAAAAGGAGCGAAGTTCCAGAGGAACTTTCCAGAAAAAAAGCCTCGGGGGAAATAAAACCAGAAGAGGGGGGGTCAAAAACTTCCACAAAAAACAATCTTCCCGATCTAGGACTGGGGGAGGCTAGTGGGTCCAGAAAAAGAGATTGGTCCGAGGGGGGGGGGGTCCGGAGCCTGAGGGTCGCCCCCAACGGCAGGCCTGTGTTCTTTCCGGGGGAAGGAACTCGAGGTGGGAAAAAGCGCAGTCTCTTCCCGGGGAGGGAACCACCTGCGGGGAAAAAGGTTCGTGCTGACCGAGAAAACCGCACTACCGAGTAAAATTGATCCTGAGAACATCTACGAAAGGAAAGGAGATAACATAACAACGGGGGCTATCGAGGGGGGGGGGCGCCGTGGGACTCCATCTGGAGGGGAGCACCCAGGGGAAAAAAACAAACTGGAGTTGACCTCGGGAGGAAGCAAAGAAGGGGAGTGTAAAACGAATTCTAGGGAGGCATACACCGGGGAAGGAAAAGGGGAAATGCAAACCACATTGAAACTAATCCCAGAAAAAAAAAGGCTAATGCGAGTTGTAAAATGGGGGAACCCATGAAAACCTCAACCTACTGGGGGGGTGAGCCGAACCGGGAATCTTCTAGGAGACGATGCGCTGCAATCAATGAGAGGGTGAAGGGACCAGAAGGGGTCAAAATCGAAAGTTAAAACAGCGTCGGGGCGAAACAAGTCTCATAGAAAGAGCAGAACAAGCAAAACCGAAAAAGAGGGGGCGCCTAAAAGCACTTCCAAGGAAAGTACAGCGCCGTGAGCCTTGAACCGAGGGTGAAACACCTGCCAGAAAACAGACCTTAACAGGGGGGCTGAGGGGGTAGTGAAAAGGGGGGGGGTCTTCGACTAGAGGAGGGAACCTCAAGGAAAAACAGAAGTGGGGGTCCAGCCGAGAATCATATCATAAAAACAGGGGCTACAAAAAGCCGCAAAGTGGAAAAAATTAGGGTTGAACCGGAGAAGCCGAGCACAACACGCATCCTGGGAAAAAAAACGAAAAGGAAGGGGTACACGGGCGTGAACCGCGGGGTCAACTACACCCGATCCTAAGAGGGGAGAGAAAAAAAATTATGGGAGTAGCGAGGGGTCGGAGAAGGGTTGAAGGGAAACTGTCAGAAAAGGAAAAAGTACAAGGTTGAGGCGCGTGACTAGAGGGAAAAAGGATCTGGTTTCGCAGAGAAGCAACCCCAAAAAAGGAAAAGTGGAGACTTCCCAGGACGGCAAGGGGCCGCTTTGCCGGGGGCATGATTCAAGCGACAGGGGTCTCAGGGGGGGAGGGTGGTAAGGGAAGTCACTCTACCTGGGAGACGACCACCGTGAAAAAGTTGACAGGAGGGGACTTAAGGAATTTTGGAGAGGTCGTAGAGGGGGGACAACGTCGCTTAGGAGGTGGAACTCAGACTCTTTAAGAGTGTTTTTTGTAAAAGGAGGAAAAAAGTTATCTGTTGAGCGACTGGTGTGGACAAAAAAGGGGGAAGTTTGGGACGGGGATTGGAGGGACTGGAGGAAACTGAACCAATCTTCCTATTAATAAAAGGGAGAGACTCTTCCTATGACACGTGAAGGGCAAAAGTAAGAAAAGTCGAAACCTGTAAAATCGCGATTCAAAGAAATTCTTTATCAGGTCAAAGCTTGGGGAAACAGAAAAAACTGGGTCAAAGGCAGACGGCGTTTTTGGGGAAAAGGGATCTGAACAGAGAAACCAGTCGCGGGATCAAGACAGACCTAGGACGAAACGGGGGGGTATCGCGGGCTGAAAAATGCGAATCGACGGGGGATTGAAAGAGGGAAGGAACCGGGGGGGATGTCGTTGGCCGGAATACGGCCATTGGGGAGTTTCATTACGGGGGAAACACGAACCGGAGCGAGAGGCTCAGAAGGGGTGCAGAAAACGGAGGGTTAGGTCAGCACAGTGATGTTCTGGAGGGGGACATGTAACAGGAAGATGGGAGCGATCGAGAGGAGACAGGAAAACTCGGAAACGTTCAAAGAGACGAGGGGGGAGTGGCCGTGTGTTCCACTGGAGAAGAAAAAAAGGGAGGGAAAGGGAAATGACCCGTGGACTAAGAATTGGAGAGCTGGCGTGTGGCGGAGGAAGGGTCCGAACGATCGATGCTCGGGTAGATGGCGCCAAGGTTGAAGGGGGGCGTGGGGGAAGGGGGGGGGACCGGATCGGAGTTGTCTATTGGAAACAGGAGAGTGGGGGGGTCGCGGGGGCCTCAATGAAAAAAAACTCAGTGAGCACAGAAAAAAGCAGACCCACCAGCCAGAGAAGGCCACTTGCCAAAAAAAGAGAGTGCCGGCCGGACTTCTGGAGCAGGGGACAGATGACAACGCAAGGAGAGGGGGATCCAAAGGGGGGGGAGAAGGGGTTGGGTTTAAACACTATGAAGTGAGGTTGGGAGGAAGGACCGAGGGGGGAGGGGGGATTTAACCGAAGCACAAAGAGATTCATCCTGTTGCCAAAAAGCAGAGGGGGCTAGGCATGGACTCCTTCCATGAAAGGCGACCTGGCGAGGAGGGGAGAAGGTTATCGGAAAGGCATAGAAGCCTTGAAAAAAGAGTTTTCAAGACGGTAGGAGAGGGTGAGAGGCTTTGGGCTGGGAAGACTTGCTGGTGCTGCGGTTTTGAAAAAGGGGGCCATCGACGGGAGGGAAAAACGGCTAGTAAAATCTCAGACAAAACAACGGGGAGTAAAGAGAGGAGGGTTAGAAAGAACCTCGCCGGTTGAGACCGATATATGGCCCCGAAGAAACACAGCTAACAGCTAATACGAATATCTGGAGTCCTAGGACTCCACAAATACCCAACTCCAAACCGTGAGAAGGGGGGGATTCTAATGGTTGCATGCCAGAGAAAACACAACGGAACGAAAAGTTAGGAAGAGGAAAGGAGGGTGGGTGGTGAAGAAGGTGGGGGGGTGGGGAAATGATGGGTTCCGATGGGGATTCAATATTACAACGGAGAAAACCCAACGAGACACGGGGAGGACACAAGATCTTCTCGGGGGGAAGGGTTCGGAAAACACTGAGAAGAACACCTCGTCCTTACTCACTGTTGAAAAAGAGGTGTCGGAACCCCAGGAATCGGTGTCTGAAAAAAAGAAAAGAGGTGTAGAAGGGGAAAAAATACTGTGCTAGCCTGCCGGCAAGAACGATGGGGTCGCTTCCACTGGACTTTAGTTTGGGTCCGCGAATGAAAGTTCAAATGTGGGACGTGAGGAAAAACTCTAAATAGGCCTTCACAGCCCACTCACGAAAGGTCCACAGCCAACCGACACCTGGAGCAGTCCCGACTGACCTGAAAAAATTCGACCATGAGGAAAAAGGACTAGGAAAGGAGCTTCACAAAAAAGTTCAGAATGCACTTTGGGATATTGAATGTTGTACGTTAAAAAAAACCGCAGAGGTAGGACTCTCGATAAAAAAGACCCGAAAAGGGAATCCTCGATGGGGGGACTTGGGGGAAGGAGTTCAGAGAGGAAGGGGGGTACGCGATCGCTGTCCTGGAAAAAGAATGGGAATTTAAGGGAGACAAAAGAGAGGGGGGAAGGGGAACAGAGAGAACTCTTTCTAGTCTGGAGAACGGGGATCTTTTATTGATATGAGGCCCTAAACCGAAAAAACGGGAGTAATTTGGGAAAGATACGAACGGGACTAGGGATATTTAACGGCACTAAAAGGGGTCAGTCTAAGAAAACTTTAAAAAAATAAAATCGGAACCAATCTTTACAGTCCTATGGGATCAAGTCTACGTGGACCCGGAAATTAAAGAGAAACGGAAGGAAAAAAATTCGGAGACACTGCCGGCCGTTCTTTAAAACTTGAACCTTCTACCGACAGAAGAAAAAAACGATCGCGATTTGCCACGGACAGTTCGACCTGGAGAAAGAACCTACCTGCGGGGGGAACATAGGGGGGGGCGAGGAAGTACAGGGTCGGAAGAGGTTTAAGGGGATACTCCTCATACCCGGGTCAAAAAAATTCACAAAAAGAAAAGGGAGTATAAACTACAGAAGCATCCACAAACCATCGATTTAAAGAAGGGGGGGAGCCTGGAAAGCACGTGACTCCTAAGAAGGGGACCGAGGGAAGGTACCAAGCTGAACTTAAAGGAGGTGGTCTTATGACATAGTGGCTGATGCCTCGATGGGGTCCGTGAGAAAGAGTCCCGGCCTTCTCTTAACATCTGGGGGGATACTTAGGTGCCTAAGAAAAACCAAAGAGTTAACCCAAGTCCAGATCATTGGGAATTCCTATCAAGGGGAAAATACAATGAGTTTTTTCAGAGAGAAATATCTAAAAAAAAATCGGGAGATGACACATGAAGAAACCTCGAAACTTTTACGGAACGGGGGGGGATTTCAACCGAAAAGACCGTAGAGTCCTAAAAACTAGATATCGAATTCTAGAGGGTGGGTGGGGGCTGCGTAAAAACACGTGAACCAGGGGGGGGGACTAGGGAACTAGGACCAAAGAATCTGGTGTGATCGGCTAAGAAGTCCACCTCTAAATAAGTAAAAAAAAAAGACTGGGGGGGGGGGCCGGGGACGGTAAGGGGGTCGGAAAAACTGCGCGCGGAAACGATTGAAAAAAAAGTCGGGGGAGTAACGTACTGTCGACAAAAAAAGAGATTTTACGGGAATGGATGGGCAGGTGGTCGAAACAAGGAAAGTCAAGCGGCTCTCGGGAACCTGACGGGGGGGGGCTACAAAAGGGAACGGTGGATGAGAGGGTAGCGCCTGATGTGATGATAACGGGGTGGGAGCAACTCCGCGGTGGTCATACTGAGGGGGGTTACACGGGGAGGGGGGCTTCCGGGAAGAAATCAAAAGGACAGCGCCTAGTATCTCTCTCGAGCTTGCCAAAAATTACTGTCTCCCCAAAACGGAAAATCGAAGGGGGGGAGGGAAAAGAAACTTTAAAAAGAAAAGCGCGATGGAGAAGAAAAGCTGCGGTTCAGCTGTTGTTGAAGGGGGCACCTCCATGGGGGAGGATTTTCTGCAAGGAAAAAAAGAGACAAGGAAAAAAAACGTCGGGGAAAACTCAAAGTGGTAAAATCGGTTCGGAAAAAGCTGGCGACAAGGCAAAAAAAAAAAAGGGGAGACAAGAACCGTTTCGGTCGTTGCGGGGGGTATGAAGACTACAGGAGTTCTGTTCTGAAAGGGGGGGGAAAAAGACCGCGAGCAGGAGAAAAACGCGCGGAGGTCTCTCACGGAGGTCGTTGAAAAGCAATTACATCATAAGGCTTGCGGGGGCTCTAGGGAGAAGGCAGGACAGGAAAAGATCTATGAGGTTTCTTTAGGGGGTCCTGGTCGCATCTTTATGCGGGGAAGAGGTTTAAAACGTAACGGCTCTAGGGAAAGGGAACGGAGGGATTTGGGGTGCACATGGGAGTATAGTCCGAGAGTGGTCCTTAATCAGGTCCTTGGATTGAGAATTTGGGCCTGAGGGGACCTGAAGAAGGGGATTTGGGAGGGGACAGTCATCAGGATAGGAGAGACTCACTTCAAACTCCAGGTGTCGAACCAAGTCCAGGTCAGGGTCAAAAACATCCAGGGGAGGCCACGGGCCAGAGGAGTGGCCTGCCGCGGGACGATATTTGCATTATAACTATCACAAAGCTCAAATTTTGGGAAAAAATGGCTAAACAGCCAGGGGGGGGTGGGGGGGGTCACTAGTCCTCTTTCGGGTGGGAAACACCAAAAAGGAAGATCTATACAAAAGAAAAAAAAAAACGTTCAAAGGGGGTTGACAGCCTTTCCTTCCGGGTGACTCAAAAAAGGGGGGGGGGGATCTCAGGAAATGGGAGAAAGAGACTGGAGGGGAGGTATCCTTGTGATAATTGGAGAGAAAAAAAAAAAAAAAAAATTTGAAAGGAAATCAGGGACTGGGGTTCTGCGGGTCCACGCCGGGGCCATCGACTTGGCAAGGGGGCCCGTCTATTTGTATGAGCCCAAGATCTCCACAACAAAAAAGGGTTGCAAAAAGACGCCGGGGCCCTGAAATTCCTTGAAAAAAAGGGGAGAGGACAATTCGGAAAAAAAGGGGGATGTCTCCTTTCCTAAAAAATGAAGAAAAAAACTACTAAGGTTCAACCCTACACCACGAAAAGGGAAGAGTCGAAGGAGAAAAGGCCCTGCCCGACTATCAACTCACGTCGTCTAGGCGCGGAATAAATTCATTTACAGGAGGTCAAGGGAAGACAAGGAAGAAGAGGATGAAGGGAAGCGAGAAATGTCGGAAAAATACACGCGACACATCACAAAAATGAAAAAAAATCACTACGGTTCGAAGATGGCAGGTCTGAAAAAAACAGAGGGACCATAACGGTGGAGGGCTTGAAGACTCCGAATGAAGGAAAAAACGAAATCGAGCGTCCTTGTAAGGAGGTCTTTTTTACACTGGCAAAAACTTAGATTAACCTAAGGGGAAGAACCCAAACTATCCGAGGGAAAAAGCTCCCGGCCGAATGTATCCAAAACCTGCCAACCGACACCAAGCCGGAAAAAGAAAATCGCTGGCGGACTTCCACGTCTGACGGAAAAACACTCCAGAGGTCGGAACGAAAAGAAAGGGCAATAAAAGGAAGGGCACGGGGAACTCAGTCCGGAACGGGACCAAACGAACCCTCACCATAAAGAGACTGGGGTGGATTTCAGAAGAGAAGGGAGAGATCGGAGGGAAAAAGGGCACAAGCAGCTATGCTTGAAAAGGAACCATACCATCACTGGCCCCAAAGGAGGCGCGAGAAAATAGAGGGGGGCTGAATTAGAAGAAAACGAACAGAAAAGAGGTTAACTTTCACTAAGGGGACTGAAAGGAAACAAGAAAAGACTAGAACACTCTTAACCCTACTCATAAAGAAACAAAGGAACCAAATTTAATGTATTTAGGAAAATCAAAGGGGACTGCCAGTTAGAGAGGAATGCTTGGAAAATCATACCCGGGACAAGTGAAGGGGGGGAACCCCAAGAGGTGAAACCGGAGACCGAGGGCTCACTATTTGGAAAGGTAATGGAAATTTCTTTCCTGTAACGACCCGTGAGAAAAAATACCTGAGTTTAGGAAGAAAGTTCTGCGAATAAAGGGAAAGAAGATGCTTGTAAATGAAGAGGGGATTTTTGAGAACAAGGTTAAATTCCTCGACACCGGTCAAAAAATGAGCCAGGAGAACGATGGGAGAGTTTGCTCAACCATGAAATAAATTCATCCGAGACAGAATCCCCACAAAAAAAGGGTTCGGAGGAGACAGAAAAAAAAGCAAGTTCCGGTCGCGAGGATATCCCAGGGACCTGCTTCCATTGAAAAGAGTCAAATGAAAGAGGGGGGGGTTGAGTCTAAGAAAAGAAGGGAACGAGAAAAAAACGTACCTTCGGGGGGAGCGTTGGGAGGGAAAGTTCCGGGGGGGAAGTCCCCAGGATAAAAACCGAAGGGATCAGTCGGAATTAATGCTGGACAAAGGGCTTTTAAAAGAAATCTCCGAGTGGAAACAATAAATTTTGGGAAGAGAAGAGAAAATCCAAAGAAAATTGACTGGTAGCCGCAACGCATCCCCCAAAAGGATCAGAAATCTCGGCTTCAGAGACCCCCACGACAAGAGGGATCTAGGAGGCGCGGAAATAGAGGTTGGGGGGGGCTGATAAAAAAAAAAAAAAGTAAATTCACACGTTTGAACGTTGGGAACGCGAACTATGTAGGTATCTGGTCTTCGGGGAAAACTCAGGGGTTTGAAAAAGGCCTTAAATGACTTATTAGGGGATGTGGGGGGTCAGGGTATTAACCTTTTAGATGAGAAGAGTAGATGGAATTGGGGGGGGGAAGGGTTGAGTCGTCTAATACGGAAACTAGACTCTGTGACGACATCGAGGGGGAATTCTGAAATTGAGGAGAGTGGAGAGAGAAGACGAAGGCTGGGAGCGGTCTGGGGCCTTCTGACAAAATGGGGAGTGGTGGGTCTGAGGAGAATCCGGGAGCTTAGAAGAAAAGGGGTTTTCAGGCCTGCAAGGTTTTTGACTAGGAGAGTCGGTAGAAAAAAACGCAACAGGAAGGAAGATTACAGGGGAATCGGCTCTGGCTCTAGGCGGGTCTGGAACAGAAGTAGGACGGCTAAAAGGGCCGAGAAAAAAAACGGCGATTGAGGACCTTCGAGCTTAAAAAAAGTTCAGGCCAGAAAGGGGAAAAAAGCGATAGGGTTGGACCGCCGCAGAGAGGAGGGAGCAAGTCTCCCGGACGGGGGAGGAGACCGCTCAAGGGAAAACTGGGGGGGGAAGTTCCAAAGCTTGGGGAAGGTGCGTCGACGGGTTATTAATAAAGAAGCACCGGGCTTAAATTTTTCCTAGATAGAAGAGGAAAGTTGGGGTATGTAAAAAGGGGGAACGGAGAGGAAACTGGAGCACCTCTGAAAAACGGAGTGTTGATTCAGAGGGGTCGGAAAAGGAAGGAGAGAGTCCCGACAGATAAAAGTAAGAGACTCTTGGACAGGAAACCAATCGAAAACGAGGTTGGCTGGACCAGGTAAAATAAGTCACGAAAAGATGGTGAAAGAAAAGCTCGTTCCCAGTACGAAAAGGGGAGGGATGGAGAGAAGGTAGTCCGCCGCATCATTGATAAGGGCAGAGGAGGGGCGAAAGTGTTCGGGTTCCTGTCATTAAAACGGTGAGGGGAGAAAGAGAGGGGTAAGCGACTCCAGGAACCACAGGGTCCAAAAAAAGGTCGCCTCACCACCAGCAAAGTACGTGCCTGGAAAATTGGAAAGAGATAAAAGAGGGGCAGAATGTGGGAGACGACGCCCGAAGACGGGAGGGGGGGAAAGACACATTTGGGAGCCATTAGTTTTGTTGAAATGCAGTGGAGAAAAAGAACTTCAGAGAAAAAAGAAAGATTGTGCAAAACGTTCGAGTTGGGGAAAGGGTCTTCGGGGGAAACTTAAGACCGGGAAGAGCTAGGGAGGGGGATTCGGGCAAGAATCCTTCTACGAGGCGGTGTGTCCTGGGAAAGTGAAAAATTTTCTTTAGTAGTTTCAATATTACTTCAGAAGGTCCGGGGGAGTGCTGGAGGGGATTTGGGAAGGGGGGCATCTACGGGAAAAAAAAGGGGGAAAAACTGCAGGGGAGACCA
>Ga0179593_1240474_pt1 | contig 18502 bp, 24 predicted proteins | sample CZODoug2_1_08_16_FD_185931 | JGI IMG/M metagenome (GOLD analysis project Ga0179593, IMG submission 185931) | Vadose zone soil fungal communities from Angelo Coast Range Reserve, California, USA - CZODoug2_1_08_16fungal (PacBio error correction) | ecosystem: Environmental > Terrestrial > Soil >...
CCCAGGGAATAACGATGCCTGGTAAGCGTGAAGCGAATAAACCGACACACGGGAAGAAACCAATGTGACGGGAAATAGCGTTGGGGGCTAGCTGAAGAGTGATGGACCACGTGAGGACACAAGAAAATGACTGGGCTAAAGACAACCCCGAAGAGGGGGGACCGATAATCGAACAACAGCCCTGACAATCTGGAATGAAGGGAGGGGACACAGCAGGCGAAGCAGATAGGGGGAGGGGACAGATCGTCTACACTGGCATCAGCCGAGGAAAGAGGTTCATCCAAAAGGAAGCTAATTAAATCATTCTCTCCAGCAAGGGAAATCAGGGGGACGCGTGAGAGGTAATCCTGGCATGGCGGAAGCAGCCTTTTGGGGGGAAAAAGGCTGTCTGTCGCAGCAGACTGGGTCAGATAGGAGTTAAAAAAAACCTGACCCTGTGGAACTCAAGAAGAGATGGCACGATGTAAAGGAAGGTTCGAAGAGGGGCAGGGAAAAGGAAAAAAGCGAAAAAAACAGCAGGGCCGAAAAAGAGGTTGCATCCTGTAACTACAAAGTGCTGGTCTATGTGAAAGGGGCGTCATGGGAGGGCCAGAATAGCAACGGCTAGATGTTAATCTTCAACAGCTGGGGGGCGGCACATGGGAGGACTCCGGACGTCAATCGCCCTCCACTAAAGCGGAGTAGTCCGAACCAAGGGTCAAGTAGAGGGAATGGGATCCCTATCAAGAGGAAGGGAGGGCGGAGGGCAGCCCCGCTAGGTTGGGCGGGGGGAGGGATCCCTAAGGCGGAGTAAAGCAACACTGGATAGAAAGGGGGGTGGTCTCGGCCGACTCCTGGGAAGTGGAAATGTCTAATGAAGCAGGCAACGTGAGAAAAAAAAGGTCAAATGGTCAGAAGCGAAAAAGCCCACGGAGGATGGTGGAGGATGGCGGAGGAAAAATTTGCTGGCGAAGGAAAAATAGAAGCCGAGGGCGGGAGAGACAGGCAAGAATGGTTCAATCATCATGTCTGGGAGACACGTGGGGCGGATCCTGACGACACAGGAGGGCCGTTGGGCATAGCGGAGAAGAAAAAAAAAATTGCAGGCGGTGATGTGACGCGCGAGGGGCGTACTTATGCAAAACGCAAATGGGGTGGTCCGGGACCGGGGCTCGGGAAGGGGGTCTTGAAGGGAAGGACATTTGGAAAAAATACCGTAAGTTAGGAGGGGGGTTGACGGGCAGATGCTTATGGAAGTTCGGCCCGAGGGTTCAAAAAAAGGAAAGATCCGTTGTATTAGCTTGGGAAGGAGGAAACTGGCTGGAAGAGCCGGAAAGAAGGAGGACCCGGGGAGTTGGCCGGGGCAAGGTTAACCGCGGAAGCCAGTGTGTTCCGCCGGAGGAGCCCAAACCTCAAGACAAAATTCCAGGAAAGCTGGAAGAAAAAAAAACCGGAGGCCAAAGATTTGAAGAGACAGAAAAAAAAGGGAAATTGCACTGGGGGGAAGAAGGGTCATCCCGAACACTTGACCACCGGGAGAAAGGATCAAAAGGTCCTGCGGAGGGGAAATGGCCGGGGTTACATCAACCTATATAAAGGAGGACCGAGAAGAGGGGAAAAGAACATTCACAACGTGAGGGGAACCATTATCAGGCGAGAATGGGGGAGAAAACGAGATGGGGGGGACCGCACGGAAAATCGTCATGTGGGTAGACAGGTGTCGAGGGGGTCGCAATCAGGAAAGAAGGTCTTTCAGGGGGAGAAGCGCAGCGGAAAGAGGGAAGAAGCAACCTGTCAATTATGAGCGCAGGGCGACAGGGGGGGGTGTACGGCAGCACGAAGACCGGCAATAAGTGATTGGCATTCGGTCAAATGGACAACGGGGAAAAGCGAGGGCGAAGAGCCTACCTAGTAGAGCATGCATGAGTTTGGAGGGGGAGGGTTCAGAGAAAAAGAAGAGAGCAACTAGCAGCAGGGAACCCATGCTTTGGAGAAGACTCAAAATTTGGAGGAGTAATCAATCAGTGAAAAAAAAAGGCGTTCGACATGAAAGGGAAAAAGCCTTGGGGACCTATTTACTAAGAAGAATCTGGAGAAGTTGCAGGCCAGAAATGTAGGGATAGATAGAAGAAGTGCAGACGAGGAGATAAGGAGAACCGGGAGCGCATCTACACAGAAGGACTCGTAAATCAAACGCGAAAGGGGGGACTGAGAAGCTCTGGATCCTCAAGGCGAAACAAAGAAAACAAAAACGGGAAAGTTAGGATTAAAGAGGAAAGATCTCTTCGGTCAGGAAGCGGCCTAAAATAAAATGCTAGATGTCACGAACTAGCTGCTTTAAGTCACGCTGCCAAACTTATAGAAGCTGCGGATGGGTGAGGTGAAAAGCGAGAAAAAATGGAAAGCAACCGGGGGCCGATCTGGGTCCGGTTTAGAACAATCACTAAAAGGCAGCTAAGAAGGGAAGTTCTAAAACTGCAGAGGAATTCGAGAAACAATGAAAGAAGGGGGGTGACAAAGAGGGATGGGGGATCAGGTGACGGGAGGGAAGGAGTCGGAGGAAAAAAAGAAAAACCAGACAGCCTGATCTCATGGAGGGGCTCGTGGGAACTGCGGGAAAGGCACGAGCACATGTTCCACAGAAAAAGAGGAAAGAAAACCTTAGAGGAATGCTTAGTAGGGACACTGGGCAAGAGACACCTGGGCACGTAAAAAAGACAGACGCAGAAAGTGCAGGTGCAAACGGCGCGAGGACGGAGGCGCAGCCGGGAATACAAAAAAAAAGAGCGGGAGGGAGAAGAAATCGCAGAACAGGGAAGGGGTTGACGAAGAGGGAACTGGGTCTCACCATATCAGGACACCGCTGTCTAAGATCCTGCCGCAAAGGGGAATGGTCGATGGTCAGGATATTTGGATCCGTAAGGGTAGAGGGGACAGGTAAACAAGCCTAGCAAAGGACAAGCAGCGGCCTCCGGGACACACTGGAAATTTCCGACTGGGCATGTGCAAAAAAAATAAAAGGGATTGGCAAAGCCGCAATTGAAAGTGGGGGGGGGAGAAAAGGAAAATATTTTTGCGCAGGAAAGGTTTGTAAGGGCACGCTATCAGTTCTGTGGCAGGAAATCCCGGATCCGCTTTAGGAGACAACAGGGAACGGAAAGAGGGGGGGTTAACGGGAAAACGGAACAAGACGACCGGAAAGACGAAAATGTCAGGAAAGCACCTGAGGAAAGGGGAGGGACAATACTTAGCTTGGAAGGTCATGAACAAGAGGCGCCGCAAAGAGGAGGTTCACTGCAACCCTCAAGAAAGAAGATAAATCGGATCAAATCAACAGAAAAACGAAAAAAGAAAAACATATAGGTAGGGCTTAAGGATCTGAAGATAGGCGAAGGAGAGAACGGACCAAAAGGGGTTAGGATGTCGAGAGGAAACGGCAGAGGGGGTGAGTGGTACGGACCGCTAATGGGTGGCAAGCAGATTAGGAAAGAATTGGAGGGCATGGCGAGAAGCAGCGAGGGGGGATTTTTAAAAAACCGGTCTCAACTCACATCATAAACCTAAACGAAACTCAGACGGGGGCTGGGCCTCTCTCCGAGGAGCAAACCGGGCGAGGGGGGGGGAAAAGGGGACGACTTGCTGAGCAAGGAAAAAAAGTAAAAAGTCCTAGATTACGACCGAAAGAAAAAAAAGCGCAGAGAAACAGTATGGGATCATAAATCAGCGGAGGGCCATCAGAAGGGGCTTCTGAAAGAGAAGACATCAGTTCTAGGGAAAGTGAAGCGAGTTCAATACGCTGGGGAGAGGGTGCTAAAAAGAGAAGGGCTAAAAATCAAGAGATTGCGGCGGACTATCTAAGGAAAAAACCAAGAATAGAGGAGATTACAAAAAGATCGAATAATTGAGTGAGGATCCCATAATCGAGTAAAAGAAAAGCAGCCTATTATTAAGAAAGTAGATGGACGAGGGGGGGGAAGTGTTTGGGAAGGGTATCGTCGTCCGAGGGACGCTCGAACAACTCTTAAACTTAAAAGAGATAGTCTGAAGGGGGAAAAGGGGAAAAGCAGTGCGTGAGAACCTACTTTTCTGAAAGGAGACAGGAACATTATGAGTGGGCAAGCAGGCGGACCAGAGCACCAGGAGAGGAAGGGTAGGTAAAGCGCGAGATGGAATAGGAAGGGACTGGACTGAGGACCGCTTGAAGCGGCGTGGGGGAGGGTTCGATGAAAGAAAAAAGGAATAAAAAGCGGAGGAACTACGGTTGGCTGAATAGGACAGGCCACGTGAAAACCTCAAAAAAGGCTTCCTCGGTGCACTTCAAACCCCAAAACAAGGGGGGGTTGAGGTAAATGGGATGTCCAACTCGGTCAAAGGGGTGCTCTCTCTACGAACAGGCATAGGTTCACCAGGAACAAAGGGGTGTTCTCTTGTAAGGCCAGACAGGGGTTTCAAAGTAAAACATTAAAAGATTTCAAAAAGTGAGTAAGAATAAACAGAAAAAAAAGAAAACAACAAAAAACGGGGGGGAGGAAAAGAGATCCATTTTGGATAGGCAAGGAAATCTGGGAAAGAGGGGCTCGGAAAACACCGGAAAATGAGGAAAAAAAGGCGCACCTGAGAGGAGATAGGCGCCAGCAGGAAGGAGGACAAAACAGAAAAGGAGGAAATTGCCATGATACCTAACCTGGGACGGCCAGCGATAAGAAAGAGGGTACTAATAGTCTTCCCGGAGAAAGGCAGGAATGCACTGCGAAAGGACGCCGCGGGCGAAAGGGAGAGAGGTTAGCCGAAATTCCATGAATGGGGGGAAGAGGAAGACCCTGGCGGCGTAATAGATGCAAGAAAGGCTATCTACAAGGCCTAAGAAAGGCGTATCAGGGAGAGGGAAGGGCGGAAATGCATGAGAAAGAAAGGACGGCCCCTGGGGTAAAAGACAACTTCGGTGAGGAGAGAACACGCCGTTCAAAGGGGGAGAGGCGAGACTCAATGAGAGGAAAAGGATCACTTCTGGGGTTTGCTACATGATCTAAGGGACCCGCGAAAAAACGGCGCAAGGACACTATCTTTTGACACCGAAGGAGGAGGGAGAGGTGGAGAGGAGGACTTGAAGCCAGACCATGGGAGAGGATGTTGAAACATGACCGGTCTGGGGTGCTTCCTGGGGGGAGAAAGCAAGGAAAAAAACGGGAAAATAAGATCTGAAAGGAACCAGAAAGGCTCTTTCCCAGAAGTGCAGGGGAGGGGAGTAGGAAAAGGAGGAAACATCAGCGATGCTACGGGAGTTTCAAAACCGAGATGTATTAAACTCGTCAGAGACAGCGGATTAAATCACAAAGGATATAACGGATGGTGAGAGTGCTCCGACTTATTCAATTGAGAGCAGCAGACAGAGAAGAGGCTAGAAATGGAAGGGAAAGATAGGCGTCTGGAAAAAAAACGGCAGAGGGGGGAAAGTGTATGGAGGGAGTGAGGCGGAAATTTTAACAGAGGGGCATAAACCCGAGATGTCGGAACAATCACCTACTTTAAAAACGGAATCAATCAGACTGGACTGCGAAACGGGATTCGGTACGTACAGCCTAAGCAGAGGGTCACTCGATCATCAAGTACAAGCGGGGGAATACGTGAGAGGACAGGCTTTTACGGGAGGCGCTGATCGGGGTAAGAAAGGAAAGATTATTGCGAGGCAATGGGGTACACAGGGGGGTTGAAAAAACGGGAATGTTGGAGCTCGCAAACGAAGTTTCCTGTTTGCGATAAGGAGGGAGGCGCCACAGAATAATGGGGATGGTCTGTATCCGTGGGGGATGGATTGCAAGGTTGAATGGATGAGGGAAAAAAGGCAACTGGGAGGAAAGAAGGAAAAGCGCTCTGTCACGGGGGGACCAGGGGCCAGGGGAAAAACTAACCAGGGACCAGAAAGATGAACAACGGGCCCGGAAAATAAACGATCACTCGGCACCGACTAAAGAGGGAAGGGAAAAAGCTGGCAAGAAGGGAGTGACGGCTACAAAAACAAACGAGGGGAAGGACAATTCTTCTGGGGCCAAACGAAAAAGGCCCGGCGAAGGAGCGGAAGGGGCGAGAGGGAATGACAGGATGGCCGAGTGGGCAGGTGGGGAAAAAGCCATACGAAAAGAAGTTCGTAACCTATAATGGACCATACGACAGTCCCACTTTTCTTCAACCGGGATTGGCGAAGGATCTGGAGAGAGGGGAGGGATTTTCAAGCACATGATCAAGAAAAAAATTTCGCGAGGGTCTCCGCCAGCCTGTGAAAGGCGGGGGGGGTGCTGACGGCTCAACGTTCTCGACGCCGAAACTTCAACTGAGCGGCGGCGACGGGTGGGGGGGGTCCGGCAGGCAAGAGACGAAATCGAGGAAATAGTTAATTGCAAGGGCGGGGGGTCAAGCTCGAGGAAAAAGGCGCAGATACAAAGCAAATCCCGACGAAAACGAATGACAAGTAGGTCGGCGGGGAGGGTCAAGCACAGGAGCCGCGGCATGGACTCTAAAACTGTGGGAAAAGAAGAATCATTGGAAGAGGGAAATGCGACACAGAGAAATAAAAGGTCGGATTGAAGGCCGCGACGGCCTTGGAAGATGGTCAGAACAAGGTCAAATCTTAGGGTAAGTTCTAACAAGGCTAGAACTAAAAGGTCGATCAGCAATAGACGGGAAGCTATCGAAGACGAAGTCCTCATGCCAGACTAACAGACGTAAGAAGAGGGAGCATGGGGTCGGAGAGAGGAACATACGGAGGTGAGAAAGCTCGAAGAGAGAAACACAACAACGGGGAAGGGAAATTAACGAAGAGAAAGATTATCACTAGGGGGGTTCAAGCGCCAAAGTCTCGGAGAGATAGGATAGTTGGAGATTACTCGAAGTCCAGATAGACTCGCTGGGAGGGGGGGGGGGAGATAATCGCTAGGGAGAAAAAAGGAGCGAACGAACGAAATTGAATGGAGCCCTCTTCAGATTTAACCGAAAGACGATCAAACATTGTAGAAAGAGGTCAGTGGGGCTGCGGAGAGTCTGAGAAACTGAGGAGGAAGGTCAAATATGGGGGGGAGGCTGGAGGGAGGGAGGAGATCTATAACAAGAAAGGAACCATAAAAAGCTTCCAAGGGACTTCAGTTTAAAGCGGGGGGACAAGGAGAACATTGTAAGGAGAGTGAAACTATTGCAAGCAAAAAATAAATACCTCAACGGGAGGGGAACTCTGGAAGAAAGTGACACAACACTCGGTAAAAAACAAGGCAAGAGCGTTTCCCTTATTGAGGCGGCCAGAGAAACAGATGAGTCAGACGAAAAACTGAAAAAAAGGGGAGGGAAAAGTCAAACAAAGGATTTTCTCTTCAAATAATAGAGACACTATAGAAATGAGGAAAGGCAAAGTAAGCAAGTACTGGCAAGGACCGTGGGAAAATTAGGGGAATGGATAGTTGTAGTCCAGGAACGGGGGATAGTCATTTAAACCTAAAAGGAAAGGCAAGCCGCGGCAGAAGGAGGGGAAGGATGAAAGACTCCTGAAAATGGTTCAAATCAAAGTACTATGGAATGGAAAGCAAAGAGGGGTCAGGACCATCGTTTGAGGGGAGCAGCGGGGAACTGCAAACAATGCGGCGTGGAAGGGGGAAGAACCAGTCGCCAGGAGGCTTTAAAAAACAGGGAAGGACTGTGAACAAGGAAAAGACCAAGAGCGTGCATGAAGAAGGCCGGAGTTCATTGGTGAAGAGAACTGAGGAAAGATGCAAATACATCAAGGGGGATCTGTCCTTCTGAAAAGGATGCAGCCGCAAACCGAGGGAAAAGAAAAGCGCATCTTGAGATAAAAACAGTAAGCAAAGAAAGAGAGAAGTAGTGAAAACGAAGATTTGACTCTTAGGGCGATCACAGAAAGAGCGAAGGGAGAAACTAACACGTCGTGGACTTTAAGATCGGCACAAGGTACCGTCCGGAGGTAAGAACGAGGAACCTCAGCAGGAAAAATGAGCGACAATGTGAAAAAGGGGCGAAAAATCATGAAAGAAGGGAATGATGAAAAAAATCCATAGAAGTTAAACTACCCAAAAAAATAAAAAAGAAACATAGGCAAACAAAACAGAAAAAGAACTGTCGTAAAGACCGAGTGAATAAATAAAGGTCCCGGTCGATTTAGACACAACCACTTGCAGGGGAGTGATCTCAATACAAGAATATTATCAGGGCAACAACTCCATACAGGTGCAGTTATAAGCCTGCAGTAACTCTTCAAGAAAAGGATTGCTTGGGGGGAAATCTCCTACACATCTGAAAGTTGAGTTCCGACCGAGGTCAGACTAAGGGACGGCGAGGCAATGTGCGGACGAGTCAATGGGTTTCTTTTGGGAGCGAGAGGGGGAGCAAGGACGGAGAGAATGTCCGACCCAACGCGGGGTTCAGCGGCAAGGATCTCCCGGTGTGCTGGCGAAAACCATCAAAGTCAAGGATCGAAAAGAACAGAAGACAAGATCCCTGCAAACTCATTGAAAGAGTAGCGTGGTTGGGAGCGGCAGGCAAGAGGGGAGCCAACCGACGGCACAAGGGGGGAGTCGGAGTGCTGGTCCCTCATAAATCAAAATGGTACGGCGGCAAACTGGAGGACACCTACAGGTTACAGAAAATTGCTGAATTCCAATGAAGGGACGCCGTACAAAATCCAGATCGGAAAGAGGAAGGGGATACATATTAGGGGTAAGGGGAAGGGGGGAAAAGGCACACCCTTCACAGTGAATGCTCAAAAGCCGCGAAGGAGATGACAGGGAAAATTCAGGGCTCTCCTTACTGGAATGCATTCCTGGAAACTCAAGGGAGTCCTCAGGGATAGTAGAGGGGTTATGGGTATCAGGGAACTTTCCGACCCGGGAATTCAAGTGGTGGAAGCAGATCTAAGGGCGGGGGGGGAGCCGGGGGGGGGGGGGATGAGAGAGAATAAAAAAGTACGAATACTTTTCAACATTAATTGTTATCAGAAGCCCGGTGGGGGGAAGGAAATACTGTAAAAGATTTAAAGAGGGGGAAACCGTCCAACTGTAGATATTCTCAGGAACACTTGGATGGGATCAAGGTGGGATAGGTCTATGAGGGAATTAGTAGAGGGGAGGGAAACCACCGGTAAGGGAAAACCAATAATAGGGAAACTTGGGGATAAAGTAGGATATGACCTGGAGAGCTGATGGAAGAACAGAGGAAGACAGGGAACGAAGCCATTTAGAAAATATCAAGAAACGTGAAGAGAGGGAAAAGGATCCCTGGCGGTGCACGGTCAATGACAAGCGAATTCCTTCGATCCAATCTTCAGTGTGACAAGCTACTCGTAGAAAGAATGAACACAGGAAAGGAGCCGATACGCTGTCTTTTACAACATACAAAAAAATTCGATAAGAGGGACATGCAATAAATGACGAGACTGGCGAGGCAAGGACTGGGATTCCAACAGGTCCCCTAGGAAGTAGATCGACAAGGGGGGGAGGGTCGAACGCCTGAGAGTGAAGACGCAATTGTGACTACCAAGTCCATCGCATGGGTCGAGGTGGGAAAAAAAAGGGTCAGGGGGGAGATCGATCTGAAGGACCGCGAAAAAACAAGCGCCCGGCCGAATCAAGAGATTGAGGACAGACTGTCGGGGAGAGTCTAGTACAAAGGATGAGGTTTCGGCCAGCCAGCCCGGAATCGATGTTCCGCGTACGAGCATGCGGTCGGAAAGAATGAGTAATGCCAATAATAGGTCAGGAAAAAACACGACAGGCTTCGTCCGCAATCCCGCGTAGGTCGAGGAAAAGGAGTAAACAGAGGGGGCTTTCTGTATTGTCAAACCGCTAGGGGATGGAATGATAAGGAAGAGCTGGTAATCAAATCGTGGTAGTAGGAGGCATTAGGGAAAGAGGGAGCCGCGGATGGGGTCGAAGAAGAACATCTAATTAGAATCGAAAGGGTTATACAGAATCGGATAAGAAACGTCAAAGTTTCTGTTCGAGGATAAAGATGGGGGGAGGCTAGAACGGGCAAAAAAAAAGAAAACGGCGGAGCTACAACAACAAAAGCACGACTAAGAAAAATCATATGCTGCGGGGACCCTTGCTACCGGAGGAAAAAAACGCGGGAAGTATATGAGAGCTGATCAAAAAAGGGGCGGGTGGGTCTCCGTCGAACCGAGGCGGGGAGTCAGAAGAATAGATAGTTGGGACCAGGGCCGAAGACAAATGTTTTAGGTGAGATGAGGGTGTCTGGATCCTACACACGGGGACGAGGAGCTTTTGGGAACTTGGGGGAAAAGGGCGTTCGGAAGCACCGAGGAGGGATGATAAAGGACAGAGAACGGGAGGGGGGTCGGATTTGAGGAATGAGCTTGATGGGGAAAAGATTCGCGGCCAGAAAAGGGGGGGTCCTCTTCAACTGGCCGGTGGAAGTCCAGAACATAGGGAAGACAGTGGGTTGGTAAGAAAAAAATCTGTCGCCAAGGGACAAAATGCAATAACCCAAACAAGAGCTGGGCGGAGTAAAGAGAAACGGAATACGGTAAGGAGACTCACTAGATAGTAGGGAAAATCGACAATCGTATGGAAGTAAACATTCAACGTAGAAACGAGTATGAACACTGGGGAAGGCGGGAAGGGTTTCCACAGAAATCTAAACTTAAGGAGACAAAGATGGTTCCCTCAAAAACCAGAATTCCGGGGGAGGACAAAACAGGAATTATACAGGAGTATCCTTGACGATATGGGAAGGGTTCCCCCTCCAGAGGAGCGTCAGACCATAATACTTTGGAGCGTAGTGGGAGGGATCAGGGGGGTTGGTAGGGGTGACGGACTTATAGCAGACAGCGTTTCTCTCCGCCAGAAAAGTCAATGGGGCTAGAGACTGGACCGGGGGGGGGCCGACGACTCATCCTAAAAGGAAGGGGGATAATTAATTACCTCGTATCGTCCAGAGAGGACAGGGGTCTCGTCGACGCCGACCTCAACACGGAAAACCCAGTGGGGATAGATAGTGGAGGAGTGATATCAGGAACAGTCCTAAACGAATCGCAAATTTGATCAGACGCATTTGAGACAGCGGGCGATCCAAATCGGTTCGGGCAGATCTTCCGTGGAAATGTGCCGAGGTCAATACAAAAATACACCTGACACGGTGACCAGCGCAGATGTGAGACAAAAATCAAAGGAAAGTACTAGTGCGGAGGAAAAAAAACCGTAAGGGGGGGGGGGTAATCTCAAAGGATACGATCGGAGTCATCTCCGGTGCGGGGACATTCAAGCGAGAATCTCTCTAAAAAAACTGACAAAAGGGTGCGTAAGGTCTTCCCATAGAAGAGGAAAGAGAAGATCTTCAAAGAAAAATGCGCTTGAAGAGAGTTAAAGCGGGACGTGACATATACAGGCGAAGAGCCGCTCATGAAAAAAATGGTCATGGAAGACCAAGATTCGCTGAGAAAAAAGGCCAAAAATAATTGGGGGAACTTGGGAACTCTCAGGCCAGCGACTTCAAAGGGTCTCAAGCGGCGAGAAGCGGACGTGCGAGAAAAGGGGGGGAGGCGGATCAAAAAAGCGGGATGCTGACGGATCTTATTGACGGGCGAGGAAGAAGAGCCACGCAATCTGAAGGCGGGCTAAAAGGAGGCGAGGTCGGCGGATCGAAAGACACGCAACATGTACTGCTCTGAACTTACTCGAAAAAGGAGCCGGCCTTGTAAGGCATCAAATCAGGCCGGACAAACAAGGTCACCGAACCTATCAGGGCAGGAAACAATCTTGACTATACGGAGGACAAGAAGAACAGAAAGGAGGAGACACATCGCGAAGGAGAGGGTACACGAAAAAAAAAAAAAAAAAAAAACAAAAAAAAAAAAAAAAAAAAAAAAAAAAAAAAAAAAAAAAAAAAAAAAAAAAAAAAAAAAAAGAAAAAAAAAAAGAAAAGAAAAAAAAAAAAAAAAAAAAAAAAAGAAAGAAAGAAAAAAAAAAAAAAAAAAAAAAAAAAAGAAAAAAAAAAAAAAAAAAAGAAAAAAAAACAGACAAAAAAAAAAAAAAAAAAAAAAAAAAGAAAAAAGGTAGAAAAAAAAAAAAAAAAAAAAAAAAAAAGGGAAGAATAGAAAAAAAAAACAAAAAAAAAAAAAAACAAAAAAAATAGTGTTCGGCCCTCCAAATATCTTAACCATAGCCTAAGTATAAGAAGGTGGGGGAAGGACCTGGGATGTCGGAACGGACTTAGAGAAATTTCTACAGGGAAAGGTAGAAAGGAAAGGAGGAAACGAGAAGAGGCAGGTCACACTTCTCTCCGGGGGACAAACAGGCGGGAGAAGGACCATACGAATGGAAAATGGGTAACGAAAAATCACAGTGGGAACGGACATCAGGGGTGTCTGGAGAGGTGTTTACTTGAAGGCTATGCGTCAGTCGGCACGAGCCCGGCGACAGATTACATGGATCCCTTGGGCTGAGGTTCTCGGGGTTAAAGCGGGCACGTAAAAAAGGGAGAGCAGGAATGGGCGAAAGTCAAGATAAGGGGCCAGCAACTGAATCAGGAATCAGAAGCTATACCTCAAGGATGAGGGCCTGCGAGAACAAAAGAGAAAGTGGACGCGGAAATCAAGATGCAACGGACTGAGGTTGGCGCCGCAAAAGATGTTATAGTCAAACATCGGAGAGAACACAGACCATCTAAAGGGAAAACGACGAGGTGGAGTGTCCTTCCGTCAAACTACCTCGGCGAAGGAGCAGAAACGACAAGAGAGAGAAGGTTATGGGGTCATCTCGGGCTACCACGGCATCAGGGGGGAGTACCACTGGACTAAACGTTGGCAGTACAGCAAATATGAGCAAAGGAGGAGGACTGGTCGAGAAATAACAGGCGCTTAGTGGGGGAAATGGAGCCGAAAAGACATAGGGGAAGACACAAGACCCCTCATACTTGGAATGATGAGCGCTGGGGCGGGGGGAAAGCAACCCGAGTCGAAGTCTCTCCTATCTCTTTGAACGCAGAATCGAGAAGAGAAGGGGCCCCAGGCCGAGACACTGGGGTTAAAGAGCCTGGACAAAGAGGCCATCCAGAGCGGGGCTTGGTAACCTTCCTCACAATCGATGTAAGAAAAAGGGTCATAGACGGGCTGAGGGAGTGCGGCATAAGGCAGGGAGGGTAGAGATTGAGGGAAGACGTGAGCAGGGAACGCCCACAGAGAAAAGGAAATAGGGGAGCCTTTCGTGGTCGCAGAAAAGGCAGAGAGAAGAAAAAAAAGCAAAGCAAGGCCGAAATCAGATTCCTTTTTTTTCGCGGGGGGTCCAGGGGATGGTCGATTAGAAAAAAGGAATGCTGCACAGAGACATAAGAGACGGTCCCCTGAAAAGGGCGGTATGAAAATTAAAGGGGTAGAAAAAGGCTGAAGGAAAATGAAGGGAAAAAATAAAAGAGCTCAGGCTTTGAAAGGGGACGAGATAGAATGCGGATGTGGATGACCATGACGGAGAGTAGAATAGTCGAATGCGGAAAGAGAAATTCGGAACGAAGGAGATATAGGAAAAGGCAGATTTCAAAGGAAAGAAAGCGTCAGAAAGGTCATATAGCGGAAGGGGATAAAGGAAAGGAAAAGGGGAATTCCGACCGGTCGCACGTGAATAAAAAACAAAACGCATGCATAAAAAGACGATGCGGGAGGAAATGGGGGGGAGAGACAAGTGGGGGAATTATCGAGAAAGGGGGGGGGGGGGAGTGGTTTGGGGGGGGGGCGGGGGGAGGGGGGGGGGAGGGTGAGGGGGGGGGGGGGGTTTTGGGTTGGGGGGGGGTCAGGGGGGGGGGGGGGGGGGGGGGGGGGGGGGGGGGGGGGTTTTCGGGGGTTTTGGGGTTTGTTTGTTGGGGGGGGGGTTTGGGGGGTGTTGTGTGGGGGGGGGGGTTTGAGGTGTTTTGGCTGTGGGGTGGGGGGGGGGGTGGTGGGTGGTGGGGGGTACTTGTCGGTTAGGGGGCTCAGGGGCTTGGGGGGGGGGGGCGGGCGGGGTGGGGGGGGGGGCCTTGCGGGTTGTTTTGGGTGGTGCGAGGGGGGTCGGGTTTTGCAAACAACCACATCCCTCCAACAAAATCCTTTGTTGGTCTGGGTGTGGGTGTGCTTCGTGTGAGTTTGGCGGGTTGTTTGGGGGGGGGGGCTCTTTCCCTCATCTGCCTCTCCCCCGGCGCTCGCTCCTCCCACCGGCCACGGATTGATGGGCATGGATCCGACGGGATAGAGAGGGAAATCTGTTCGATAGCTGGAAGAGAAAACACAGCACTACTAAAAAAATGACTAGAACCGTATCCTCGATATCGAACTGTGAGGAGGTGCTGAGGACCACACGTGGAAGACTTAATGAAAATTTCAAAAATCAACCACTTCAACGCTATAGGCCACGAGAGAAGGGCGTGCATATTCAGAAAACAGGCAGGAATCCGAAAGAAAAACCGGAGTCTGAAGGAGAATCGGGCGCGACGAATTCAGACATTAACATCTAAGGGAGAACCCAGAAGGGGAAAAATCCATAAGGAAAACAACTAATCTCGAAGAAGAACGCATCAGAGGAAGAGCAGGGGCGGGCTAAGTAGGCTCGGGGGGCATGCGCCTGGGGTGCTCAGAACAAGGAGAGCGGTCTCAATCATAAGGGCTGTTTAACAGGGAGGAAAAAGTCACCAGAAACAAAATATTCGCATGGGTGCCGTCGGTTTGCGAAGCTATGGAAGGCAAAGAAAAACAAGGAGACGACACATACGGGGGGGAGGCAGACTGCGTCTAGTCGAGGTAGAAGAAGCTGGGACTGGGCCACTGACGAAAGCCACTGGAGCGGAGTTTTTACCAGAGACGCTGTGGGGGGGGGAGGAAAATGAAGATATCCTTGAAACGCATAGATCCAAACGGAAAATCCTTCTCGTCAAAAAAGGGGAAACGAGAGAACTGAGTGAACGGCGGGGGGGGAAAAATCAACGATGCATGTTAGAGTGAAGAAAGCTCTGGGAATGGAAGAGAACGAATTTACAAGCCGTATAGGAACGCTGTGGATAGGTAGAAAAGAGGGGTTATATGTGGCGAGCTAACCTACTCTACTGCGAAGGCGGAACCCTTTTATCGATAAAGAAGCAGGGGAGGGGGGGGGAAGCCCGGTCGCGTTGGGGACACGGGTCGAAGGAGGTATAAAGTCGGAGGGGGAACATCAGAAAGGGAGGCTTCTCAGAAAACACGCCTGGGGAAGGGCAATGAAGGAGGAGACTCGCCACGTTGGAGGAAAACGTACAGGAACGGCGAAACTGATGGATCATCTCGAGAAGAAAACATCTTGTCGTGTCGGAGGGAGGGGAACTGTGACGTGGGCCGGCGGGGTGATCTTACCACGACCGCAGGTTGACTAGGGAAGGAGGGCAATGTCTTGGACGGAAAGTCGGTAGAGAGGAAATGGGGGGGCGGAGGTGAAAAGGCTGAAATCCAGCTTGCCGGCACCACGAGAGGGTACGAAGAAAAGAGTCTTTTGGAGTGGTCTAGTGAAGGGGATACAGTGTGCTGGGGAACTGAGCGGAAGGAGCCGGGGACACATTGCCTTCTCCTCTGAAAAAGATGCAGTTCTTTGACCTTGCACAGGTAACCTGAGGCCGAAAAGGTGGAAACTCTCCTACATAATCTAAAAACCACAGGGCCAGAAAAAAAGAAGCCGCATAGAGGGGGAAAGGGAAAAAAAGCGGCCGCAAACGATTTCAAGACCACTTAGAAGTGTGACGTTGATCATCCAGCAAACGAGGGACCAGTAGGACCAGGGAAATCGGAGGAAGACGATGGGATGAAGAAAAAACGGGCCGGGTTAAAAAAGCCCATACTACCCTTGTAAAGTAACAAAGAAATTCCATCTAAATTCAGCGCAGCGCGGATGAAGGTAAGACATGGGCAGAGGTTAACCGAAATAAAGCAAGAGAACAAAACAATAAAAAATACTACAGCGATGGTAGGACGCCTTTTGGGGGGTGAGCTAACATCGGGTCGGAGTTGCCGCAGCTGAAAGGGAAGAGGAACGAGGGAAATCGGGGTGGGTCATGCCATCCAAAAAAAAGGCAGGGATAGGAGTTGGTTAAGTGAGAGGGCGACGACTGAGGGGGTCGACTTCGTCCTAATCCCGAGACAGAAGAAGGAAGATGCGTGCGGAGTTACTCAAACTCATTAACGCACCGGGAAGGATCCGCAGCTTTGATAAAAGAAAGGTCACATCGAATGAAGATAGCCGGAGGGGTCAGGGGTAAAGGAGAGAGATGCGCCCTTGTCAAGAGGGAACACAGGAAAAGTCTGCGAAGGGCACAGGGAGGAGATTTCTACAGACTTTCTCGGGGCAGGAAACTGTATCAGTACTAACACGGAGCGCAAAGATAAGAGAGAATAAGAATTTTGGACGAGGACATCAGTACAGGCTAGATTCAGGAAAGAAAACGGATGAGGAAGAAAATATATAGGGAAGCGAGCTGGAAGGAAGAAAGGCCAACATGTAACTGAGCAGAGGGGGGGGTGGGGGGGGAGAGCAGTCAGGCTATCTTACGAGAAAGTAGAATACGAGCCTGAATGGGGGACAGAATATCTCGGAAGATTAGGAAGGCCTCACGCCTGTCCCACAGGAGGAAAAAGCATCGAAATCATTTCCAGTAAAGAGAGCGGCTCGTCAATTAGATCAAAAGGAAGCGGGGAGCAGGAGGGGGAAATGGAAGACTGTGCGGGGCGGAGGCGTTCTACTACCCACCGCAACTGGAAAAGAACTGGAGGATATTTCCGCGGGAGTCGGCCACCAATGTACCTAGCCTGAAAGCTGGAGAAGGCATCCATATCTGGAAGTCTGAGAGACTGAACGGTAAAAAAAAACCTTCCTGCGCCGCTCGAAGTGTGGGTAGGCGCAGAACAGAGAGAAGACGAAAAAAAGAAAGTCGGAAACCAGACTACCATGTTATTTATGCAGTGAGGGAAGCATCAACAATCGTCAAGTTATCCAGATAAAGACAACCCGTGCAAAAAAGGGTGTCGATAGTATGGAGGGGAGACAAGAAAGTTAATGAGGAGGAAAAAAGGGCATACTCGAGAAGAGCTGAAGAGGAGATCTGGCCGAAGAGAAGGGTTCCGTTAAATAAAATTGAAGGACAAAGAAGGACACTAAGGGGAGGGGCTACTCTTGGCGAAGTAGGTTAACTGCCATAAGACGAGGGGTAGTGGCACAAAGGAACCGGGCCAGACGTTATGAACAAACATTGGGGGGGGGGGGGGGGGGGGGGGAAAAGGGGGCGAACATGTCCCACATAGAGCAGTAGGCAGAAAGGATCAGGAAGGAAAGCGCAGAAATCCAAATCAAGCAAGTTAATTTCAATAGAACAGCCTCTGGGGGGACCTCCGGGGGGGGGGGGAAAAGAAAGGGGTCCAACCGCAACGACGCCAGCGTCGAGATCAAAACAAAGACTGCAAAGCACAGCACCAGATGTCCAGAAAAAACGACCATGAGGCGGGGGATTTACCGACAACAACAATCGGCGGAAGGGGCGGGAGAAAAAAAAACGCACGGTTTCAAATGAGGTGCGAAAGCTGAAAGATCGGGGCTTTGGGCACTTTTCCAACAAGGTTGGGGAAGAGAAGTGAAAGGCCGAAAGGACGGGCAGGTCGCAAAAGCAAGAGGTGGCATCATGTCGCCAGCAACGCGCAAAGGGAAGACAAGACCCGCGGTTCAGTTAAAGGCGCTAGGGATGAGCAAAACCCGGTCGAGGGATCCGAGAGGCGAGTCAGAAGTAATACGAGAACTGACCCAAAGAAGAACGTGTGGGGTAAAGACAAAGGAAGGCCGACGGCACCATAGGGAGTGAGGGCTTGTGGTCCCAGTCAAAAATCGTCTTGGAGAAGAAAAACCTCCAGTTCAGCAGAGAGGACTCGGAGTGCGCGAGCGGAGGTGTCTGGGCAGAGGTGCAGAGAAATCTGAAGACAGCAAAAGAGGAAGTCTTACAATAGTGGCAACTTGCTTCGGGAGTACACCAAAAGATAACATATGAATCCACACAAAAGGCACGAAGAGATGGTGCTGCAAAGAACTGGTTGGTGCCGACAGAGTCAGGAAGTAATCCGAAGGCACAGAGAAATCTATTACGAGAAAAGGAAGCGGATGAAGTGGAGAAAGAAAAGAAGGGGAAAACAGGCCAATTCAAATGCGGCCATCCTCTAACTAAGGGGAGAGTCACCATGGGGGGGCGTGAGAAAAAAGAATCGAAATGAGGAAGGTTGACGAAAATCCTTGGAGGAGGGGAGGTAATGTCGCTAATGAGAGATAGCTTAGAACGCCGGCGGAAGCTCAGAGATTCAGGCAAGGACAGCGGAAGAACCAGGGGTTAAGACATTGCATATTCCACATTAGATGAAATGGAATGACCGACCTTTCAAAGTGTGAGACCGAACAATTCAGATCTTCTACGTTCGGCGGAACGTCAAGGGGGGAAAAAAACGAGCCAAGGGGGGGGGGGAAGGGTCGATAAAGATTTAAGCAGACAA
>Ga0179593_1433279_pt1 | contig 18502 bp, 25 predicted proteins | sample CZODoug2_1_08_16_FD_185931 | JGI IMG/M metagenome (GOLD analysis project Ga0179593, IMG submission 185931) | Vadose zone soil fungal communities from Angelo Coast Range Reserve, California, USA - CZODoug2_1_08_16fungal (PacBio error correction) | ecosystem: Environmental > Terrestrial > Soil >...
CCCTCTAATTGCACGCCCGCCGAGTCAAGAGAAATATGCGGGGTCAAAGCCAGCTTGGGGGAATGCAATGCCAGGTCAACCTGAACTGGCTAAGACGCAAAAATCACGGTTCACAGGAAGAGGAGGGATCAGACGTCGACCGTGGTCAAAGAGTGTGCGAACCTCGGCGGAATCGACGACGGAACACCTGTCTGGGGGTGAGAGATCTACAACCTGCTTGGGTTCTTACGCGGAAAGGGGGATCTAACAACAACAGACTGGGAAAGGATCCTGGGATTCATTCAAAGAGGTAAGTACCGAGCATATTGAAAACAACTGGGAGCCTTCATCGTAGAATAAAGACCGTAATAGAGCTGACCTTCCTGGTCTAGTCCAGGGTATTAGGAGCAGTACGCATTCCCTCAGTGATTGGGGATGAAAGCTCACTTTAAAAAGAGGGGAAGAACTGGGTCCTCGGTATCTTTCGTACGTCGGGAGGGAACGAACCCCAAAAAGACAAGAGTGGCTCAATATGATCGAAAATCTAGGGGACGCAGTAACTACGGGAGGAAGAAAAAGCCGCATTTTTTTTGGTTCCAGCCGTTAGGTCCCCGTGGTAGGGGGTCTGGGGGAAAACATTAGCCGTGATCATACTTGAAGGAGTGGGGGAAAGTACCTTGAACCCAGAAAAACGGAATAAGGGGAAAATTAAATTTGTTACACTTGGGTGGGGTCAACGGTAGGAAACCCTCAAGACTACTACCGGGGAAAACGGTGAAGATCAATAGGAAGTGGGAACAACGAGCCGGGGAACTAATAAAAGCGATCTCCAACAGATGCCTCAGCACAGGAGAAAAAAGGGAGCGTGAAACCGGACAACTCGAAAGGGGAGAGTTCCGAACATACTACCTAACAGTTGCAAGTGGTGACAACGAAAAGCAGAATGGGATTAGACCGGCACCAAATAAGTCAGAAGGTAGAATCGGGGGGGGACTAGGAACCTACGGGGAAGACACATTGGTGGGGTACGAGAGACGAGTTTTCTAGAATCGGAACGGAAAGCGAAGGATCCTACTAAAAAAAGTAACTTTCAAGGATAAGTTGCGCCAAAACAACTTCTGAAAACCAGAGGGCGTAATGGACGGGGCGGGCATCTTATTTACTTTGGGGGAAGAACAGTCCGGGGAAAGCGGGCGCAGGACTCAAAGTTGTACAATAGTCATCTCCAATAAGGGGGGGAAAAAAAATCAGAGAGACAACAACAACAAAGAGGATAAAAAGGAGACACAAGGGGGGGAAAAAAAAAAAAATAGAAACGGCCTTTATGGCCAGAATCGATGCACGAACGACCAGTCACCTGGACTTCCACACGCTAGTAAAACAGAGGATCTAGGAACCGCCCTCTGGTGGCAAACTGAACCAGTTGGGGTAATCAGGGAAAGAAGTACTGGTTGTATGCGGGATATTCGAGGATTCTTAGGCCGGTGGCCCTAACTAGGACTTCAGCCGCTCGGGAGGAAAAAAAGAGGGTGACTTCTAAAGAGAAGGTCCCAAGGGGTGGCGTACGCTTAAACGACAAATCAGGGGGGGTAAGAAAAAGTTAAAAAACAAAAAGGGGGTAAAACTGACGACGCTAAATAGCAAATGGAAGGTTGAGGTAAGGTATAGCGTCAGAGGAGGGGGACGTGGGGAGCTCTCGCCTCAGTGAGTGAAATTGATTCGGTCGCGGAAGTTTAAGTAAAAAAGAAAACTGAAGGAGAAGGGCGGCGGTGAAGTCGGAATGGAGTATAAGAGGAACACAACGGCAGGGGCCCACACCGTCAGATGGGCTATTTGGTTCTCACGCCCAAGGTCCGAGGACAAAACGGAATGGGGAATCAAAGACTGTGGAAACAAATATGGGAAAAAAAAAAAGGCGCAGAACGGGATTGTTCAAAGGCGGACGGAGGCACCGTATGGAAGGGCCGCTAGATGGGCCCTCAGGGAATAGAGGGGAATATGCGGGGTGGTGAGTGCTACGAAACAAAGCTCTCTGCGCTGGAGAGAAACAAGACTACGAGGCAAGACGAGCGTCAATAACTAATCGGATGGGAGAAAGGAAAAAGCCTGCCGTAGCTACGCGGCCTCCTCAGACAGAGTGCCTCGCATCGGCTGCAACTCGTTGAGGATCGCGTATGAAGGAGAAACTACGAAGATCCGGGCGGAGCGGGGGTATCGCCCCTAGCCGAGCGGTACCTTCCAAGCGCTCGGGGTGGAGGCGATGACCGCGTCAGGCCACCAAGCAGGTAAGGGGAAGACACAATCGCTCACCCAGAAAGGTGTTCAAAATGATCGATGCAGCTGACGAAACTACAAGGGGGCAAGTTTAGGGAAATCAGAAGAGGAATGAGTCTGAACAGGGAGCTAGTGCGGTAGGCTTCAGGGAAAAAAGCACTGAAAGGAAGGGTGCTGAGTGACGACGTGAAGGTGGCCATCTTTCTCGCCGCAGAAATGGCGTGAAAAAGGCAAGTAAGTCAACGTCGCATATCGAGCAACAAAAACACGGGAGGATTAAGAGAGGAGGAGAAAATTGAAACAACGGGAAGGAGGCCCGGGAAAGAATACCGAGGCGTCGGCGGGCGGAGGAACAGGGAGAACAACTGCACTTTCACGCTTGCAATGACTGAACAGGGAACGCCAACTTACAGATGACACAAACGAAAAAAAAAAACTGAAAAGACTCAAAGGAAAAGGTCGAAGAGGGCTCGAAATCCGAAGGATTAAAGTGCGCCGCTCGACAACACTAGATGACAAAAATGGTTGGGTTGATCGGATCTGCCTGTACATGCAATTGTGGCCTGAAGCAGAAGGGACCTGGACAAAAACGCTTGAAGCTCGCTCTCTTCTGGGGGATAAGGAAGAATCCGAGCGTCGCTGTTTGGAAGGACTAAAAAAAAGACGCACAGGGAGAGGCTGTAGTCGACATACTCTTATCTGCACGTCGAAGGAATGCCTTTCGAAAACGAAGGGGTTTGCGGAGGTTCTGACGCTCGGAACTGTGACCTAGAAAAAGATTGACGCGGAGGGGGCTTGGTTGTCTGCGAACGCACATTGCTCCGACGCATAAGAAGGGGAAAAACTTACTACGGTAACTACGGCTGAAAGCATACCAAAGCAGTTATTGGTTCTTGAACCTCCGGTGACGCCTGGCCCCTTGGAAAAAAGGTACGGGGGAAACTCAGGAGGAGGAGTGAAGGTTGGTAGAGACGTGAGGGCGGAGAATACCAAAAGGAGAGGACGAGGAAACGTGGTTTGTGAAAAAACTTGTTGGGAAAGGCTCTAACTCAAAGACGAAAAAAAAAAAGAGGTCAACTCTGAACCCGGCCTATTCCCACGATCGTGAAACCGGAGACGAAAGCGATCTGGCAAAGTCATGATGGAGATCACGAACTATAATAAGGTGAAAATGCGAAGCCTAAAAAAAGATTATCCAGAGAAAGGCCTTCTTGGTCGTCCTCACCCGCTACCAGGGTAGAGGGCTCGGGCACAAATGCAGTGGGGTATTGACCTGGAGGGTTTTACTCTACGCAAACACGGAAAGCTCGAGGAAGGACACGACTGGGGAGACCGTAAAGACAGAAACGATCGGGAGTCAAGCTTTCGAAAAGAGGGGGAGCGAACTCCTCGCAGGATATCACAAAAAATGAACCGTTCTCGACCCCCCCATTCGAAGGTGACAAAAGAGTGGCTGTAAGACGAGGGGGAGGTACGCGGAAGGTCCTGTTTCATGGGACTTGGCTCTGGGAGTGCACGGGAAGCCAAGATGTTCCTGGGGGGAGACAGAGTATAACTATAGGTTTGTCATCAAAAAAAAAAAAAACACACCGCTATGAGGACAAGGAGAGATAGGAAAAGAAGGTGAGACTGCTTTGCTCCAGGACGCGGGGATCCGAAGATGACCGGGCCCTGACAACAGGCAGCTCGCCACGACAATAGAAAGCGCCGGGGCACCGGGGGGGGGGCAAGCAAATTTTTGGCAGGGAGGCTAGCTTTTTGATGCCTGATGAAGGGAGATGAGCGCGCGGGGAAGGGATCAAAGCACTCCTCGATCGGGATAGCCTTCAGTAAAGGCGTCTCTAACTAGGTTCAAAAGTGCGTCGGTTACCAAAAAAACGTCTAAGCGGACGGGAAGTTGTGGGATAGAAGCCAGTCACGAAGAAACTGGTAGCTGGAAGGGGAATCTACCAAGAGAGGAAGGGGGATGTATAACTGCTGGGGGGGAAGAGGGTAGGGGGCATCTGGGATAAGAGGAGGGGATAGTGAAGGTCAATGCTGGCGATCCTGGGGGACGTCGTAAGCTTTAAAGATCGTGCGAGCAGTTCCCGGAACAGACCTTTCCGGCCGATGGTGCACGAGAGCGACAATCGCAAAATTCAGGAAAAAAAAAGTCAAAAAAGTTTGGGGGGGACGATCATGGAAAAAAAACTCAAGTTCAAACCTCCCCGCAAGGAGGAGGGACCCAACTGAAGACGCAAGAGACGGCCACAAGAAATGGAGCTAGAGGGGAACTAACCGGGGAGTTAAAAGAACACTAATGCAAACGAAGGAAGGGCGCGACAAGGGAGGGACGCTTAGTAAGAGGGATAATGAAGTTTGTCATAGAAAAGAGTTGCTTTGTGTGGATCGGAAAACGAAAAGAAGGCAGCTCCACCTTTAGCTGGACCAGACAATACGGAGGGAATTCACGAGAGTAGAACTCAGGAAAAAAAAACGGAGTCAATTCAGCCAGCGTCTGGGAAAAGGGGAAACTCTTAGGAAGAAGAGAAGGAAGTGCCGGCGATACGGCGGTCGGTTGGAAAAGGAAGAGCAACAGATTGAGAAGTAGGAAGGGGACCCTCGCTTCAGAGATAGGGACGGATCAAGAAAAGGAGAGGGGAGGCGATCACCTGAACGCTAAAAAGCCAACAATCAGGGTAGGGGACACCGCATCACAACACGGTCATCATTTCGCGGGTTTAGCGCTCAAAGAAACGCAAGGTCTAGGCCGATAAAGAAGAAAGGGAGGAAGATTAAAGGTGAGCTAGGTAAGGTCAAAGGGAGGGAAACGTCGCTACCTGAAAGGAAAAGAGAAGCAATCTTTCTGGGAAGGGGTGAGAGAGGTCCTGCCCTTATGATCGGGGGAATTCGGATGAAAGAGTCAAAGGGAGAGAGAGCTAAACAACGTGATGATGAAATAATAAGGATGGAACAGGGAGCGGGACCAATTGCACTACAAAGCCAGTGGGGGGGGGACGGGGAACTGTCGAGAAAAAAGAAAGGGTTCGCAAGCTTGCAATCACTGCGGGAAAAGTCCCCGGACCTGACGAGAGAACCACCTCTCCAAGACATGCGGGATGAATACTTTATCTCGAAAAGCGAAAGGGATTCAGTATTGAAAGCGAAAATCCGTCATCGTAGAGGAATGGGACAAAACATGGATTTGGAGAGCGAGAGGTGTCCTGTAAAGGCGGGGGACCTTACTCGCATTGGGGAAAGACTAAAAAAAACCAAAAACGAAATCTGGGGGTATCACTAACAGAGTACTGCATGGCGGAAAAAAAAGAAGAGACGAAGCCCACCCAGAGGCAAGCGTGGAGAGACGAAAAGAGACTAACTATCACCGATCATGATCGAATTCCTTTCGAGGCGAGGAGAGTCGGGTCTTGGAACTTCCTGCATAGGGAAAGAAAAAGTTTGGCAGGATTTTCAGGAAAGTTTTCAGTAAACGGAGGAAGGGGGTCAGGGTCCGTCGTAGCGGGAGGCGGTCTCTGTCGACGCACAGCCAAAAAGAGGAGGGGGCTGAAGCTATGATCAGAGCACAAATCTTACTAGGGAGTAAGGTGACCTCAGGGACCGAAGAGTATTGGGAGGGGAACACCCAGGAGAGCTGGCCCCTTGAAACCAGGGAGGGGGGGGAAAACCCGCCGTAAGGAAGGCGTGCCGGGGGGTGGCAAAAGAAACCTTTGGGAGGGGGAAAAAACTCCGGGAGGAAACTTTAAGACTTTTTGGGGTGACGTAAGGGGGGGGGGACCGTGTTGTAAGAGGGAGGCGAATCCGAGGGAGCACCGAATACGTAGTCATGTAATATTAGGGGGAAGAACCTGGGGAAAAAAAATCCCCCAGAGAGACGCAGCTGATGAAGATGAAATGAAAGATACGGGCTAGTAAAGACGCTTAGGCGGGCAAAGCTGCAACTCACAGGGAAGCTCAGCTCTAAATAACCTGGAGGCAAGTTTGCGGGGGGGAAAGTCAGTGGGGGTTGGGAAGCGTGAGAGAGGGGCCTCCAGAAGCGGATCAGAGCATTAATAGATTCCTGATCTGGTGTAGTGGGGAGCCTAGTGTCGAGCAGCAAAAGTCATCGGTGCATAGTGGGGGGTGGTTGACGAGCTCGCTTATCTGCAGATCCTGATAAGGAGAGAAATGGACTTGGTGAGGGCTCATCGTCCGAGAAGCCGGGGCGGGAAGGGGGTCAAGAGAAAGGAGGGTATGTTGGTTGTGGGAGAGGGTTGGGGACGCCGGATTGAGTGAAAGGGAAGTGGGAAGAGGAAAGGGTCATAGGAGGTTGTTCTTGTGGCGTGAGTAGCGGCCCTCCTGGGTAGGCTGCCGGGGAGTGGTAATTGTTGCTGTTAGGAGTCAAGTTGAACGGGGAGGTAGTGTTAGCGGGAGAGAAGGGCTTCGGGGGAGGGGGATGAAGCCTACGGGATAAGAGCGAAGCGGGGGCTCCGTTAGAAATAAGAACGGGGGCCTTCATCGGTTGGGAAGGAGGTGACTCGGTGTAGGCGGCACGGGAGGGGTAGGAAACGTCGAAGGGGGTCACGGTATTTTGGGGAACAAAAGAGTGTGGGGGGATCGTTAATTACCGAAAAGGGGAAAATCTCACCGCATAATCGGGGTCTGCCGCTTAATCTCGACCTGCAAGACTAGACGATAGTCGCGACGATACACTATCCTTCAATCACTAGACTCGGTGCCGAATGGATACATACTAAAGAGGTGAACGGAGAGAGTCTCGGAAGCAAGGGTCCGCGCAGGAATGCAGAGAGGAAGGAGCGATCGAGGGGGGGGGGGGGTACCGGGGTAAGAAGAAGGTCATAAGGGGGCGGGGTGCGGGGGACCTGGCCGAGAGGAGTGCGGGGGGTTGGAGAAGAGAGGTGGCTCAGATGGAGCTGTCGCAAGGGCACCGAATGAGCGCGGGGGCGGTCGCGGGGGACGGAGGGGACGACAGGGAAGGGGCCCGGCAGGGTAAATATGAAATTAGGACTATCCCGGAAGTTGCGGGAGGGTGGCGCCCTATCGAGATGCGGGTGCGGATTAGGAGTCTTGGTGACTCCTATTCGGGAATGTCGCGAGTTTAGCGATCGCAACAGTAGGGGAGCGAAAGGGAGGCAGCGGGGAAGGGAAATTAGTGGGGACGTGGGGGGGGAGTTGGCAAATTGGGGCGGCTGGTGAGTGTTGGGCTAGGGGGGTGGGAGTGAGCACTTTACACATGATAGGGGTAATAGAAGGAGGCGGTAGGGCATTTCGGGGGAGCGGGGGGAGAGGCAGGGGAGACTGAACCTGATTGGAATAAGGTGAGTGCCCAGAGGAATAGTGCCGGAAGGCTGGGGGAGAGAGGGAGAAGGGAGGGCGCCGGAGGGGAATAATGGGGTGGAACTGTTCGACTATGGGGAAGGAATGGCTGAGGGAATGGGGAGGAAGTGGCGGGCGGGGGAAGCCGGAGGGGTAAAGGGGAAAGCGCGGGAAACCCTAGATGGGGGGGGGGGTTGATGGAGGGATATTCAGAGGGGAGGGCAGTTAGACGCGTCTCGGGGAGGGCGATATCTTATCAAGAGCACAAAGCGTAACCAGTAGGCTGGGGCGTAGGGGGGGGGCGAAGGGAAAGTGTTGAGAAGGGCATCTATAGAAAACGGCGGCTTTTCTCCGCCTATGTAAGATTTCACCGGATGATTTTTCCCACTTGACATACCATCCTTCCCGCGTGTCCGTTCACCCAAAGGTGTTCCCTCCGCTAGAGGAAGGAAAACCTATCTACAATCCCACTTCTTGCACGTCCCTCCCCTTGAATTCGGCGATAGAAACCGGAGGTTTCATAATAGGATGTAACGAGTGGGGCCTGTTTTAGTGGCTACAGGTCTTCAGGACTGGGACCAGGTGCCTGGACAGGGATGGTAGGGGTGAGTGGAGTACAAACAGGGTCTTCGGAGCTCCAGGGGGTTAGAGCGAGGGCAGATATGGGACGGGAAACTGGGGAGATGAGGAGGGGAGCAAGATCGGCATCGACGACAGTCAAGGGAGGGGGGGCGGTTTGTCTTGGGCAAGGAAAAACATAATGAGGTAGACCTTACTCCGTCCCTATAGATGTCGACTCACTATCACGTTCTCGAAATGTTTGCCTAGAGGACAAACCACAGACCGGAGTAAGCTGATACCAACATGGGGGGGTTCATAGGGGGGCGACAAAGGGCAAAACTGAGATGGAAGACGCTCCCAAGAAGCAAATGGGAGTGGGCGGATTAAGAAAATGCGGCTCGTCATGGGTGACTACTTTCAGGAGGGGTTGGAAAAAAACGACCTCGTCCAGAAAGGACACTTCTCGGGGAGCAGCTGCGGGAAAAGGCTTGTAGTCTGTTCCGTCGGTAAATCGTGGGAAAAAAGGAAATCGTCGAAGAGGCCTTCGGTAAAGCCTTACGTCTTTGCCTCCGAAATGGTAGTCGGGAAAATCTTTACCCGTGCCGCCTTCAGTAAAAAAAAAAGCATCATTGGATAGAAACGATTCCGGGACATGGGCAAGCCAAAAGAACGAAGTTCTCTTACAACAAAAATAAAACGGCCCTTAAATTGACAAGGACAGGGGGGTCAAAATCCTTTGCCGAACAGGGTTCCATGAGATACCGTGTTTGCGGTACGGGAAACCGGGGCGGGAGGGTCGTTCCGGTGAGGTACATGCCGTATTTCAGAGGGAAGGGGGTGAGAGTGAGTCTTGAGGTTGTTTGACGGTCCAGGTTACTAGTCAGGGATTGCATGTCGGAGCCCCTGACATTGCTTTGGTGGGAGGGAGAGACGACTAAAGCGCCCGAGAAAGGCAAAGATGGAAAATAAGACCCGCCGGCAGTAAAGTCCGAGCGTAAAGAAACTCAATTCGGGGGTCGAAATTGAGGAGGAAGTGAAAAAGAAGATGCCTCGTAGAAACCCAGAGGAGGGAAGTGCAGCGCGAGTAAGGCGGATAGTTGTAGCGAGGAGTCAACGATTTGCTACTCCAGGGCGGGAGGGGAGTTAATAAGAAAAGCAATTCCGTCGGGAACGGAGCATCCTCACAGGAGGGGAAATTCCCAAGAATCAGGCCACCAATCCTTTGGTAACGGAGAAAAGGTGCGAAGCACAAAGAAGTTTTCCAAGGGGTAAGAATTGAACAGCACTCGGCGGTCGCGTTCGATAAGCATAGAGGGAGTCTGAAAAAGGGGGTTATCGGAAGGTGCCGGGAGGAGGGAAGTCTAGGGGAGACTTCAAGAAGACAGGCAGCTGCGGAAACGTGCAGTGGAGCAAAGGGAACGTCCGAAGAGGCCGGCGGCGGGTCCTGCATTAGCAGTCTCCATTGATCAACGGGCCGAAGGCTCTCAAAAAAAAAAAAAAGGATGAGGAGGAAAGGAAGTAAAGGTAAGCACTTGGAGGCGGAAAACCTAGAAAGGGCACGACTCAGGAGAAGCTTCGAGACTCGAACACTTCACAGGGAACTCATCTTTCAGCTGATTGAAGGAGGTAGACGGAACTGCTCTCGAAACCAACAAGAATCACGTTTGAGCACCATGCATCAGGATATCGGGATCTACAAACCTTGAGTCAGAAGTGAGAGAGAAAGAACGGCGTACAAAGACGAAGAGAGAACAAGGGCTGGGGGAAAGGAAGAGAGGTTTCTCAAGGTACCAAGCGTGGTGCCACTCTCATGGTATGATTCTGCACGTGCCACCACTAAGCGGGGGGGGGAAGGATTTCTACACGAGCAGGGGAATTCAAAAGGGAGGGAAAAAAATCGACCGCCCTGTCGTCACAAGCGTGGACGAATAAGAGGAACAACGAAAAACGAGCAGCTTATCGTCTCTTCACTTCCTGGAGAGGAGGATACAGAAGGAGGTAGAGGGGGGGAAGAAGCTTAGGGGAACCAAGTGGTGAGGGATTGGGACTGGGCAAAAGACTGGTCCTCCCTTGGATAGGGGAAAGGACTTACAGACGGAGCGGGCGCGGGAAGAAAAACAAAAAACAAAGAAAGAGCTCAACATCATAGGAGAAGTAGGGCCCCTCTATCAAGAAGAATAAAAGAAGACGCAAACCCTCATATGGGGGAAACTTGACCAGACTTTAGTGGAAATGGCGACCAGAGGAAACCGTACGTGAGTCGAGTGAGGACTTGGTGTCCGCGAAAGGGGAGGCTGGAAACAAAAAAGGAATCGATCGACAAGTGTAATGCCTTTTTTGGGGGGAAGCCGGGGGAGTCCAGGGACAGAAGGGGAAAGAGAAATCGACGGAACCGCGGACCGGATGTCCGCCGCGTAGGAACCTATCGCACGATCAAATTGAAACGAGATACGACGGTAACCAAGGGATCTCCAATTATGCCGATGAGCAGGAGAAAGGACTTTGGTAGAAGAATGGCGTGAAAAATTCAAAACCTCACGCGGAGAAGATGGGACGCAGTTGAATCCATACGAAAATCAAAGGTGCAAGTCTTGGACAGACAACAGCTACCATGGGTTTCTAGACTTTCGAGATCAAACCCATGGGACGCTTAGCCGGTACGTTGGGTTACAGAAAAAAACGTGAAAAAAGGACTCGTTATCAGCGGGCGAAAGTATAACGGATAAAAAGAGGAGTGAAAGGGCGTAGCGGGACCCATCACTCCGGCGATACTCAAAACAAGAACGGGCTTAGATTTCTCCGGAACCAACCACGTGTCATGCCCGGGGCCACACCGGGCTTGGGTATTTAAGGGGCACAAGTAGGGAAAGGTTAAGGAAGGCCTGCAAAGGGACTTGTCGGGGATCGCCGCTGTATGCTAAATACATGCACCACTAAGTGGGCCATATCCCTCACAAAAAAAAAGGGGGGGATGAAATAATTAAAAAAAAGAGGTTGGGTATGTTGTCAGGAGCAGAGCGTTTTCACCAGCACAGCCGGTAATTCCGACAGAAAAGGCGAGTAGAGAAAAAGGAAAGCCAAGATAACCGCCCTTGGTGGTCACCGTCAAGTATCAAACATGAAGGGGGTGTAGATGTCAGGGACGAGGAGCGAAGGCGGCAGGGAAAGCACTCGAGATTGCCAATTAAGGGTCGAACACGTGAATCGAACGGAGGTTCTCCAAGGGTGTGGTTCTTCTCTGAACCCACGAAAGCTAAGCGATACCATGGTTGGGGTGATGCGAGCCATTCAGAACAACCACTGTAGAAAGAAACAAAGGAAAGGGAGGGCGTATGGATCAACAGGCAGATGATTGAGGAGGGGAGGATCAGCTAGGCTCGACGCTTGATCTGTGATCATCGAAGGTCAGGAGGGGCATCTCGGAGGTATCTCGGTAAGGAGCGTGGGAAAACGGGAGGACGGAATCCGGGAGCGTTCAGTCGAGACGACTCATTTAAACGGGCAACAAAGAACACCAAAAAGGACTCATGGGTCTAGAGAGTACGGAGTTCCCTCAAGCAAGGAGCGGACAAACCCGACGGAAAGAAGAAGGAGAGACGGTTTCAAAACAAATGTTCGCTAAAGTGCACGCTACCGGATGGGACTGAACATAACTCAGAGGTACTGGCCATCAAAAAGTAGGGTCTTGCCTATGACCGGCTAGGGGGTGCGAAGGACATGACAACAAAGAGGGGGTTTGGGGGTTTGCGTGCTTACCTAAACCTCCGCAAAAAGAAAAAAAAAGGGAGAGGGGGACTAGAGAATAACTGGAAAACGCGTGCAGGCACTCGTAGCTGGAAATAAACTCCTAACAAAAAAAATTCTGTTTCTGATGCCAGGAAGGGACTTCGCTAACTCCTCGTATGCAACTTCCAGGAGGAAAAAAAAGGACAGGCGATAGTTAGGGAATCGCGGCGAATGCGGCACGATTGCAAAGAGGCCTGGAGGCTCTTGCGCAAATCTCCATTCTCGAGGGTAGGAAGGGCATGCAGAGAGGGGGGTAAGAGAGTCGGAAGGAACGCAGGAGAAAAGAAGGGGTAACTTCAACATGCGGCACAAAAAATGTTCACCTGACTCGATATGTCCGCAAGAGGTTATCTTCTCACTCTGAAGAAGGTCGAGTGCGATTCCAGAAGACAAAGTCATGGTAGTGGAAAAAGTTGGACGGGGAGCGCGTCAGTTACCGGCGAGGAAACTGCCTGCATCGATATGCCTGGTGAAAGGACTAGCGAGGCCGAGGGAAGATTCGTAATAACCAAAGGAGTAAAAGTCGAAGGAAAAAAAAAAAACGAGAAAGGAAGGAAAAAGAGATGAGACAAAAGTGCAACTGGGCGGAAGCGAATACGACTACCTCATCTGAATCTTCGGCACCTCTTCTCAAACGTGCACGGGGATCCTCGAGGTCAATGCTGCTGCATGGGGTCGCGGACGGAACTACTTCGAAAGCACTCGCACGGTTTCCAAAGAAACTCCATGACAATCGTATGATCGAGCGTCTACCTGATGAAGGGATGTTCAGGGCGCACGGCTCAAAAAGAAAGAAAAAAGCGAGAGAGAGGTAACACCCATGGGATGTTTGAGGGGGAATTGCTAGGTACCAACTGACTTGGGTGGGCAAATTACGCATGAAGAGGAATGCACACAACGAGGACTGAGAAAACACCTCGATACTGGATGGGCATTTAGGACCGGAATCGCCAAAAAAGTCGAAAAATCGTTGGCCTTCTACGCTATAAATAAGCGAAATGAGAGAGACTGGACAGGAAGTTCGAGGATAAAGGAAGGCGGTAGAATTCGGGGACCTTAGACGGAACACCCGTCGGAGTGGCGGAAAAATCGAGGGCCTGCACGAATCTAGGGGAGAGTGACAGTACATTCCTCTGAGCTGCGGGGGCGGGCGGAGGGTCAACCGCCCAGGACTCAACCTTAAAGCATCTATGAGAGAAACCCCTAAGACTACGAGTACCGGACGGCTGAAAAGAGGAAGCAAGGGGGTTCTGGAACACGGTAGACTGGGAACCCGGGAGGAAAGGTCTTTAACGTCCGAGGATGCATTCCGTTCCTTCGGGGGTGTACACAAACGGGAAGGGGGGGCGAGAAAAAAGAAAGCGCAAAAGGGAATACGTTGGGGGGTGGGACGGCAAGGGGGGTGGGAGTGCCCGTGTAAACGTAGGAAGCCTCCATAGAACTGAACGCAGGGCCAAGGAATGTCCCGCCTCTGCGACAAAAAAAAAAACCACGATCCTTGAAAACTATCATCAGAGGACCTCGAGACAAAGATGCCGGGGATGATCAAGAAATGAGAGTGAGCGTGAAAACCTTCAGAACGGCGGCCTCTCCTCTTGGAAAACCCCGAAAGGGGCCTTCCACTGGGGGGGGGGGAAGAGGCTTCAAAATACCAGTGGGTGGGGATGAAGAAATTCGATACCGGGCGGGGTATTCCGATTAAGACCGCTGGGGGGTGGGTAACGACAAGACGGGTTAATACTTCAGGGGCGATCGAAGAGAACTGTTGGAGACCGTAGAGCTTAAAGATCGAGGAGTCGGTCGAAAATCGGCACGCCGCGAAGGAATCAGAAAAAAACTCCTGCGCGATCAGAAAAAAAACCCAGGGCGGCAATTGGGTACCAGGTGGGATGTAATACGTGATTAGTCTATCGAAGTAGTTAATCCCGGTAAAAGAAAGAAGATGGGAAGGGAAGACGAAATCGCACTTTGTGGGGGTCCTCGGGTCAGACCAACAACGGATTATGAGGAGATAGTCTTACAACATCCTAGTGCGACCGGGAGGGAGCCATGTAAAAGCGGGGGGGAAAAAAGGACAAGAGTCACTGTCAGGAAAAAAGACACTACGAGAGACACTTCAGAACCTATTAGCAAACTTGGAAACACTAAAAAGGTGAAGGAGCTAAGGCTTTATTGGTGTGTACTTCTTATCCCAGTGAGGAGGAAGAGAAGATCGAGAAAAAAAAGAAGAAAGAGTGTCAAAGGACGGTCGAACAACAGTACGAACTAACCGTTCTTTTTGGGGGGGGACGAAGAAACCACCACAGCTAAGGAAAAATACCCGCAAGGCTTCGAAGGAAGGGCTCAGACCATGGGGTCAGAAAAAAGGAAGGCAAATGGAGGGTTCTAAGGGAAAAACGAAAAGGCCGTAAAAGTGGAAAACATAGGGCAGGAAGTCGTGGGGACGGGGGGAAGAGGCACTGCTAGGAGGTTCAGGAGTATCTGCGTTTGTAACAGGGGATCGTGGAAGAGCCGGGCAACGCAGAGCGGAATCCAAACAGATGGGGGTTACGGACGCGGAAAACACTGAAAGCGTAACAAACAGGAGAGGGGCGGGGAAGGACGTTTCATACCCGCCCGACGGGACGCGACACAACGACAGGAGCAATACCGGCGGAAGTTTTAAAAAGACAGGGGGGCCGCGGCAAGGCCTAGAGCTAAGGAAGGGGGAACAAGAAGGCGGCGGTACTGCGGTCCAAAATAGGGAACAGGGTTGGGGCTCCTGAGAAATATGAGTACAGGGAGAACCTCGTCCTTGGGTTGGGGGGGGCGTAGACGACTACAAAGCCCGCAAAAAGTCGTGAAATAGGGAACTAGACCTCTGACGCTTGCAGGCAGGATCGGTAAGGCAACAAAAACAAAGTTTCTAAATGCAGTTAAGGAGAACCAGGGCGATAGGTATGCCTATAACAGGAAGACAGAGAAAAAGACGGCCAGTGCGAGGATGAGAACCACGGGGAAAGGCTCAAGTTTAAAAGATCCTGACATATCTTTAGGCCCCGAGAAGTCCGCGACGGGGGGAAGTAAGGAACAAAAGAGTGTGGAAAAGAACCGCCGTCGTCAGACTAACGCAGGGGTAGGCTGCAACAACACCAAGGGGTGTTGACGCTTATCTCTTCAGATGTAAGAAGAGTGAGCCGCGAACTCGAAAAAAGTCCGTTAGAAGAGACAAAGAAGAAAGAGCCGGATTCTGAAAAACGGTTGCTGGATTTCCGGCAACCTCCCTCAAAGACCAAGCAATTGGGAGAGAGGGGACCCGGGATGTGCGCAGAGGGGGTCCTCGGAACGAAGCGGGGAGGAGGGGAGGAGTGCAATACGAGGCCAAAAGGAAGGTGAGCAGCGTCGAGAAAAAAACCAAACCTGGAAAAGAGAAGAAGAAAAAACGTGAAGTCACTTTCTATGGGCACTGATTGGGCGATGAAGCAGAGGGAGAGGACGGACGAGACGATGCCACACTGCAACGAACACGAAAAGGGGGGAAATGCTATTTAGGGCAGTACACCGTAACTGACGCATAAAAAAAAATCCCTAGGAGAAGAAAAAAGGACAATGTGTGTCGGGATCGAGAAAGGAACCTTGAATGCATATTAAAACTCACTCATTAGACGGCGTTAAGCAGGGAACAAAACATGATGGGGGGGGGAGCCCGGTGAGACACGGTACCCCTTCGGTGTGGACTGGAAGCGGCAGTTTATCGACAGTCCAACTAGTGGGGACGGAGAAGCGAGAGGAGGCGAGGGGAGGCCAGAGCCGGACCTTAGGCGTGAGCAAAGTGGTACAAAGGTTAGACGATCACGAGGTAGGAAAAACGGAATCGCTGACACTCCACTGAGGAGGAGGCATACGAGGAAATCAGTCTACGGCCGAACCGGGCAAGGAACCAAGACGGTTGGCGAGTTGCGGAGGCTCACGCCTGCACAGTGTCTTCAGTCCTCTAACTGAAGGAGTCTTAGGGCGGGGAGAGTCGACTCCACAAAAAAAAGGGGATCCTTACATGAAGATGAGGAGGGGAAAAGAAAGCTATGAAGGAATACGGGACTTAAAAACGGCATCCGGAAGGAAATTTGGAGTGCCAGCATAAGCTAACCGGAGCCATGTCCTTTTTGAACAACGTCGGAAGGGAAGGAACTTCCAGTCGGGGGGTGGGGCCACAGTGATCTACGAGAGTTGGGATCGTCCCCCTTTCTAAAGGTGTGGTGGGAATAAAGTGTAGTGAAAGGGGGGGAACGGACGACGAAAGCGACGGAACAGCGCCCAGATTCACGCAGAACTGCGTAATTCACCGAATCTTGAACCTTCACGAAGGAAAAGAGACGAAAAAGGGAATAGAAGGAAGCACGATCACGCGGGAGCATTAAAGGGAAACTCCGAACAAAAGAAGAGACCTCCGGGTATAACATAGAAAAGAAATGAATGAGGGTAGAAAGTCCATCCCAGAGGGGTGAGAAGGGAGTCGATATCCCCCACCTCGGGGGTATTCCGAGAAGCGTTGGGTGCTAAACAGGGATCACTTCAGGGTTCGAGCACGGAATACTGGTTGCTACCGTAAATCGCTGAATCAGGGTCAGGAAGGGAGAAATGCTCCCCTCTCGACTTGAACTGCACAGAAAAAAAAGGAAAAGGAGGCGCGTCCAGTGCGAACCCCAGGGATGCAATTTGAAGTCGTTCTTTAATCAGGTGGATGTAATTCGATACGGGGTATCAGGGTCAAGGCCGGGACTGCGGAGAGGAGGGGACCCGTAGGGAAAAAATACAGGAAGTCTCCACTTTTCAGATCGAGAAACACCAACCACGTTAGGGAGGAAGAAAAAAGGAAAAGGAAGGATGAAACAAGGAAGGGGACTGCCTGGAGAACAAAAAAGAGGGAGGGCCGCCGGCCAGCAGGGTCCCGGGCTGACACAGGAAACTACGATATCTACACTTACAATAAAAGGAACCCCCAAATCAGGGGAAAAGGGAAAGAAAAGAAGGGGGGGTATCCAAACGGAGAGGACGCGTTGTGCGTTCGTCGAGGAAGGAGGAGTCCTATTCTCGACAGGAAAGACCGATATTGAACCGCTGACGGTCCGAAAAAAAAAAAACGGAGGAAAAGAGAATTCTCAAGTGTTTGCGTCAGGGAGGGAACGCCACAACGACCGCTAAGCCAAATTGGGGGAAGTCCATGCTCGAAAAGACAACGCACTTTTATTATGGGGGGAAAGGGAAGGTAGAACCAAAATGGAGGTTGAGTATGGATAAAGGGCGCAGAAGAGTGAGAAGGTTTGGGCAAGCCTCATCGAGAAGGAGTCGTGATCAAGGACTGTGCATAGAGGTTCCGGAGGATAGCTTTAAAAAAGGATCGGGCGAATATCCTTCCTAGGAAAGGTCTGGGAAAGGGTTGAGGGAGGGGATCGTAAGAAGATGAACAATTGCTACAACGTCAAAAAGAGAAGTGCGATCTATCCAGTTTCATCGCTCCCTCACGGTACGGGGGGAACGATTCACTTACTTCAGAAACGGAGCGTGGCACAAGAAGATGGGAAAGAAGGGAAGGAGAGAAGGGCTGTTTCGAGGAGAGGGAATGAAGGTCACAGTACTTCGTATTAAGCTAGAGGGGGGGGGTCCCTTAGAAGATGATGGTCAGGGCCCACGGGGGAGTTTGGGGAGGAAAAGGAAGAACGAGAAAATACGGGCAGGGTCTACGGGGACTAGAAAATCAACGAGTGGCCTCGTCCTAAAAAACGCCTCAAAAAACGTCGGGGGGGCGAATTATGCGCCTTCGACCGAAATCTCAGAGGAGCCGGAACTCCAGGAGGAAGAGAGAGAAAAAGGGGACTGCTCATGGTAGGCGCTTAATGCGTCAACGATGAGGGAGATCTTTATCTCCGAACCTCAGTAACGCGGGGTAAGTCCTTAAATCCCAGCGCTCAGGTGGTGGGCAGGCGATAGCAGAGGAAGGCCAAGAAGGGTAAAGGAGCAACTATGCAAAAAGCTACAAGCAGCCACCGGGGAGCTTTCCGCCTTGAGAAGGCCAGCAATCTGAGAGGAAGGGAGGAAAGGATCATCAGAAGGGAGGGGGGAGTTCTGAAGAGGGGACGGGGACCGAAGCTTAAAGGTCCAGGCGAGAACTGAAGGCCACAGCACATGCCTGGACGTGCACCGGTCAGTGGTTCGCCACGGGTCTCGCAGAAGAGGGGAACGAGGGGCGTGCAATTCGAAGGAAAGCGCCGTGCGGAGAGGCTTATAAAAAAAACAAACGAGGATTATGGAAAGGGCGACCGGTAAGGCACGGAAATCGAAGGCTCTCCGGGACGCTTCTTCATAACCGATGCGAAACTGAAAAGGGTCCTGGCAGGAAATGCTGCTTGAAAAGCCAGGTCAGGAGGGAACGAGAGGGGGAAAGAAAGAGCTCACAGTGGTTCAGACTCCAGACATCTTGAAAATGGAAACGCTTATTATGGGCGAAGATTTCACTCGAGGGAAAAATCGGGGGGGACGAGAGCAACACCTGGCTTGGGAGCAGGAGAAGGAAACCTGCTGGGGTGGCTACCGGCTGTTGCCAAAAACCACT
>Ga0179593_1350742_pt1 | contig 18501 bp, 14 predicted proteins | sample CZODoug2_1_08_16_FD_185931 | JGI IMG/M metagenome (GOLD analysis project Ga0179593, IMG submission 185931) | Vadose zone soil fungal communities from Angelo Coast Range Reserve, California, USA - CZODoug2_1_08_16fungal (PacBio error correction) | ecosystem: Environmental > Terrestrial > Soil >...
GAAAGAGACGATTCAACCTCGAGTTGCGAAATTACTGACCAGGACATACTTGACAGAGCACAGGTTGGCAGCATCAGGTGAGAGAATCTTGTCAAGATACGAGGGATAGTCAAAAATCAGATGCAGCGGGGGGGGGGACGCGAAAAAAAAACGGTTCAAAAAGCAGGCGAGGGGGGAAGACTAGTACAAGGCACTAAACAGTACAGGGACAGCTGAGGCAGCTCTGAAAATCGAAGTCAAAGAAGACGAGTGAAGTACTTAGAAGAACATCACGGGGGGCAAAAGGGCTGGTGATGGACGGTCATCCTGCAGGATGGAGGGACGGTAGTCAACTCGGGCAAGGAAAGCACCGTCGATATGCTAAAACATCCTCAAGAAGGATAGTTGACCTTTGGCCGGAGGAAGTAGGGGACAAAAGGAGAAGCAGTAAGATGTATGAGAACGCCGGGTCGACTTCCCCTAAACTAGTGGGGGAGGAGGCAAACGGGAAAAAAAAGGGAAAGTCTCGCTTCGACGGTCTGAGTAAAAAAACTCAGTGGACTATCAGGTGATCAAAAAAAATACTGTGGGGAAAAAGCGAGAAAGGAAATTCCAAAACCTCAGAATGACAGGAGGTAGTCTGAAGGACTTCGCATTGAAGGGGAGGGGGATAAGCGACAAAGGACGCATCCTCTTCACATGCAAATGTCCAAGTCGCTGAGAAAGGGAGGAGAATTGGCGAAGTAACATAGGGCGGGAACAGAGACGGTATGATTGTACTGAATTCAGCGCAGCACCCACACTAAAGGAAACTGTAAGAACGAAGAGATGTGGTGTCACTCTAGTAATCAGTCTCCACGCGTCTAGGGGGGGATCCTTCGATCGGAGAACGACAGAGGTGCAAACTTAAAGGCAACGCGCAGCTCGAGGGGAGCAAGAAATGTCCGGGGGGAGACAAAAGGGAAAGGACAGAAAAAACGTCATAACCACATAAATGAATGGGGACAAGGACGCGGCATCTGCCAAAAAAAGGGGTCCGACCGGACGCTCCCGACGGGAAAAAGATGTTTCTACTACGTTGTATGACATTTGCAAAACACAAAAAAAAAAAAAACAAACACAGCAAGGAAAAAAAAAAAAAAAAAAGAAAAAAAAAAAAAAAAAAACCACAACCCAAAAAAAACATTTACAGCAGAATACAAAAAAAAAAAAAAAAAAAAAAAAAGGCAAAAAAAAAATAAAAAAATCGTGAAGACGCTCGATAGAAATACTAAGAAAAGAGGTCCCACGTCGGTAGAAGTGGGAGCCGAGCCACCGCATCGTTCGGCCCTTGCGCTCAGTGCTCGAGCGCCGTAGCCGAATGGGAGGGAAACCGCGGAAGCCCAAACAAAAGCGGAAAGGTACCAATAGAAAAAAAAAAACAAGAAAAACAAAGTCCACGCCCGCGACCACACCCGAACACAAATAGCGAGGGGGGAAAAAATGGGGGCTATTGTCTGGATCGGAGGGGAGCAAGGATGAGAACACTAAGTCTACCGATTAAGACTCAAGGAAGAAAAAGAAAAAAAACTACGTGTGAGGGTGAAGGGAAAGAAGGATAGGACGGTTCAGGGAAAAGGACCCGACGTACGGACACCAAAAAGCCGGAAGAACGAAACGAACACCTTCAAGAGGAATTGTGGGGGGGTACGGATGGGACATTGAGGACTTCCGTTTCGACTGCCGGCTGAAATGGGATCAAGCTTGCGTTGGGGTTAGTGGGGCACACAGGTGGGAGAAAACGTCCCCTGCGTATGCGTCCACAAAAACAGGGAAACACCAGGTAGTCCGACCTAAGAGAGAAACTAAATAGATGGAGGGGGGGGCAGGGGTGAATGGTAATACGGAGTCACGAGGAACAGTTGCTAATATCAACGGATTTTGAATGGAGGAAAGAGCGGACACAGAGTTGCGGAGGAGAAGGGAAAATCTCGGTGAGGGCCGCCTTAAGATTTGACCCCAGGTGGACGGGAAAAAAGGCTGTAACGGGAGCACTTGCTGGGGGATTGGAGATCAAAAAATGGCACGGATGAGGGAATCAGGGACATGAAATTGGTGTAAGTAGAAAGAAAAGAAATATCTAAGTAATTTGAATTCCGAGCAAAACGCAGAAGAGCGAACTCGACTCTCTGCAATAGACGGGCAAAAGCATGGAGAGAGGGCCTGAGTGAAAGGGAAGTCACGGGGGCGTCGCGTCGAGGCTCTAGCTTCCAAGGGAGAAACAAGGAACCAAGGGCAGAACGCGATGAACAGTCTGTATGCCACGACAAGCGTTTCAGTCTTAAAAAGGTCCGACACGCCGGCGTGAGACCGAAGAAACATCAAGTTCGCATGAAAAAAAAAGCAAAAAAGAGCTAGCACGGCAAGTGGACCTAGGAAGGGGAGAAGACCGTATAGGAGATAACCGCGTACTCACATCAGGACCGTACCCGGTCCAAGCATCACGCGCGAATCAACATCGCGGGAACGCTAAAGTCCAGGGGGGGTTTGGAACGGACTACTCAGATGTCGAGGCAGAACCACCTGGGCTGAATCAAAGAGCGGGAAGAGGAGAGACAATATGGCAGGCTGAAGCAATCACGGGATGATAGGAGGGACCGTGACTAAAAAACTTACGGAGCTTAGTGAAATCTACTTCAAAGCTCAGATGGGTTACGGGGAACTGAAGCGCAAGAAAAGTCAGAAATTCTTACGCGGCTGGAGAAGAAGTGGAGGCGTTCACAATGAGCCGAATGAACTACGCCGGTTGTCACCGTGGCTGGGGGCGCGTCACCAATGGACCGCAGGGAAAGCGTTCGGTGCAAAGACTGCCAACAGTCTGAAAGCGCATGTGTTCTGGGTCTCAACGGCAGTACCGGCTCTAATAAATCGGCGAAAAAACCTCGGCACAGCCGTCGGGCTACGACCGTCCAACAGAAAAAATCCTATAGAGAGATCAAAGCGATAAGGCCTGATCCTGAGATCTGAATGCGAATCACGGCTTAAGGAAACCTTTCAACGCTAGCAAGGACTACTGCAACAAAATAGGGCAGAGAGAAACCGACAGACAGAGGAAAGAAATTCGTCTGTTCGAGGACGCACTAATTAGGAAAAGGTAAGGAAACCATTAGCACAGCGCGACAAAAATCCTTAGGGACCTCTGGAGCGAGGGGACCAGGCAATCATACCAAGACATAGGAACGAAGTCACCAGGGGAAAGAAGCTAACTTCCGCCGAGGGCTGGCTACGACGTTGATGATTTCGGATCGCGAAAGTGCTGCAGGAAACTCGGTCGTCGATCACGTGTTTCGTGAGGGGGGGAAAAAAAGAGGAGCAAAAGCTCGATCATCCTTCAAACTGGGGAAGGGGCTACTGACAAAGTCCAGTGACCGGTTCCATGGGAAGGTGTAGGTGATGGCGGCGTACAGAACCCGCTAGGAAACGGGGGTAGCAGTCACCATTCACGCGTCTAAGTGTTCCATGAACGGGTCCGGGCCGGTGTGCCAGCTGACACCCGGAAAGCTGCGCAGCATAGCACAGATAAGGCAGTGTGGCAGCCAAGAAGGGAGGCGCGCGGAATGGACCATCAGTATAGTACACGTATCCTAAGTAAAAAGTACTGGACCCGAGGAGAAGGAGGGGATGGGGTCACGCCAACGTGATCCAGCAGGGAATCGAACTACGGACAGGGCACAAAAGCCTCTTAGCACGTGCATGAACGCAGCATGGTGACACACAAGGGGGAGATGGCGACATTTTGGAGCGGGCTTCATCGTGACAATAGGAACAACGCAAAAAAAAGGCTATACGTCTACTGGAGGTGACACCGTCATTACTCTGCGTGGAAAGCAACTTGTACTTCACTGGGATCTCGGTTTGTGACTGGTACCTGGGGAAGGGGGGCAAGGGTTCACAATCTAGCCTTTTCCCAAAACCCGAGGCGCAAGCACTCAAACAGGCGCTCGTCGCTCACGAAGGGATCGAAAAGGCGCGCTGGACGTCTGGTTCTATGGAGGGGTCGAACTGTCACAACCAAGGCGACCTCGCTGCGGAAAAAAAACTCATGCTTACAATGGGTGGTATTGCGCCGACAAGACCACGATGACTGCAAAGACCCGAATGGTCGTGGAAAACTAGGGAAATCGCACGTCACCGCCGAGGAGACATCTGAGAAAAACGCGGTGCCGGTTCTCGTGGTCGGCGAAATGAGGGGGCGCCCTGCTTTGCTATCTCTGAATCGGATTTCAATCTGACCGCCGACTCTTGCTGCAGGCGTCACTAACGGAAAAGAAAAGAAGGAAAGCTCGGTTCGGGCCGCGTGCGAAAAGGAAAATCGGCAGGGCAGAAGAGCGGAGCGTATCGCTTTTTCAAATCGGCCATAAAAGAAGCTTGGGCTTACACACGAGGCAAGGGGAGAGGAAAGACCCTCTGCGAACACAGACGCCGAAAAGGGGAAGAGGGCCACCTTACCTCGCCGGGAAAAGGAGGTGTCAGCTCCACCAGTCAGGAGGCTGAGGGAACAGAATAGTGAGTGTAGCGCTGAGGGAGAAGATACGGGGACATGCGGGAACTCACAAAAAAAAAAATGGAAAGAACAACAAACAAGGCGCTGGACTAACGATAGAGCAGTTCAAAGCTAAAGGGAAGGGAAATCTAATAAGGTAATCACGCCGGGTCAACCCGAAGATTGGGAACGGGGAAAGTGAAAAGCAAGAGCTATACACGCTCGGGCTATGAGGACAAACTTGATCTATCTCTGAACATAGGGGGACAACTAGACTACACGGCCCGTGAGAAAAAAATCTCTCTGAATGGCTGGGAACACACCGCTCAGCATGGCTCAGGGATAGGCACTCGCAACAAACACAGCGTACAACTAGGCAGTTAGACACGCCCTAAGCTACCAAATGAGGTAGCAATCAAGAGAGCCAGGAAGGCCGGGAAGAGACCAAGAAAAGACACGAAGAGAAAACCTCTGAACGCGCGGCGTGGTATCAGCTAAGACTAGGTGCAGATGAAGGTGCGTATCAGAACAGGGGAAGGGTCTAAAGTGACAAAGGCACCGATGCGGCAGGAGAGGATTGAAGAAGTGTGTGTGCAACAAGATAACGAACAGATGTGCACGGGGATGCGGTCCAATGGTGGAAACGACCAAGGGGGGCATGGCGACAACTCAGGAGACACGAGTCGACAACGGTGAAGAGGGACGCGAGAAAAGTATTCCGATCCGCTGAATTCAACCTCTCTATGCGGCTGAGGAAGCCCGAAGCACCATCAAATGAGACGGCATAAGGGAGGGATACAGCGAGGAACGAGAGGCTCAGTAATGGGGCGACATCGTACCAATAGCAATGTTGCCTTGCGTGGAAATATGAGGGGGAGACGTAAAAGGTACAGGGAACTTAGGGAAAAGGGGTACGTCTAATCTCGCACACAAAGATAACAGTCGCATATTGGTAGTGATGTGCACATCTTACACATACCCGCTAGAGCTCGTCGTCAGGCTGGCTGTGTCCGACTAATGAACGTTACGGTCGACTTCCGGGCCTAAGAATAAGTTTCTCAAGTAAAACCACAACGCCGAAGACTGGGTTACGGAATCAGAGCCGGGGAAGGGTTACTCAGGGTCTGATCATTAGATTGCAGAGTCGTAGAAACGTGCCGGGAAGCTCGATCTATACAATATAACGAAAGGGACTTGGGACATAGTTCACGAGTTCACCTACGGTAAAAGACTTAGAAAAGAACAGAATTTCTCCCGGGGGGAAACACTTGCATAGTCATAAACTGGACTCAAAGAGGCAGGGAACCGGCGGCAGTCCTGCACTATAAAAAACGTAAGTCTGCGGGGCTACTAATTGTTTCAAGCGGAGTCTTCACGAGGTCTCCCTTGTAAAAAATCGACCCCAAGGACCTGAAAGAGCAAAAACGGGGGGAATTCTGGCTCTGTATATCACGAGACGAGCGATGAGAAAGCACGAGGGTAAATAAAGGTTGGGGGCACCAGCCTGAACCTTCAGTTCGAGAGGCTCCAGCACAACGGCTGGGGCACGAGAGGTGTAGAGTGTCCGAGGGAGGAGGTGTATCTCGTATCTGGCAAAAAAGTTGTGCCAGTGGCAAAGTTGTAGTGGTCTCCTGTGTGGAAACATTTATCTGGGAGAAGGGTGGAACGGGGGCTCCTATCGGATCACCGTACCCTTGGAGAAAGAGTCCGGGAGGCGGGGAAACGAAACTTCTCAGTGTAGGAGAACATAGTATGTATGGGCATCGAAAGATTTGCGACCGTATAAATAGGAGGGGGACATGTCGGCAGGGTTATTCGAAGGAATGAAAAAGAAGGCCACCGTCCTGCGGTACATGAAATGAACAGCGGGCTGGAATGTAGGCGGGATCGGAGGGCAGGTCAGCAAATAAGTTCCGGAAGTGGTGCCATTTATATAGGCCACGCCGTAGAAAGGGAAGCGTTCGGAAATTCTGAAGGGACTGCGAATGACAGCGCAGGAAGCTAGGGGATGCAGAAGGAACCATCAGGTGCGGCTACGGTGGGGGAACCTCTATGGCTGTCGAGCGCTTACCACGCAAAAGTAGGTGAAGACAAGGTACTGTGCGCCCGTCCGCAGGCTAGGGGGTTCAACTAGGGGCGGCTTACTAAGAAGAAATTTACAATCCTCACTGTGCTTCTACGTATTTCGTTGAAAAGAGTGCCCATTCACCGATTCGAAGCGCCGATCTGGGATAGCTCAGCCTGAAGTGCGACGACTGGCTAGTAACGAACATGCAAGAAGGAAAAAATAAACCTTCGTAAGTGACAAGGGAGTGCGGAGAACCAGGGGAGGCGCGCGCCGGTTGCTCATGTGGGGAAAAACTCCGGAAGAGATTGTCAGAGGACAGGGGGGAAGGAGAAAGCTTGTGGAAGATCTCGTACAAAGTAAAAACGGAGCTGAGGCGCCAGATATCAGCAAGGCTTGGATGAGAAACTTCTCCCTTAAAGGGGGGGGAAGCTGTGGACAGAAAGAACTGCTTTATTGATGCAGACAAAGAAAAAAGGTAAGGATTCGGGAAGAAAGGGCAGCGCATTGAAGAGGGGGGGCAGGAGGTCACTGCAAGGGGGTTCGGCTGCCACTGTGCTTAAAGTCCAGGAAGATTGCCGTAGACGTCTTGGAAAAAAAAATTGTGCATCGTCGTCGTGGGAAAAAATCGCGTCTGTGTAGAGTAAAAGTAAAACCTCTACGCTCCATCCGAAAGACCAGAGGGAACTGCCCAAGAGACGTAAAAGGAGTCGAAAGCAAGAAAGGTAGCAGGAATGACGCAGAAAAGGAGAAAAAAAGGAACAAGCGTGACATCTTGACTTGATACCGCGATTCCACTAGGAAGCTCAGTTCTTGGGCGAATTCATCTACACAAACCATAGGGGGGAACCACTAACGGCAGTAATCAACAAGAGTTACATCGTCTGGAAATGCCCCAGCTAGAAAACAACGGAGAAAGAAGACCTCGCGTTCTGAAAAGGGCATGGTGGCGCAAGGGATGGCTAAGGGAAGGGGCCCTTGTCCGCGCGGCGGGACCAAGAAAAGCTTTATAACCACATTCACTACCTAGGGGATGGCAGGCATAGGAACAGCTAAGACTAAAGCAAGCGACTAAAACGCTCGACTCAGATATGCACAGGGGGCACAAAGGATTGACGCCCTAGGAACTCTTGGTAAAAACCTAATTCGGTGACCGATTAGGGGGAACAATCCCCAAGGAGGGAGTGGCAGCTCCTGTCGAATCCATTGAAGTGAAAAAGGACGCCTTAAAAAAATCCTGCAGGTCTCGTGCAGACTGGAAAATAAAACTACATTAAATGCACGAAGGACCAAACGTAGACGTCACCGCCCAATGCCTCTTGAAGGCCCCGTTACCAGGCGGAAGGCTAAAGACCCACAATCCAGCTCAGGGGATTCTGAGTTCGTACTGGATAACAACTAGTTGCTAGAAAGTGGGAGAAGTGGAAGGAACAGATAGTCAATATGACCACAACAACAGCCGGTGAGACTCACGAGAGGGGAGCGTCAACATATGCTTGCCCTCTTCTCGCCACGCTCGCAACACTTCGAAAGCCCTCGCGGGTGTAGGTGTGTCGCTTGGTTGGGACGCGGTTTTTTCTTCAACGTGGAGTATGGTTGGCCGGACGTCCCCCCCCCCAAAAAAACCAAAGCGTTGGATGGCTTGGTTCCTGCAAGTAAATCTCCGCGGACCGAGACGGAACTGACTCTTGAACATACCCTGACCAGCACGTAACGCCAATCTCTGACTGGCGTGACCCGGACCCGAGGGAAAAATGGGGCCTTCGACAGGTTCATCGTGGAGCAGTTTAGCGGGATTAAAAAGTCTCACGTTCACATGCACAAGTCGAATCTTCCGCGCGGGAGGTAGGAGGGGGGGGGGAAAGTCGCAACATGCGAACGCGATTTAGCTTCTTGACGGAGGGGATGGGGCGAGGGGGAGCGATACCGGCTGAAAGAGGTGGAGTGGCCGAAAAGTTAGAGGATCCTACTTCGGCGGCTCGTGCTCGGACGGAGTGAAAGAAGAGAGTTTGCTCAAAAAAGATCGAGACCGGAGGAAGGAGAGTCAGCATCTAAGCTGGAACGTCGCATCTCGCAGGCCAAGCAAGAAGACATTCCGTCATTTTCCATACGGAAGTCTAGACGCGATGCATAGGGGGTGGCGGGGCAAGCCGAGTACTGGGTCTATATCGGAGGGACAGGGCGGATCCCTGTCCTCTGAGACAAGAGTGACACACCAGAGGCCGGGACTTGAGGTCCACAGGGCTTCACGCGCCTCTGACATCTAATGCGAATGAAAGTCTCAGATCGCCTCACCCCAAACAATCCCGTATCTCTGGGGTAGAGGGAACAAGAGCAATTTTTGGAAGAATCGTCACTAACGGGGGGGGAGCCATGAAACGAAAAGCGAATCAATCTGTCCGTGAAAACGACAAAGGGGAAACGCAAAAGTCAGTTTTTCAATTGTCTCACAGGGGGGGTTTTCAACAGATGACTCACCGCCCCGAGTTGGAACAGAGAAGCGACGCAGAAGGTGAGAAGCCGGTTCTCTTCATAAAAACCTCCAATGGGGTTTTAAGAGTTGTAGGAATAAAAACCTAGCAAACATACGAGCGAGTACACACCAGTGGCAGAATGCACGCACTCAAAAATGCTGAATCTAAACTCAAAATATTCCAGGGGGGGAGGCAATAAAAGTAAACGGTGAGGTACATAACGCGCTAAAAAAAGGGGGCCAGGATAGAAATTAATCGTGCTACTGGATTTCTCCAAGGCTACCAAGCAAGGGGTAAGCCGTTCGAAGCTGGGAGTCAAGACTAGCATGCCGGGGGCTCTTAACGACCAAAAAGAAGGCGCCAGAAAAAGTGAAGCAGCAACGCTTCAAAGCCGCCTCAATCATAGAAGACGGAAAGGATAGATATCGTCATCGGAAAGATGAGATCCTGAGGACATCTGCTCCCACGTCGGTTCTGTGGGCGATTAGGGTAGCCGCTGGTCAGGAACGCCACAGAAAAACATCTTAAGCAAAAAAGGCTAAATTTCACTTCCAAAATCCACGGAACCCCTTGACCGGCGCCAAAAAGCCATGTCGATTTTGAGGTTTTCGCAAGAGAAAAGATGCGGAGTAGCGAGCGCATTGACAGACGGGAGGATGACTGGAGTGACTGTTTCGTCGCCAAAGGGCGCAAGGAGATGACGGCCCAGGGCAGAAAGCACTAAAGCCAAGGCGACATATACTACGGCATACCGTGTAAGGGGGGGGGGGCAGCCAATAAAGACTGACACTATCGAAACGGGGAGGTAAAGACGGGACAAGAAAAAAACCCTCGCTATCACTTCGATCGGTACAACAAAAGCTTACCACATCCGAGTAAAGGACCCCTGAAGGGCAGGCAAATTAGGGATAGGGGAAGTCACTTGTGCAAACAAATGAGCAAAACCAAATTACGTTCCAACTCCACATCTACAATTTCAATGGTAAACGGGCGTCCGTCCCACCAGCTCCCGTATGTGGCTATCTCCGGTGTTAAAAAGGCATAAAATCCTCAACGGCTTCAGAGAGAAGGCAGGGTATATTGCAGATGCTTCACGTGCTGATCAAACTGGAGCTCGGTCAGGGAGAGCATAAAACCTTCAGCTGGAATATAACGGGTAAGGGCCTGCTCTTAAGAAAGTACGTTGCTTGAGTGCTCTTCTCGAAGGGCCCTCATATAGCGGACGGGGAGAAAGAGTACGACTCCCTGGGGAATCCTGTTCTAAAGGGTGTTCGCGACGAAAACGGGAACGTAGCCCCGTTCTGGGTTGAAAATGTCCGAGTCATATTTGGTTGACTGTGCCTACGAACGTGTCGCGCTTAGACCGTGCCAGGGAGACCCAAAGAGGCAAACTGGAGCATGGAACATGGAGAAAAGGAGGGTGGGTCTAACGAAGGCGGATCGATATTCTTATCAAAGACAGGGGCGGGAATGTGTTGACCCCCCAAAGCAACACTGCGGCTGGGGGGAGTGGGCCCCGAGTGGCATCGTCACTAGACGGTCGTCATGGCTCGATATGAAGCAGAAAAAAATTCAATATCAACGGAGTCGATAAAGGGAGTGACGTGTTCACAACAAAACGAAACAGAACGCGGAGGCGGGGACTGAAGGTCCGGTGATAGAAAACGCCTGTATCTTCCGGACGGTTCTCAACGGGAAGACCCTATTTCGGCGATCTTGGGTCAGAAGCATTTCAGTAGGGAAACGAGGGAAGGGACCTCAGAAACAAAACCTGGTGGTGCAGAGCTGACCTTCAAGCATGTGAAAAAGTAACTCGCCTGGTCCAAACGGGAGGCATGGTTGGGCATCAAGGGGAAAAGGGTCGCTTTGGATCATGTGGGACAGGCAAGATAGTAAATAAAATGATGTTGCAAAACTGGTACCCCGCCGCTGAGGGGGGAGGCCCCCAATACGTGGGGAGCGAGCTAGACGGCGGTGGTTCGGCCACCGATCCACGACGAGGTTTACCAAACCAGGGGGGAGCAGGCAGAGTGCGTTTTCCGTACTCTCCCAAAGGGCCCCCCGGTCGAAGTTTTTAATACTGCAAACTCTATCTCCAACACCGTCCCTTGAAAGCTCTGGGCGTCAATCCCCCCGACTCCATTTCTTCATTTCTACATCCATCCCTTAGCAACCCCACGTAATTCTACAATGGGATCCGCCGTAAACACCCGGGTCGCAGTTATACAATCCGGGGGTAAAGAAACATATACAAAACTTTCAATAACAGGAAAAGACTTCTTCGGCGAAAACGATCTCCGGGAGTCCAACATCAAATTCGGATTGCGAGCGCTTTTGATGAAAGAGAAGGATATTCGAAGATCGGGTGTCCCAACCAGCAAGGCTCATCATGGGCCGTTCCGAACTCGCTGCTAAGTGGTGTGAAGCAGGATATTTGCTAAATCGGAAATGGCCCTTAGAAAAATTTTTGACTCAGCAAGAAAAAAAGATGAACTGTGGTCGTCTACAAAGGGGATCTTTCTAAAAGAAAATTGCGCAGAAGCAAAAAAAAGGGGGTTAACAAAGGGTAATATAGAAAAACCTAACTAAAAACGACTTTCGGGGTTTGGCCAATGTCTGGCCTCTCGGAAACGACCTTTTTCTCTCACTATGGGCTTCAATATAAAAGCTCTTCACCTTGTGGCAAAACAGTGATCCTCCGGGGGGGAGAAAACATTGGCAATCGGGAGAGGAGGATTATGGTATGGTTTTGCCTGGTTCAAACTTTCGCTTTGCTTACACGGAAGTGTCAAGTCCCTGCGGAGACTGAGGACAGTTCGAGATGAGGGGGTACTTATCAAACTCCAAACCGGACACTGGGGGGGAAAATCGAGCCACCAATATGATAGGAAAAAAATGGGGCCGACAGATCAAACGATGACATCTAAAACTGTCAGAAGGGCAGGCTCAATAACATTCCCACTCGTAATGAGAGACATCTGGTCCGTTGCGGAACTCAGAGGGGGTGAGGGGAACTTGGGGGCAGTAGGGTCATCTAAACCAGTTTGGGAAGACGGAGTGATATTCTAATGAGTTGCACGAATGTTGGTAAGTCAGACCCTCGATGGAAAAGCCCGCTTGATTCCCCGAGGACCCTACATAATGTGCCTAAGACAAATTGGTCTTAGCCCAGTTAACCATAGCCGGACACTTATAGGAGGTGAACCATTGTTGGTGGCTCCAAGGCCTCAGACACCACCACGATAGCCGGCACCCTACTCCTCTGATGTCCACGGGCAGGGGGACAGGAACATGGACCTCTCGCATCTATGAAGCGGGTTTTATCGCTAACAAAAGGTGGGAGGGACGTCAGGGGAAAGGCTAGGACGAAAAATCAGGAGAATACACCGACTTATAAAAATCAAGAGGAAGATACGAGGTGAAGAATGGGGGAAAGGGGGGAAGAAAATAGACCGAAGTCAAAACAGCCACCTTCTTTCACAGAGCGGAAAGACCAGGAGCCCCTGATTGGGTGAGAAGATACCGTAATAAGAGGAAATGCGGAAAACGCGGTAGAGGTCTCGGAACAATTCTGCGATATGCGCAAGTTCGGGTAAAAAGTCCAAGAGCCCATCAAAAGAGGGAAAGAAGGCGTCATGGAGACAAAACAACAGCAGGCGTGTCGTACTCATGTATAGCCCTGGTTCAGGATGGGGGGAAAAATAAAGGGAGGTTTACTCTGACGGGTGGGTCAGAGGGGCAAAAACAACAGAAATTAAAAGACAGGTAACCAGCATTCAAGAGATTCCTTCCCTCTTTAAAAAAGCGCACAGAGACTAGGGGGACGTTGGTTGCAGAAAAGGGATTCAGTAAGGCAATCTTGTGGGGTCTGAGCGTGCGTGGGAGGGCCTGTCCGGGAGAAGAAAGAAAACATCAGAAAACGACCATAGGTTCACACGAATACACCCTGCCCGCCGAGACGGCAAGCTGAGGGGTACACGGCAAGTAACCTGCGAGTAGGAAAAAAACAAAGCATTAACAATTTGCACTGCCTTGGAAAAAAAAAAAAAAGGCTTTGGGTAAGTGGGTGAGGTTTAGTCTAGCAGTCCGTCAAGAGAGCTGAACACAAGCATAGACAAATCTGTCTCACATCTATACAAAGGGACAGGAGGGTGGCAAAGGGTCCGGGTAGTCTTAACTTTTGCCAAAACCGATTACTGTCGGGTCTGCTTGGCAACTCTCCTATTAAAAAGGAGGGGGCCATTACCGCAGCAAATCACTGCGAGATCCCGATGCCTGGCCAGACAATAGGAGGATATGTTAGTGCTATCTACGGGGGGACGTCTGCGGGTACAACGGGGTACTGCCAGGCGGTGGAGTCCATTAGGAATAGATCAATAAGAGGAAGTCAAGAAAAATTGGGCATCTAGGGAGAAAAGGCTCGCTTGATCAAGGTTGGTCTGGGTAAGTAGTCAAAATCCTGCTCAAATAGGGAAGGACTAAAAATCCGGGCTGGTGGAAAGCATTGAGGCGTGGGGGGGACTGTTATGACAGGTGGCATGGTTGCGAAAGAGACATGGACAATGAGGTTTCGTCACTAAAGGTCCTTAAAAAAAAGGTTCAATCCAGGGGGGGTGTTTGGGAAAATCCGGCTGGCCTTGTGGGGGAATGACGGGTCGGATATGGGACAGGCACGGGGCTGCGGCTTAGGATTAAATACTCTGGGAAGTCGGAAAGTGGAAAACCGATTGAGGATAGAGCCAAGAGCAAGACCAGGGACTCCGTGTAAAACGTATTGCGTATTTCAAAGGGGGGGAGGAGGGTTCAGCTGCCCTCGGGGGGTTTCTCTGGGGGGCAACTGGGAGCCAGGTTGCACTTTGCTCGGACCTTTAAAAAACTCAGGCGCCTCAGGAAGCGTTTCGAATCGGCTTCTTTTTGAAAAATCTCCCTGTTCGGGTCAAAAGCTTAATGCGCAAGAGACTAAAGAAGGGAGGTTTGTAAACACCTCTCGCCACTGCAGCAAGATTCGGACGAGTTCTCTAGACACAGCGATGGGGCTGGGCCGGCCAGGGGGGGTAGGCGCCTAGTCTGTTGGCAGAACCGACTAGACGGGCGTACCAAACCGGGGTTGTTGGGTGTGAAAGATGTGGTTATAGCAACAAGATCCCGGAGACCCAATACGGCCTGGGGGAGTCACCAAATAATAATTAGAGTGCTATGAAAAAAGCCTAGAGAGACGGCAAATGGGTTGTCCAGCCGACGAACTCCACTAGCAGACCCCGGATGCCCATCATCAAGGACGGGAACGAACTGCGGGCTATCGGGCTATAAAAAGTGGTGTGTCCTAGGCTGGCGTGAACCCGCGACCGAAGAGGAATGAAGAATTTAGCAGAGAGGTTGGTATGGCGAGGCCCCTGATTGTCTGAGAAGCTGGGAAGAGGGGGTGAGGGTAGGGGCAGGGGGTAGATACCAAAAGACGAAGGGGACGATAAGACGCACAGGCAAGTGGAGGCTGGGGTCCCGGGGGGGTAAGGATGGGGAAAAGCAATCGATGTTGAAGATCACTTGAAAGATGAAAGACCGAAGGGTGTGGGGAAAAACGGGCGAAAGGCAAAAAAGGGGGAAAAGAAAAAAAGACAAGAACACAGTGGCTCCAGAGGATCGGAGCAAACCGGTATGCTGAAATGAAGAAAGACAAGGGGACGAAGAGCTCTAGTAACAAGCGTGTTTAGGGACTAAGGCTAGAGAGGACGGGAGATACGAAGATACTCAGACCGCGGTCGGGGGGTGTGAGTAGGGGCAACAGACTGGACTCGCAATGGAAGGGGGGATACCGCAGGGGGGAGTCCGGTGTAGGCTCTGGTGGAAGAAAGAGTCCAAGCACAGCGGGCGAACGGCCCAAACAGCGAAAAAGGCCCCCGGGGACGTACAGTAAAAAAAAGGTAAGGGATGCGGTTAGTATGTCTTCGTTCACGGGAACCTACCACCGGTAATGGAAAGAAGATTACGGGGTAAAGGAACTGTCGCTCCATCCTATCCAGGCACAACTAAACCTGTCGTCACGGCAAGGGGGAGGAGTGTGCAACGTCCAAAACGGCTTATGTCTTAATAACTTACGGGAAAGCAGCCTTGTGGCCCCGTCATATCCTAAGTATGCGCTTTCGCATCTTAAGGATTTTTTACTAATCCGCTTGCAGACGTGGTGGAAATAAACACCTGGGCGAGCATGGGGGGTGGACTTCTAGGGTGCCCCGTAAGCAGCGGTCGCTCAGGTAGGACTTCGGCGCGCTCAAAAAGAGCGGATTCCAGAGGTCCACCATGTGAGTGCCGGGAGCCTTAAGGAAACGTGTACTAACGGAGGAGGGCAAGGCTAGTTGTGTGGAAAAGCCTCGCCAAAACTCTCTTAGGACCTCCGACATTACTTCAGTTGCAGAGATAAGAAATATCACATTCGGCCGCCCGCTCTTCACCGGAGGGGTAGAAAAGAGCGCTTCTTCATTCACCCAATACAAAGGAAAGGAATTGTAGGAAACTGTCGGAAAGAGACGAACTCACTAGCGTCTGCCGCGAACCATTAGGTCATACCTTCAAAACACCGAGCTGTCGTGAAAGAGGAACAAATCGCCGTCAACGAGGTAACAAAAGAGAGCACACATACAGCATGGAGGAAGAGCGCGCCGCATTCGGGTTATGAAGCCTTAGGGGGCCTCGGAAGACTACGGTGGGGGGACAGAAACAAACATACGCGGGAGTCGAGAAGGGAAGGGGGGCAAAGCATGGGGGGTAACTGATCGCCTACGAGGAGGGAAAAACGGCGGCAATCATTGTCATAACCTTCTAAAGGAAAGGACACTTTGGGTATAAGGACAAATAGTCGAGTCCTTGTAAACAATAGAGAAAAGGGGACAGAACCAGAACCCAAACCCGTAAATGGGGACAAGATCCTTACAGAAACTATCGGCGATGGTCAGGAAGAGAACGATGTCCGGGCTCCTACCCCCCGGTCTGTCCTTGCGCTGGAGACCGAACAGAAGGGAATGCGGAATAGCTTAAGCTAATTCACGTATAGAGGGAAAAGGATTGAAAAGTGAGGGGAGGGGCAAAGCTACTAAGAAGGATAGGTCTAGGGCTGGTAACAATAGCGCAAGAAGAATGGAGAGGAACTGATACGGGTAGGGGTAAAAAAAAGCTCCCGTGGTGTGGAAAAGAGGTAACGAAGAAGCGCTAAGAAGCAGGGCCCTAAGACAAAAAGAGAGGACTAATTCATCTTACAATTCTAGAATAACTCTGCAACAAAGGAAGGGACGTCAAATTCCGCAAAATCTCTGGAGAAGGGAGAACCAAATAAGAGGCATGTTACTTGAAAGGGGAGAAATGCCGGCGGGTCAAACCTGCAGCCTTCGAAAAATCAGAGTAAGGAAAAGCAAGGTCAATAAGGCGCGCTGGGTAAGAAATGGAGGCCGGGCTTTAAAGCTGATGAAAGAATTCTAAACAGGACGAGGAGGTTGACCCATGTGCGGCGTTAACGTAAAAGGGCGAGCATTAAGTCGATCGGCATGGTACTGGGGGGGCCAAAGGAGGAGAAGACCAGGTGAAAGACTGTGAAGTAAGATCGCGGGAACGGAGGGTGAAATCTATTTAAAACCTGGGACAGGAGAAAGCATCAGACCATGTTCAGCTGAAAGAGAGGGGGGGGAGTGCCCTTCGATAGTATCATTAAACAGAGGCGATATAGCGAACAGCTAGGAACACTGCTTGATCTTATGAGGAGATAGTCGTTACTGTGAGGCGCAGGTCTGAAAAAAGGAGATTCTGGGCGGAGCAGGCGCCAACGGGGTTGAGATGGAGACCACAGGTTCCCACTATTGAACCAAATTACACCGACGCAGAGGGGAACGTGGGAATTAGGAGCCACTTGGGGTCTTGACCTTGTTTGAAAGGATCTGGGAAGCGTACGTATCGAGGGGAATCCTCGGGAATTCCCGTGCTGCTAGAAAATGACAGGGGGAAAACCGGGAGAAAAAGAGCCATGGCGACGGGAGTAAGCAGCTGGAAGTGTGTCTGATGGGGAGGAAAAATAACACAATGCTTCACGCACACCCTCCTAATGCTAAGTGCGGCGTCATACCAATCAGTGGGTGCTCAGTCAAAAAGAATCGAAGAGAGCGTATCCCGCGGCTGGCGGAGCATGATAAGTGCAGCGACAGCCTGGGGAAAAGAGCAAAATTAGCGGAGATGACGACGCCTCCGCGTCGTGTGGATTTTTTGAGTAGCTGGCTGGTAGGAACGCAGTCGGGAAGGTCCGGGGGACGGGGAGAACGTCAGGGAAAGAAACGGAATACACGGGGAGGCATCAGGGGTCAGCTGAAGAGCTGGGTGTGCGGTTTGGCGTACACTCCTAGGGTAGGGAAGGGAACACACGGGAAAGACTCTCGGAGCTTTAAATATCGCGTATGGACAAATAACGAAAAGGCGGAAAAGGGTACAATGGTGCTGCAGGGTAAAAGAACAAGAAGGGTAACAGGCGTACGTGCTTGGGGAGATGGGGGCCCACACGCCGAAAAAGATGTAGAAGACAATGAAGAAGGGGGGGAACGGTTACAAGCTGGAGGGGGGTGGAAAAGACTACGTAAGGTTCGCACGTGGAAATGAATACTGGCAGGGAATACAGCGGAAGGCGACTGAGAAGAGGGTGCAATCTCGCGGAAAGGGAGCAATGAGGCGGTAGGGGACCCAAAAAGCTTTGTGTTTTCAAGTGCGGCGTGTCGATGGCCCAGACCGCTATTGAGGGAGAAGCAAGCCCCATGCTAAAGGGGGAGGAAGGAGTTTCGCACATGAGTCTGACGAAAAGGGGGGGGGATTTTATGATAAATAGGAAAATTGACGGGAAACAAGGAGGAGACCGAGTGGCATCTCTAGTCAACAGAAGAACATGCTCCTCTCAACCGCGCTGTGCGTTCCAGAGGGGGGTCAAATCGCCACGACTTCTCTCGGAGCGAAGTGATTGTTTTATGGTGGCGAGCCATTTACATCGGACAGGCATAGGGACTGCCGGCAGACGCGATTGAAGAGGTCTGGAGGGAGTGGCGAGAAAAATGATACCTGGTGGATTCAGGCATGAGAAGCACTGAGACGCAAAGAATCTCTCTTCTAGGAGCCTTTAATCGTACAATAATTTCTCTTTGGAGATGAAGACGAGTATCGCGGAACTACAAGTGATAATTGAAAGAAGTGCCCCAGAATCTTGCGATCTACCTCTCAATCGGTTCGACCGACGAGGAGAGAAAAATGCGAAAAGAAAAGAGTCATTCATGTCTCGGAAGACGTAATCTTCCCTCCTGTACTGCGGAAGGAGATGGTCCGTGGGCAAGCTATAAAGGTACTCGTTGCGCACGAGAGAAAGAACTACTCGCACGCTAGGGGAAGGAAGAGGATAAGACTGGGAGGACAGGAAAAATGAATTACGAAAATGGAGGGAAAAG
>Ga0179593_1511844_pt1 | contig 18501 bp, 9 predicted proteins | sample CZODoug2_1_08_16_FD_185931 | JGI IMG/M metagenome (GOLD analysis project Ga0179593, IMG submission 185931) | Vadose zone soil fungal communities from Angelo Coast Range Reserve, California, USA - CZODoug2_1_08_16fungal (PacBio error correction) | ecosystem: Environmental > Terrestrial > Soil >...
GAAGGAAACTATTAAGGAGATTCGACGCGTGGGTAAGCAAAAGGTAACCCAGAGAACACCACTTAGCTACATGGATCTCCTGCGAACAACTTGCCGACCTCTCGCAGACCCTCGGCAAAGAGATGGGCCCAAGAAAACAATCACCCCGGCCGGCTTGATGCCTGAATCTTCCCTCAAAAATCCCTAGACAGACCGCGTAAGGACCAGTATTTCATATCGAAGAAAGGCTTGTCCACCTGGTAGGGGGAGAACACATGTGACAGAAAGAAACTCATAATGGGGGGGGGGGGCAGGCGTACCATAGGCAACGACAGCAAGCTTCACAGAAAAATAAAATAATAAGGGTCCAGAACAAAAAGGGAGGAAAAAAGACCCGGTATAGGTGCAACAGGAAGAGGGTAAAACAATAAAGCCAAGAAAAGTCACTTGAAGGGAAGTGAATACTACCACTCACAAATCCAAGCTATGTGGGTCTTACCTAGGACCGGGTTGCCATCTTTACGCGAAAAGGAGAAAAGGGGGAAAGGGAAAGCTGAGTATAAAAAGAACCTGAAACCCAAGGAAACATCGCATGCTAAAGGAAATGACCGCATCATCTTTGAACATTAGTTCACAGCTAGGGAGAAACGGTCGCGAGGGGACCGATCTCGCTGAAGGCAAAGTGGAAACATCTTTTGTGCGGAAGGGGGAGGGGGGCTCATTGAAATCAGCGACGTGACGAGTCGTGCAGGCCAAAAGCACAGGAAGGGCGGGCGGACGGAGACGGTGGAGAACCTCTTCCTGCCAAGGCCAATGCATGAGTAGGGAACGATATTCCAACTCACTAGCACTAGGGGGGGAAGAGGTGACGCTCTTCGAAAGGGAAACCGCAAAGAAAATCAGGGAAAAGGAGTAACGTCAAATAGGGAAACTGGAGAGAGTTTTAAAAAAGGGAACTAGAGGCGGCATCCTGACCCGCCTCCTCCTCAAGAACCAGATAAGGAAATCGAAACAACAGGGGGAAGGAGAAAACACATTCTATGACTTATACCATGACAAAAAAGTGAGGCAATTGGGATCGGCACGAGAAATCGCTCTTAACCTGTACCGAGAGGCGGGGTCAAAATTGGGGAACCCGCGACACAGGATGATCGTTCATCGTGGGCAAAAAAAGTGGAGGAACGAGGACGAAAGAGAATTTATTTAAGCGGCAAACAAAGTAGAGGGAATGAGAAGACTTCACTCGTCGGACTGAAACGGAGGGGAGGCGTTATCAAGAAAGTAAAAACATACGATTCACATATTGGAGGGGATACAGCCCCGATGTTGAATAAAAGGAAACCAAACCATAGGGGGGACAAAAATACAGGATTCCGTATTAAAGCGGGAACAACGTGTCATATTCCCCAATAGGGACAAAGACGACTAAATATCAAGAAGTGAAGAAAATATAAGGGGGGGGCGAGGATCCGTTGGGGGCCAAGCCTGTGACAAAAAAAGGATACAAATCAGGGCTTGGGTGTGATCATCTCCCCGGTCAAGGTCTCCACAATCGCCCCGCTGGGCGGACAGGGGCTTGGTGAAGGAAATCGAAAGGCGGGGTAGAAACATCAAGGAAAAGACACGAAAAGAAAAACCTTACGAACAATGAAGTTCATAGCTGGAAATTCGATGTGCGGGACAACGCGGCACCTGGTCAGAGGGACCCAGGGGGAGGGGAGCTTAGGCAGGCGCGTGGGGGGGGAGAGAGGAACAAGAGAAAAACGGAACTTCAGTGACGGGAAGACAGGACCGTTGGAACGGAGAATATTCGTCTGTTTGTGTACCGACCGGATTCCCATTGAAGTAGATCGGGCTAAAAAAAAGGCTCGCAGACGGACAAGGGTCCTTAGTCGAAAAAGTCCCTAAAGACTGGTCAGAGTGTGCGATGCCGATGTCCTAAGTCCTGACCTCATCTGTTTGGAGAGGGGTTAATCGATTTCGGGGAATTACAGGGCAGATCCTCGGAGAATTCGAGCGGGCGCTACATGGGGAACCTGGGGGCCTCGTCGAAACGACGAGAGCACGCGTGAAAATGCGACGAGGAAATTCGCCAATTTTGGCGGAGGGGAGGGAAAGCAGCTCTGGAGAGGGCTGGGAATGAATACACAGGTTCAGCTGTAAATCCAGAAAAACCAAATAATGAACCGAAAGAACTGGGACGAGACCCGTCACGTCGACGACGGGACGAAGCGTTGACGCAGGGAAACCTCTATTAAAGTGGACAACAGACCAACTTGTACGAGTCGATCTGCGGTCAAAAAGGGAGGGGGAAGGTGTTTAATAAAGAAAATGGAGAAAGAACCGCTGGGACTCTTGAAGAATCAACGTGAGGGCAAAACTCGGCGCAGATTGGACAACAGGGAACAAAGATTATCGATTAATTCCTGGAAAATTGTGGGTTTGGAAAGATCAAGAGAGGAAGGGATTCCAAAAGGAATCTAAAAGGGCGGGAAAAGCGCAGGGGGGAAAAAGCCCTAAAAGCGCCTTCCGGTCCGTCCGCCCTCTCCTGATGGAGGGGGCTTAGTAAACGCGAAGACGAAGGCTATGACCTCCATCAGTAGGGAAGGAGAGGGGGGGAGGGGGGGACTATTACCGCTGAATACGGAGGGAAGGACCTTCAGGGGTGGTGCTTTATACCCACTCGAATAGTCTTAGACGAGAGCGCCTGCCTCGGAAGTAAACTTAATAAGAAAAAGGGTGCGCGGCGCTAATTGCCTGACCGCCGGAACGGCTCAAGAGTGGTGCTATCTTACTAGAGGTAGGGGGTAACGATACATCTTTAGCGGAAGAATAAAAAAAAGGAAAGCTGCATGTAAAGGGTTGGGGATCGCCTCAAAAATGTGTGCGTCAGCATCGACGCCGTCACGACACCAATCACAGCGGGTCGTGGTCCTTTCACGGTCAGGAAGGGAGGAAGAAGCGTTAATGAGCTGCTGAAACATATTCCTGTGGCTCAGAAGGGTCAGAAAGTCTCGAAAGACAAGACGATGGGGAAAACAACGAGTCAAGGGAAATATGACGGTTTGGATCGCTCATTTTGGAGGAGGTAACCTGCTAACGACGTTATGGTTGGGGGATTTGGATATCAATCGCGCGCACGGTTTAAGACGGGACTCTGGATGCTCTAGGCTGCTCGTCTCGGGCAAGATAGTCGAGGCGAACCCTCCACTCGAGCCCCAATAGACCTGTGGAAAGAAAAGGGGTTGCGAGCTTAGATTCGAAAAACAAAAAAGATGTGACAAAGCAAGGACCTTGGGGTCTGCAAAAGGTTATTGGGGAGAGACAGTGCTGCGCCGGACAAAAAGGGGCCAGCGGCGCGAGACCGAGCGGAGATGCCAACCACGTGCCGCAGACGAAAAGGAGAAAAAACAGACAACACCAACTTCGCAAAAGAGAAAGGGGGGGGGGATGATCTCTCCCACACACGACACTACAGGGCACCAGGCGCAAAGTGCTAAACAAAAGGGGCGAGGAGGCCTATCGCAAGAGAAAAGCACTGATTGTAAAGGATGAAAGACCAGAATTCTCAAAGCTGATCGATGGCGAAGAAGCAAGAGCAAAACGACACAATCTCTGGACACCAATTGCCGGTTCGCAACGGCCACGGAGGGGGGACCGCAAGACACGGTGGGCACACATGAGTAGAAATAAAAAAGAAAACCAGGACAAAGGATCATTCTCCTTAGCTGTTAGGTCTCCGCCATTGATAAAAAAATTAAGCAGAAACGACAGATAGAAAATAAGCGGCTCGCAAGGTCTGGCTTCCCACAGGGTCTCGGGGGCGACTCCCCCGGTGGACTTACCGGAATCAGATTGCCAAGCGAGACAGAGAAGGATTCTTGGGTAGGGAAAACCACCAGACGAGGAAACAGCTACAGCGAATAGCGCATAGACGCAAAAGCAATAAAGTCCGATGGAGAGAGGGGGGGGGGGGTTCTGTAGGAGGAGGCGTTTAAACGAAAGACTCAAGGCGAGGGGGGGGGAAGGGACACGGAGCAAGCGGAGCGGCTGAGTTATGTTTACCCTTACGGGATTCTGGGGGCCAACCGTGTACCGACGAAGGTACAAACAAAAACAGAGCGAGGTCTCGCAAGGGAAACTTATCGAACAAGAAAATTTGGGGGGGGAAAAGGGGTGCCCTAAAGTTTGTACCAAACGTGGGGGCTAAAAGCCCGGACTGTTTTCTTCCGCGAAAGGGATAAAAGAGGAGTGTTCAGGGAAAGGGGGGGGGGATAAAACCATTCCTGGAAGACCATTTCTTTATTCGGGGCAAAGGCGACCGTCCAAGTGGGGGAGTGACACTGGTTAGCCAATGACATATCGGTAGGGGGGGGGGTCTGACAGCGTCACAAACTGGGACGACGGAGTGGGTCCGCGAATGTTCCCAACATTGGAGAGGCAGTGAGGAGGGGGATTGATACGGGGAGAAAGTGACTGTTGACAAAAATCACATAGAAACGGAAGCCCGCCCACCGCCAACTCCCTCACCTTTGGCGCAGGCTGCGCGTCTCATTTTTCGGGTAATGAATCACACCCGAGGGAAGAGGAGGTTCTTAAAGGAGGGGGGGACACAAGGGGACACCGAGGGGAAGTGCCGTGACGAAGGAACCATCTGCCCGGATGCACTATCCTCGAAAAATGAACTCAGCGTACCCAATCAGTAGCACGTTAACTCTACTCTGATAGGAAAAACTTGAAGTCGGAAGGAAAAGAAGTGGCGTTGACGGAACAAAATAGAGGTGAGACCTCAGCATTACGAATAGTCATTCCCGGGGGTCATCCCTCTGAAAAACAGAAATTCTCCTCCGTAAACAAAAGAGGAATCTAAGATCCAGCAAAGGGCAAGGCACCTGTGGGGTAGCGCAAAAAGCGCCAAAAGACGGCGGGAAAAGCCGGACACGAAAAAGGGACATATTTCACCATCCAACGGGGAAGAATACAGGAAGGCCAAGAAAGGGGGGCGGTCTAATCATGGTGGGGACCGGGAAAGGATAAACTTCGGGGACCTCTTCGCGGAAGGCAAGCATCCTGCAAGCAAACAGGCAATTCACATACTTCTAGAACAAGTGAAAAGAAAATAAACACCTAAAGGGTCCTGTTTGGAAAGGGGGGGGGGGGCAACACCTGGCACACCGTGAGAAAAGATTTGCCGTTCGAACTGACGGCATCTTGACGCTACGTCTTATTACATAAAAGATGTTGGCGCGCAGGAGAAGAACCACCAAGGTCAGGAACCTCGGGGGGGGTCTGACCCATTGATACTAGTACAGCTCGGACTCACACCCTTCCAGACGGCCGATACTTCTTGGGAAGAAAGACGCCCGGGGCCTATTAGGTTCAAACAGTGCCGAAGAGAGAGGGGCTCCTAATTTAGGGTAGAAAGCGCTGAATTATTTCAAACTCAGGTCCGGGTCCTGCGTTACCGATCCGCTCCGCTTCGCAAAAAAGGGACTACGTGATTGGCCTCACGCTCCGAAGATCGAGGTCTGTCCGTAAATTAAACAAAATGGTGGAAATCAGGGGGGAGATGGGAATTCTGTGGCTTTAGCGATAAGGAAGGACCCTCGAGGGGAGGGTTAGGGGAAAAGGTAATTTGCTTGGTTGTCCGTATCGGGGTTTCAGATTTCTTCGTAAACGAAGACTGGCATGCTTGGCATGAAGATGGGGTGACTCGGAAAAGCACGCCGAGGCAAAGTTCAAGGGGTAAGGTCCCAGAATCCAGGGGCGATGAGGACGAGAAAAAGAGTCCAGCACAGAGTAGACATAATTCTAGGGGACTAGGGCGGGGAATTGAATTCGATGGGGTTTTCCCTGCAAGGAAAAGAAGCTGGGGGTCATCGAAACTCAAACTAAAACCGCCAACGTACAGTACCAGCCGATCGGAACTGCGAAAGGACTCCATACTAAAAAGATATCATCGTAGGAAGCAAAAGCAAGGAGCCTTCAATGGAAGGACGCGGAGGCGAGATGTGCTAAAAAGACCTCTCAACTTACTATTCGAAGAAAGACTTATGAAGGGATACATGTCTGAATTGCAACAAAAGGTAATGGGTCTAATACCTGGGGAGAAAAAAAGGGGGAAAATTCTCCCAAACGAGTGGAAACTACTAAACCACAGGCGTTATTGGTGATTGGGACACAGCGGGTGCTACTATAGATTCAAAGTTACGCTGCACGGAAGGGAGGCGGGAAAAATCAAGTTATGTATCACAGGGGAGAAAAAACCCGCAGGCCTGGGAGGGAGGAGACCTGACCCGGAAACCAGTTAGAAGGAATGTAAAAAAAACCATGAAAAGTGGAACAAATACAAATTTATGCGGGGTAAGAACAGGGGGGGAAAGGGGATGGCAGCCTTAGAAAAGGTGGGGAAGACAGCGCTGGAGAAAGGCGAATGAGGGGCCCAAATTCCCGTGCCAAGATGGGGTCTCTTCCTTTCTCATGAAATACTCCCTGGGAGAGGGGGGGGCAGGTTGCATTAGCCTTAAAAGGGCAGGTGTGAGGCGCGCTGATCTGGAGGCGAGTGGTGTAGGCTGTCGGTGGGGGGGGGGGGGGGGGGGGGGGGGGGGGGGGGGGAAAAAAAAAAAAAGAGGGTGTGTGTGCGCGGGGGGCAGAGTGTATGAAGGGGGGTCTGAGGGGTGGGGGGGGGGGGGTGGGGGGACTTGGGGGGTGGGCGTATTGGCGGGGTGGGGCGGGGGGAGGGGGGGGTGTGGCTGGGGGGGGGTGTCTGAAACACGGGGGTGGGGGAGGGGGGTTGTCGGGGGGGGGGGGGGGGGGGGTGGTGGGGGGGGGGGGGTGGGGGGGGGGGGTTGGGTGGGGTGGGGGGTTGGTCGGGGCTGTGTTGTGTGTGTCGCTTGGTGTGGTGAGGGGGGGGGGGTGTTAAAAGGGGGGGGGGAGGTTGGTGAGGGGGGCAGGGCCTGGGGGGGGGGGGTGGAGGTGCGGGTGAAACGTGCGGGGGCGGGGTGTGTGCGGTGGGGGGGGGGGGGGGTGTGTGGTAAAGTGGGGGGGGGTTGGGGGGGGACGTGGGGGGGGGGCGGCGGCTGTGGGGTCCCCGAGGTAGGGGTGGTTTGGTGCAGTGGTCGCCGTCGGTTGTTGTTTCGGGGGGTGGGGGTGGGTCTTAGGGCGACGGGGTGGAAAAAGGACACAACTTCGAAGAGTGAGGACTCTCTAACCTTTATGTGTTTCAGTGCCCAGCGTGAAAATTATGGCCTCCTAAACGGAGGGTGGAATCTAAATGTGGAAAAGAAAAGTGTGGGGGTTCAAAATACCCACACCAACGGCTCAACATCACCCCCCGGAGGGGGGACTTTTGGCACATAGCATGGAAAAGTGGCTAAGACGAGGATTTATGGGAGGTTTGGCTCGGGGTCGGACAAAGAAACTGAACAAATTACCGGGTAACGGTAAAAAAGCGTCCCCAAAAGCAATCGGGGGGCCAATAAACGGAACCACCACCAAACGCACACACAAAATAAACATCTAGATTGATACAAACTTCAACAACCACGCTAGGGAAATCGAGAAAAGGACAGGAGAGTACAGACAAAGCGCCGGGGGTAAAACAAAATGTCGCGGAGAGTCTTCTGATCATAGTCGAAGGGCGGGGGTGGGAACCTGCAGTACAACTTCGAACGCTAAGACCTCAGCCAGGATCACCGTTTGGACCGCCTAACAAGTCAAAGAAAACAAAAAGTACCTCCTCCTGCATTCACAAAAGCCTCCCCAGCCATCCAACCCTCACCGTCCGGTCAGGACAGCGAGCGAGGGAACACGTTAAGAAGGGAAGACAGCAAACACTCAGAGGACAAAGTAGGCAATTGGTGGACGAGTGAAAAAAACTGCACGGCAGAATCCGGCGAAATTGACCGATTAGAAAGAGGGCAGCACTCAAGCCGGATGGGCCGAGGCCAAGGGAACGGTGTTAGATCGTAAGACGCCACCGCAAAATCAAAAAATTTATGGGCGACCACCGAAGTCTGGCGGTTCCGAGCGGTGCGCAAAGGAAACAAAGGGTGACGATACACCGGGAGAGGGGAAGAGCCAGACAAGAAAATCCATCGCAGGGTCAATGAAGACACACTGCAATAAAGGAGCTGTTGACTGCAGAGCAGGAAGAAGGTGAAAAAGTTAAGGAAGAGACGACACTGGGAAAAAGAATGAAAACGAACACAAGCGACAAATTGGAACAGTCTGGATCCGAGTATCGGGGCATATTTAATCTAGAGAAGGTATGGACGGGTGGAAGGAAAGGAGGGCCCCCCCGCAGGGCGCGAGGGGGTCAGGGTTTCTGGAGGGAAAAAAGACGGGAAAACAGCACACGGAAACCCTCTCAATCTGGTCGTGAATGACCCAACCCTCAAAAGAAGGGATGGGCTCTTAAACGTTCTACAGCGGCGGAATCCGAAGACAAAAAGATGGGGGACTTCATGAAAGTGAAACTGAGAGACGGCGTATGGAAAACGAACGCAAGAAAGTCGCAAGATAAAAAGCTTCGACGCATCCGAGAAGGCCAGAAAAGGGGGGGGGGACAAATCAAGACAAACGCACCTAAATAAAAACTTCCAATGATGCAAGCGAATCCCGGCGGAGCGGGCACACAGAAAGAACGCCTGTACATCTATTCAGTAAGAAGGGGGGAAATCACTTATATGTAAGGGGGCATGAGAGAATGAAAGAATAACGGCTGAGGAGGCGTAGGCATCGATAGGCAAAGGTTGCCTCTGCCATGAGGACGAAGAGGATCCTGTGAAGGGAGAGGGGTTGATAATAGGATAAGGCAGAAGAAAGAGGAAAGAGAGGTCAACTGCCGCTTGGTGAGGGGGGGGCGGAAAAGAACTATGTGCAGATTGTGAAGACTATTGGGGCAAGGTTTTCATCCAAGAATCGGAAGAAACTCATAAAGTCCACTAGAACTTTGGAAAGCAAAGTGCCAGGTTGGGGCATTTAAAAGGCCAAGGATCACAATCTTTCGGGGTTGAGCAAATAAACCTGTTAAAAGTGAATCAGCGATGGGATGAGGTGAACGCGGCTGGCTCCTCCTATCGAAAAAAATTCGGGGGGCATCAAGTCCGATATCAGAAAAAGGAACGACACTCCTTACATCTCGTAAAGGAGGGGCGTAAACCCTTCCGGGTGAAAAAGTGTCTCCCGGGGGGGACCGGTCTGCGCTTGTGGGGAGAAGAATAAAAAAAAAAATTGGTGGGTCCTTCAGAGGGCTGTGACATTAACGACTGGGGGTCAAAAGGTCGGAAACTTAACAAAGAGTACATTTATTTAACCAGAAGGGGAACGCACACGGTGGTCACAAATGGAAAGTACAATCTAATGAAAGCGCGAAAAGCACTAAGAAAAAAAGGGACAAATGGGCTCAGCAAAGCCGGGGAAAGCTGTCTACTCCCACGATACACAATGTGTACGGGTAGGAATGCTGAGGTCGGGACACTGTTCAGAGAGGGGGAAACGAAGAGGGCAGATTCTACAGGCCAAGAGAGGAGACTGAGACAGGATAAGAAATTGTCGCAAAAGAACAAGAACAAAGAGTAATTGTCGGGGCCATGGTGAAGGCCGATAGTCGACCAAAGAGAGATCTATTAGGAGTGCGGGGCCCACTGGTATGGGACTGAAAGATCTCGAAGGAGACCACACAAAGAAGAGAAAGCGCATTGGTGGAAAAGAAGGAAAAAAAAAGTACGTATTAAATTTCTACTGGAGTTACGCAGGGGACTGGGAAAAAAGGAAGGGTTCAGGCACCCGTTTCAATTGGACGATGCGACAACCGACGGATCAACGGACGGTGGGCTGGCAAATTGGGGGGACAGAACCAAGCTCCCTCCGAAAAGAACTCTTTAAAAGAGGGAGCCCGGAAAGAAAACAATCAACTGGGAAAGGGGCTAAGAAAGATTCTCAAGACGGTTTTGCGAACACAATTCAGTAAAGAACACAACGATTGGCGATGAATCGAGTCGAGAAAAGACACACACCACCTTTCTTTGGGGTGCCAGAGAAGGACTTGAGGGGCAGGAAGCCGCCAACTCCTTAGCCGCCTTCAGGGCAAAAAAAAGACATGATAAGGCTTTGACGCAACCTCGAATCGCAATAAAGTGCCGGCGCGAGAACAGGACACGAATCAAACGTCAATGACGACGAAGAACAACGGAAGGGAGGCATGAGGTGTCGAGAGCGACGGATTTACCGCTGCGGGGGGGGGACTAAACACTCTAACGGCATCTGAGCTTGGCATGAAGGGGGCTTCCGAAATTGGAGAGATTGACAATAAAGATTGGCCCCGAGGGTCCATCTAACAGGGGGGGACGGAGGATCATATTCAAAATAACATTGCATTTAAGAAAGAGGACTGCGCCATCACGACACTGTCATGAATCGGGCTAGGTAATTGGTATTCTCACAGCAGCGTGGCAAAGGGTATTCAAGAGAATCCTAACAGGAAGCTGCCGAAAAAAGCTGGGTCAGTAAGAAACTACATGCAGTACGACACGGCTGGATTCTCTGCGGATCATATCGGGAAAAAGTAAGCGGGCAGGAGTTGCGCGTCGCATCCTCTAGGGGGGGGAATACAAGCAGAAAAGGAGCGACTTTTGGAAGGGAGGCTGGGGAGGGAGGGCTAGCAGGGGAGGCAGAGGCGGACGCGACTGGTGTGGTAAAGCTGGTGTCGATATCCTCGGCGCGAAGTGTTCAGGCTGTCTCCAAATGTGATCTAGAAGGGAAAAAAAGACCCGGAGAGTCGTAGAGTACAAAATTTATCAAAATAAGGTGGAAATATAAAAAAGGGTGGCTCTGACTCGAAGGGTAAGAAACAAGGAGAAAATGGAGATACTCAGACCACCCGGGGTGTTCGGGTTATTGGGGCTCAGAGGCAGTCGCCGCGATTGATATCCCAGAGGAAGAAAAGATCAGATAGACATAAAATCAAGGGCATGCAGAGAAAGAATGAGCAAAAGAGAAAAAACCCCTGACTCGGAGGTGACAAATTAAGCACGGAGCCACGTAAGAGACAGGAAAAGGGATTTCCTTGCGAAAAATATGCAGAATATACCACTCTCACGCACTTAGGACTTAAAGAATATGTGCAGAGGGAGCCTAGAGGTGGGGAAAGCACGGGAGTGGGCACGAAAAATCCAACAGGCGGTACCCAATTACAGGCGTTTTGGTGAGAATTAGGACAGAACCCAATGAGGCAATGAAGATAGCTATAGAACCAGATTAGGGTGCATGGAGGCCCGCTATACACTTGGAATAAGCAGGTAGCACGCAGCCGCGAAGATCGGTACACCAAGTAGCACGACTGCAAGTCGTTGGCCATCGCAGAAAAGAAGACGCAAAAAAGGGGATTTCTCCTGGGTAAAGGCAATACAAGGACTAGGGAAGGAGCAGGACGCGTGCCGGTCACACCCAGGGCATCATAAAAGGAATAAGAAGAAAAATCAGCAAGGAAGTCAGAGGAATCTTACTTCTGCGTCTTCGTTGGGGGGGAAAAAACTGCTGACGCGTAAAAGATGAAAAGGTCTTCGGAGAAGACGGCAGACCGGGGGGGGGATAGTTACCCTTCGACCAACAACAGATGATCCTTGGGCTGGCGAATCCCAGTTTAACTCCTAGCGCTGAGAAAAAGAGGCTTGAGATTCTCTCACATTAATCTCGAATCGACAATTCGTGTCCGAAAGGTTGGACAAAAAAGGCTTCTCCTATTGAACCCAGAGAAACAATGTTTCCTGGCAAAAAACCTCGTCCCTGGAGCAGGTCGAGGACGAGGTGCGTTGATCCACAAAAAAGCAACTAGACCGGTCCATTTCAGGGGTGACATAGAAGAACAGGACAGTCCAAGTTGGGTTTTAAAGGGTTGGAAGCCAGAGAGAGGGGTCCTTGTTGGGACAAGAGGAAAGAAGGTCGGCGTAAGACAATCTGAAGACGGGCGAAACGGGGGCCCAAAGTTGAGTGATTCAGAGATGGTGGGGCGGTGAGGGCGAGCTCTAAAACAGAAAAGTTGTATTTCAGATAGGGCGGCCCGATACAAAAAAAAAAATTCTCAGGGGTCCTGAAAAAGACAGTAAAAGGTCCGGTCAGCGTAAGTAGATTGGAAGTATCGTAATACCGTGAGACACGCATCGATTCAAAGAACGCGACCGTAAAAACAGGGGGAAGGTTCCCAGGGCTGAACTATCTCTCTATTCAGGTATACAGGAACGAGGATGAGTCAAACCGGGAAAGAAAACCGGTGAAAAAGGCTCAAGCAGGTACAACGCAGGTGGTTACTTAAAAGTATCGCTTCGGGGTGGCGTGTCGCAAGAAGGGTAGAGGGTGGAAGTGAGAACTCCTAATCTTCTCCTCGGATCCGGGTAAAAGAATATATGAAAGAGACGAAAGAAAGAAATGAATTGGTCAGGGTCACAGAGTTAAAGGTCCTCAGTTGACACCAAGACGCCCGCAAACAAGTAGAAAAGGGAAAACACTCTTGCAGTGAGTTCCGTAATGTACAAACAGGGGTGGTATCTTAAACATAAAAAGAAAAGGGAGAGAAAAGGTAACGCTTGAAGAAGAAAACCTTTTAAGGAACATGTATATGAACTGAGGGCTGCATGTTCGGATATGGTCTTTACGGAGTTGATGATACACATGGGGGCGCTTGGGGCGAGCTTCAGTGACACTATGTAAGTCAAGTCAAAAAAAAAACAAGCTGAGTGCATGGTGGTGAAAGGGGAATGGGGTGTGGTGAAATCGTGTGGAGAAAAGAGTGTTGCGGTGAGCGGTGTCGATTTCTATACGTGGATGAAAAAATGTCGCTATGGTGCAATGTAAACAATTCCACTAAGAAAAAAAAACTCTTGGGGTAATTTTTCCCATACAGGACTAAAAGGGGATGCAAAGCGGATAAGACCCTCCGGCCTTCGAGGATAAGGAACAGGCAGCAGCTAGACATAGGACGCCGATGAGGGTACTGGAACGGAGAAGTCAAACGCTGAGAACGAATTGGCCGCTCAAAAAAGAAAAGGAAGGGGAGGTCCCCGAGCTAACGGGGAAAGCATTTCACAAACCAAAAAAAAAGTCTAAGAAAAGGGTCACACATAAGTGATTTAACTCGCCAGGTAAAAAGCAAACGATGAGCTTATACAAATGGACCCTGCCCTGAGGGGGAGATAATGGCACGGGGAAGTGTTTGAGCGCATGTCAGAAAACTCGAATTGTTGGTGGGGGGTGGGGGCAGGAAATGTGTTACGTTGAGGTTTCGGGGAAAGGTGAAAAGCGTGCGATTTGACAGCGGGGAAAAAGGCTCTGAAGAGGGAGGAAAAAAGGGGAATTAAAAAAAAAAAACAAAAAAACGAGCGCCTAACAGGTGGCAGAAGGTGACGGATCCAAGGCAAGAGGGGGGAGGCTACGCCGATATTCCCTAACAAAGGAACTTCAATGTCAAGAGGGGGAAGAAGTATGAACAGGAAAGAGAAGAAAAAGCGCCAAGCCGCGATGAGAAATGTTCAATCACAGGGGGCCTTCTTGGGGAAGAAGACTTTATTTATCAAAACAAACAGGAGCAAGAACGACCGGCATTCTAATTAATAGAAAGTCGAAACGGAGAAACATCAAAACGGAGGGAGTAGAGGTCTTAATCACAAGAAGAAAACCAAGAGGGGAAAGGTATGCTCTTATTCAAGGATGAGGGTAGTGCGAGGAACAAAAACAAAAAGCAAAATATATATCGGTAATAATTATACTCCAGATCTAAGGGAGCAAGGTGAGTCAGGGGCGGAAGTGCAGATTTAAAGGTAAAGGGGTGGCCGGGTCAACAGAAGCAGGGTAAAAACCAAAATTTTAGGATGTGTCGCGCCACCATAAAAGGTCGGACAGGCCGTCCTGCTGGGACAATTCCTATCACCAAAGAGGGGGGATTTGGAAATGGGGGGGGCGGGACCTAAAGGAAAGTCAAGAGGACTGCCTCGATCCAAGGGGAAAGGCTACATTTATTTACACTTTCGTCAAGAAATCTCGGACCAGATTCGGGACCTTGGTTAGCATTAACCGACAATTAACAGGCTTCTCCGTGCGGGTGGGGTGGCCGCATGAGGGAGGGGAACTGGAGGGCGAGGAAGTGGAAAGGTGCTGCGTTAAAAGAAAAGCACGTCAAAGAAAAGGTGTCACTCAGCCATCTAGTATGCGAATAGCCCTCAAAAATACCGTGGCAGCGGAGGGTGGGCGCTGTGGAATCTGATAGTAGTGGGGGATAGCGTAGCAAGGAAGAGCGTTCGTATTTTGGGGGGTCTAGCCGAAGAAGTGTTGATTTGTCGCTCTGAGAGGGGGACTGGTTCAGTTGCTACCAGTGAACCCCGAGGCAATGGTAAAGGTCTGTAAGCACATACCATTGTTGTCTCGGTGGGAAAAGGCGCGCACTAACAGTCGGGGACAAAGTAGACTCGGTGTCTCAAATCAAATGTAGGAAAGAGAATGATGGTGAGAATCTTGTGTGCGGGAGCGACTATGAAGAAGGGAAAAAAAACCTCGAATATAAGAGTACAACACAAAGGAGACCAATCGAAAGAAGAGCCCAGACGTAAAAAAAAACCTTACCAGGCTCACGACGAATAAAAAGCCGCTGAGACCACAGTGCAGGCACCACAGAGGACACTCATCCCACAAGAGAAACGCTTAGGAACCTGCTCTGCCCTCTGCAGAGGGTGGCCATATCACCTTGAGGGATGAGAGAGATCAAAAAAAAAGGATTGCGGGAGTCCTAAGGGGGTGGCCCCCAACCAGAGCACGAGGGTTCGAGCAGGTTGAGGTAACCCACGCTAGGGGCGCTTCGCATCACGATTGAATGATCGAGAAAGGAGAACAGGGGACCTCAGTCGGAAGCTATAAGGGAGTAATATTCACATCGACCTCGAACGGAAAGAAGGTCCGTATAGAATTTTGCTCCCGTGAACACAATGTCGAAAACACCATATCCCGTTATTCCAGAGGCAGGACGGAAAAGTGTAACTGACCGGTGGGGGAAGGCTAGGCAAAAGTCCAATCTTGGGTTTGGGGGATCGACACCCAAAACGCTGCAAAGAGTAGAAGTAATCTTTGACCGCGAGTTTTGGAGGAAATGAGACTGGTTGCGAATAGGAAAAACCGGGGCAAACATAATTGGGCCCGCCACCAATAAAAACCAATCCATCGCAATTCCGAAAGAGCCCCGTTCAGCAGATGATTCGTCGAAAGGAGGAAAGGGGATCAGGGAAAGGTAAAGCGGGGGTCAGACAGAGGAGACAGAAGAGGAAGACTGTAGTCGCGGGGGGCATGACGCGGCTCAGGCGTGGCTAAGGGCTGTCGCATCGAAAGCGGGAAAAAAGTCCCCGCGGTCACGGATTGAAAGGGGGGAGCCAACAGATGAATCAAGCCATATATCCCTGGAAGGGGACCCTTCTAGCTACGGGGCGGCGAAATTCAAAAGAACCATCAAGATGCTGGGCCTCCTGCTTACGTGACCTGCACGTTGACCTCGTAGAGCAGGGGTGAAAAGCTGTCCTTCGAAGAACAGAGAAAAAGTTCCGCTTGACTAAAATAGATTGATTCTTAATATCCTGGATGGAAAAGGCTCAGCTATAGAGACGCATCACTTCATAAGTCAACCAGAAAAACAGAAAAAATTTGAGAAAAAAAAAAAGAAATAAGAGAAGAAATAGAACAATCACAAGTGAAAAAAAAGAAAAAAAAAAAAAAAAGAAGAAAGAACAGCCGACACTATACTCACGAAAACTTCCATCACATTAAGAGCCTAATTTAACTAAATAAGATTTACTGAATGGGTATACAGACAATAACAGAAATCAAGAGCAGGCTCACCGGCTGAGAGGTTCAACATATCAATTCCTGGACAGATAGGAATGTCTATCTTGTTCTATTAAAAGTAATGGATGGTGGACCTTCGAAATGTGAAGCTAGGCAAATTGAGGATGTTGAAGGTTCTGACATACTATCAATTCAAAGATGGCCGCGGCAAATAATTCTTGAGCTCTCATCATCGGGGAGACTGAAAGGAGGCGTTCTGGAGATGAACTAAGTATCGAGGATGGTTGGAGGACAACAAAAATAGAATGGAATCAAAACAAAACATAACACGATAAACGAAAAAACCCTACAAAGTGCGGGAATGACATTGAATGTGTAAGACACTGCCAAAGAAAGATCGAAATTAGAAGCAGAAAAACGCAAAGGGGTAAGGGGCAGCGCCTTTTGGGGGAGGGGCCAATTTCATTGGCCAACCCCGAGGAACACAAAAAACAAATGGATCCTCTCGGAGGGGTGTGGACGACGGTCCTAAAGTGGTGAAAAATACGGAGGTCCGTGGCCATGTGATGGAAAAAAAATGAAAAGGCTGACTTCGCGCCACCCCCCAAATGGGGGGGGAGCTAGCAGCGTGGAATGGGTGGAAAGACAATAAGAAGGACGAGAGTGAACCGAAAACAGTCAGCACGACCAAATCAAAGGATGTGAAAAAATAAGGGGCAATGAAAATAAAAAAATGTAACATTCAAACACCAGCATGGTGAGACGTTCCGTTTGTCTGCCAAGAGTAAAAAAGGAGAGGGGTGGATAATGTCCGGAAAGAAGCAATGGGGGGGCCGTTGAGACAACGGGGGAGTAGTGAAATAAAGTCATAAACACAAACGAAAGTGAGGGGGCATGAGCTAAAAGCAAAAACATTTATTGAACACACAAGGGGGGGGGGGGGAGAAGAAAAAAACCGGCCCAATTTGAGCATCTTGCATCGGTAAAAAAGTCTAACGAAAAAATAAAAGGACAGTAAAAAAAGGGAAGTGGCAAGGGAATGGGATCACTCAAAAATGTGGGAACAGGGAGCAGGGTTTAAAAACACATACAATTAGCAAATGGGTTTTTGTACGAAAAAACCATGAGGGATAAGAAAATCCCAACCGCCTCTTTACCCATGCAAGGTAATAGATCCTGGAACACGGCAGCGCTTTACAACTTCACATCTAGCGAGCGACATGAGGACGAAGTCTCTTATAACATAGAAAGATCTGATGGTATGGCTCATAAAAACATAGCACGGAGAAGGCAGCATGGAAGATAACAAACGGCAACTGAGTTACTGGGGGGGGGCCGCTCATCAAAATTGGGGCTGTTGTCCGACAATTCACGTTTGGGGAAAAAAAAAAATGATCGCGGCACGATACACGAAAAGCCCCCCTCAGGAAAGCTACGATGCCGATGGAAAGGAGGAGGACCAGAACATCTAGTACCAAAAGAAGTGGACCACTAAGATGGACAAGGGCTGTTGTAAACCGTTGCGATTGCATCGGGTGGAAAGGAAACCTTGGAAAAAAATTACCTAGGAGGAAAAGGGGGGGGCTGATGGGCAGAACTGAACAGGGAAGGAATATGAGGGCAAGGGAAACCTACGGGAAACCGGAAAGAGGGGAAGGGGTTCGGGAACATGCCGGGGGCAAGCCACTCAAAGAGTGGGGGGGAACACAAACTAAATGTAAAAATCACGAGAAATTGTCTATAATGATCGATAAAAAAGGCGGACGAAAACATCCAAACAAAAGTCTGGTGTTTTCAAAATAATAAGGCGGAGAAAGAAAAGGAGAAACTTTGACGAGTGAAGTCGTCATGAAACGCGAACAAAGAAATGAGGCCCCCGCCCAGGGGGGGGTAAAAAAGAAGTATCCGCCGAAACGAAGGCAGCGAAGCGAGTAGGAGAGGTAAAGGAAGGAAAATCCTCTACGGCTTGCCGACTTCAAGATCCCCATCATTTCACTGTTGAGGCTGAGGAGATTGGACTAGACTTAGTTCGTATTGGTGGTGGGAGAAGAATAGACCCACAAGCGAACATCCAATTAACGAGTAATGGGGATCGCGGGATTGGTAAAAGAATTGGGGCCGTAAAGAGAAAGAGAGGAAAAGTTTTTTCACAGGAAAGTGCCAGCATAGATGGAGACGTTCAGGAGTGGGACATAGGGGTGCAGCGTCGTGGACGTACCTTTTCTTGGTATCAAGGGTCTGAAGGGGAACTCATCTCCTTCTGGTCATCTTTATTGTGTAATTGTGTTTTGACATCAGAAACAGGGCCCACCTTGGTCGGGTAAACGGCATAGCAGACTGGTCTGTCCGCGTTGACAGATAAAATGAGGTAAAGAGAGGGCTTTAGGATAGATCATCGGCGAATCCGTTCTGGTGGATCAGAAGTTGCAATCCTAAGTGGGGATGAGGGCGTCGCTGTTCATCGGGGTGGAAAAAAACGCTGCCAACTGTGCGGTTGACGGCTTGCTCAACTATGGATGGGGGGAAGAGACTCGACGGAGACAGGGGGAGACGAGACTAATTGTATGGAAGGAAATAATCGACAAACTCTAAATTCATCGAAAGTAAGAGATTCTCGCTCGCGCGCTGGGATAAAAAGAGGATGATCGCGGCGCAGCCTCTGACACACAACGCAATAACCGAAAAAAAACTGGGGTGCGACTT
>Ga0179593_1514207_pt1 | contig 18498 bp, 21 predicted proteins | sample CZODoug2_1_08_16_FD_185931 | JGI IMG/M metagenome (GOLD analysis project Ga0179593, IMG submission 185931) | Vadose zone soil fungal communities from Angelo Coast Range Reserve, California, USA - CZODoug2_1_08_16fungal (PacBio error correction) | ecosystem: Environmental > Terrestrial > Soil >...
CCGCAAGGGCCCGGGGCTACGTCCCTTCCAACAAATTCACAAACAAAAAACGAGGGTGCTCACGGGAAGGGTGGCCGTTTAAAAGAGAGGGGGGGGAGGAAGGGCACCAAAGAACGGGGGGGCAGGGGTACATCAATGCCCTTGTGTGGAAACAGTGGGAGGGGAGCGGAAAAACAAAGATATGGTGGAATGGAAGGATGACAGGTGGAGGAAAGGCCAAAGAATGTCTGGGGGACAAAGGTGGGAGGAAGGGACAGGGAACATTCCCGGCCCCAGCAGGAAAAAGAAGCTGAAAAAACAGACGTACCAGGGATTAAAACTTAAAAAGGAAAAACATGGCTTGGGTATGATTTGGGATTCACATGGCCTTGGGGGAAGTGGAAGGGGGGGAAAGGGAAGAGCCAAATTGAAAAATTTGGCCCGAAGAGGGGGAACAAAACAGAGAAATAAAGACATAAGCAGGCTCTTGGCACTGTACTTACGTCCGAAAGAGGGTTACGTGAAGGGGGTGGTAAAAAGCAGAGACTATAAGCGCGCTCATGCTCTCTTTCCATTAATATGCGAAAAACAGACCTAATTGGTAATATTATGGGCGACAAGCACGAACTCGCAACGGACAAGAGGGGAAAAATGGGAAAAGAAGGGGAAGTGAAACCGTGATACGGGAGAAGGCAAACACAATCTGACAGGTGACATGCAAACATTTACCACAAGGAGATACTAAGAAAAAATGAGCGAATACTGTTATGCTGGCTAGCGAACGGCAAAGAAACAGGGAAGGGAAAAAGGGAAAAGAATGTCCTTCAAGATAGAGAACAAACAAGGAGGAAAGTATATACTTGGGAACAGCGACGTTCAAGTAAGCCTCATGGAGAATCGCTTGACCGCTCAATCGTGTACCTTTGACGAGAATCGTGAAGAATCAGTTTAAATGGGTATGCGAAGGGGGGGGAGAATGACAGATCACCTCTAGAAATTAGGTGAATAAGGAAGGAGGAGGGGGAGACATAGCATTCCCTCTAATATTACCATTTGAAGGGAAGAGGGTCGGGGGAACATACGACACGCAGCAAAGCAGACTGTCTCTTTTCGAAGTCGAATCCTGGGGGAGGAGAGTGACGTCGCACTGATTCAACATAAACCAGTATTAGAAGAAGAGAAATTAAAGAAGGGGGGTATAAAAGGGATCCTGAGGGTATCAAGTGTGGGAACGGGGGTGGGGGGTCCCAGAAACAAACCCCTAACATCCCAAATCAGAAAAAGGGACTCATGGGGTGGCTTTCTTCAGAAACAAACGGGTCGGGCTCTTCGCATAGGGGAAGAATGGGCCAGAAACGAAATGTTAAGGCAAAGAAAAGAGATTGGTGAGGGAGAAAAGGGGTCACGGGTAAAGAGAAAATAAAAAAAACATTTACAAAGTCAAAGGTGGGTTAACCCATTAGGGGAAATTGGATGACCAGGAACGGGGAAAAAGGGACAAGGGTGAAAAGCCCGACTCCATGAAACCGTCAAAGGGGAGGAAAAGAGTTTGGTTAAAGGGGGGTCCTGCAGAAAAAGGGTACTTGTGAGAGGAAGAGACAGAAGGGGGGGGAGACGGTGAGAGGAGGGTACTGCTGGTTTGGTCTTGGGGTACATTCAAATCCTAGAGGGGTTCAGTTTGAGGAGGGGGGGGCCGGGAGTGCAGGGGAGGGTAGAGTTGGGGGAAGCTTGAAATAAGGAAAAGAACAACAAGGTTGGGGAAACTGTTTTCGGGAAACTAGGCTAGTAGGAAAAGTAAGCAAGGGATCAGGGGGTGTCAGTGCGAGAAAGTGGTTTGCGTGATGAAGGGGTTATTCTGGGATGTCCAGGAAACATCTTGGACATCAGGAGGGGAGAGGACGAAGAGTAGAAAACAATGAAAAAGGAAGGGAGATAAGGCAACCCTAGGAAAAACAAATACCGGTCTTGCCGCCATCAGTTTAGTAAAGTGAGACATCAGGAGAAGCGAAGATCCAGAATTTCACAGTGTTTAGTGGAGGACTTGTCAGCGGGTGACAAGCAGACCGTTACGCTCCAAACGGATTGAGAAAGTTGTATTGCGGAGTAGGATGAATAAAAGTCAGAAGAAACTACAAGAGAAATCATCAGGGCATCAATACAACGGCGATCTAAGGGGGGGTGAGAATGTTTGACATAAATAGAAATACGGGGGGGTGGGTGTTTGCAACAGCCCGGAAGGTGTGAGAGGAAGGGCATAGATGTGCCGTAAGGCCGCGAAGGATCGGGGGAGAGGAAGTGGATTATCCGTCTGACCAAGAAACCGAAAGGGACATGTCAAAAGAGGACCAGAATGAAGGACTGGGCCGGAAATGGGAACTCAAACTAATGAACTTGCGAAATCCCAGGAACTTAGGATGAGTTCAAGCGAGCACAAAACAAGAGGAGGAAAAAATGAACTCCTCGGAAAGAAGGCCTTGATGAATGCGAAATTCGTCACTTTGCGTCCAAATCCAAAGTCCTATTGGAAAGAGAGAAAAGGGAAGGGAAAACAAACCTCTCTGGGTTTGGAGGGTAACGTGGACCGATCCCGACGACCGAGATACTAATTGAAAAGGAGAAAAGGGAAAGCCGGCGATGGGCAGAATGGTGAACAGCGCAGGCTGGGGACTAAACCAAGACCCGCGGCAATGTGGCTTACAATGATGCCCAGCCGTCTGGGAATGGGAGGAGTGCCAAGGATGACTCTCGAGAGTCCTGATGACATCATAAGCATAACTAAACAAACACCACAACAGGGTACAAGCTTGAACTAAAGACGAACAAGAAAGTGAGGGGGGGGGGGGGGGGTGTGGGGGTGGTGGTGGGGGAGGGGGGTTGCCTCTGAAAGCCATTGAAAAGAAGAATGAACTGGTGAACAGAAGAGATTATGGTCCCCTATGGGCCCATCTGAGAATAATGATGCCAAAAAAGGCCATAAACCCATTAATTCAGAATTCGTTGAAACCAGTCTATCAAGGGAGGGAAAACGGGGGACGATCTGGAGAAGTCCAAGAATGAGGGGCTTCCCGAAAAGATTTACTTTTCAGGGGCAATGGACCTTCGGAAGCTCAAAAAGGCGACACCGCACAAGGACCTGGGTAAAAGAAAAGAGGGGTAGGAAGGTGAACTCTACGATGCATATCAAGAGTGACAGCCCCAACAGCTACCGTTCGCAGAAACAGGGAAACCGGTAAACAGGACAAAAAAAGACTCAAGGAAGAGACGAAATGCCAAAAAAGGTGTGCACCCCGAGGAGAGAACAACGATGGTAGTCAAAAACCTATGTACTGCAACGAAAGGGAAAAAAGCAAGAGGGGGGGATCAGGGGAAGACCTTCCAGTTCACAAGTGGGAATGGGCCCCATAAGAAGAACCAAAAATCTCACGGGGGAAAGGTAACATAGTTTGATGGGGGAACCAAAGGATTCCGGAGGGGCAGTACCTGGGTTCCGAACCAAATGTTTGAGAAAAAAAAAAGTTGAGGCCGTTAAAACCCCTGTGTCAGAAGGGGTGAAGGTACCCGGGGAAAAAGGGACAAGTAAATTGGGGATTTAGGGGGGGCGAAAGCTACTTAGGAGGCCCATTAAAAACAAGGCAGTAAAAAAAGAAAGAGGAAACTCATCTAAATGAATACAAGAAGGAATGGAAAAAGTGGGGGGGGGAGGGGGGGGGGATGCAGAGGGAGTGTGCGGGGATGGGGCTCGGTGGGTGGGGGGAAGATACAAATAATTTGTCAAAACATGCCACGGTACCTCATCCTCGTTATAAAATGTGTCATCTGTTAAAAGGTAAACCTACAGGGGGGGCGAGGGAGATTTTAGGGGAAGAAAAGAAGGAGATCCGAGAGAAACGAAGAGAATCGGATCCCAAGATGCGACTCAATAGAAACTTGTTGTTTCTACATCGGGAGGGGATCAAGGGAAGGGGTTCTAGAAATTCTGACAAAACCTAAATTCAGGAAAGGTTCAACTCTCGAAGTCCGGTATACTGACAAAGGGGGAGAGAACGAGCCACAGGAGGAAAGGAAGAAACAGCCACAAGGGGCGCAAGTCTTTTTGATCAAGGGTGCACAACATGAGAAACCAGGACTAAAGGTCGTAAAGGGATTATCCTTGGGACTAGGCAAGATAAAGGAGGGCAACACCGTGAATCTCCGTGGAAGAAAGAGGAGGGAAAAGAGAGATCAACAACAAAAAAAGAAGAGAGGAAAGAAGAGATTCTTTAAGAAAGTATGCCAGAGTGGACCACGAAGTTCCAGTGAAGGGGAAAGTGGAGGGTACCTCTAGAAACAAGTGTTAATCGATCTTCAGCGTTGTTAGAGCAGGTGTGACGAAGGGAGGGAACAGATCGATAAGAAGTAGGGGTGGGAGTGTCGAAACAAGAAAAAATGGATCTAGACGCAAAGATCCAGTTTCAGAGAGAAGGAAGGGGTACCAGAAGGGGGGTGGTGAAAGGTGAAGTAAGCATTATCCAACCCACTCCTACACGAGGAAGGAGAAAAAAGCAAGTTGGGGCTGGAGAGGAGTTCTCGTCGCTATTAAGGGAAAGAGAGGACGAGGGGATGAGGGCCGAAGAAAGACCTTCTTGACAAAAAAGACTCCGGAACGCCTATGAGCGTAAGTGAGAAAAGGATGCAAGGAAAAGAAAGGAGGGGGGTATCACGCGGCCCTGAGTTTACAATGGGGGAAAAAACAATGGGGGGGGGGACTCTTCCCGGACCACGAGCCAAGAATGGGGCCCAAAAGATCCGGGCGAAGGTGGTGAGGGAGGTGGGTAGGAAGGGAAAAAAATCGACGGGGAAGACTTTGTTTCTGGTTTGCTGGGTTAAGGGGGGGCAAGTGAAAAATTACTTGAGCAAAGCTACGATAGTTGGGGAACGGTCCAAGGGAAAACTTAAATCCAATTTGACAAAACCCGGTAACACCGGGGTACCCAAGGCCCAGACCCTGTGGAAGGGATAAAATCAAACTGCCAAGAACATGGACGATGGAAACGAAAAAACAGATGTTGGGTGGGAACTAAAAAGCGGATGAGATCGGTTGTGCCGGAGCAGAAACGGGTACCATGGATATTCCGACAAAAGCCTGACGGGAGGACGGGCAAGTACGCCGTGGCCGATGGATGGGATTGGGGTGTGCCAGCTCCCGAGGGGTGGAAAAAAGTGGAGGGGCATCATGGGCCTGGGGGTGTCTTGAATTCGAGTTGGGTTGCGTCTTTAAACAAACAGCATGACTTTGAACGGCACAGGGTGGAGGGCAGCTGTACTGTTGTTTCAAGAAAAGAAGGCGGAAGGGGAGATCAAAGGGACTCAGTCTCTACCAGGAAGGGTATGAGCCGGGGAGCACGGCCGTGGGATGCAAATTTTGAGCGTCGCAGTGTAGAAGTGGGTGGTTCCGCGAAAAAGTCCCAGGGAAATTGGGACGTACTGAATGGATCTTCAGAGTAGCCAGAGATGAACGGAAGAGAGGCACAACTGGACAGAAAGGAATACTTCCGGGGCCGTGACCTGGAGGGAAGGAGGTTTAAGTCGACGCAGTGGTGAGGGACGGTTAGAAGAGAGACCTATTCACAGGATTGCTTGTAACGTCCACTTGTCAGGGAAAAGGAAATTAATAGGTAGAAAGGAGACTTCCCGGATGTTGCCGAAGGTTGGGGAAGGGGTCGGGTGAATGAGGGAAGAACAAGACGACAGAAAAAGAATCATAACGGCAAAGATATTCAGGAACCGGGGGGGAAAGCGGGGCATTGGTGAGCAACCGGTCTCCCGCAACGGTACGTGCTGCTGGTGTTTGACCACTCGTCAACAGAGGAGATGGTTGGCAAAGTGGTTACGCAAGGAATCTAGAGAGAAATTTGGGGGCATTGACGTGGGGGGGGAAGATCGGTGATAAAAAAGGGATGAGCACAGGAGGGAAAATCACAGAAGAGAGGAGAACCGCAAAGAAAGAGGAACTGTGCTCCTAGGGACGGACGAATGGATCCAAGGAAAGTCTTCATAATAACTGGGGTAAAAGGGGTTCATCTATCTCAAAAAACAACGATGAGACCACCCTCCATAAAGTGCATTGCATAATGGAGAAACTGGATTCCTGAGGAAATTGCGTACCTCGGAGCCAAAAAAAAAAAAAGAGGAAGAAGGACAGGTTCCTCAAAGCCGCTAAGTGGAGGGGGGGGAATCAACCGGGTCCGGAACGTATCCACGCGAAAAACTCAGATTCCTAATCACAAATAGAGAGATGGGAACTCCGGCATGCGGTACAAATGACCGAAGCGGGGTGGAAGGGGAACCCAACATCAACAAGAAAAATACTGGTCCTTCATTCGGGTATGACTAAAAGGGATCACCATGACCCAGGGAACAAAGGTTAATAGCAGGAAGGGGGGACCAGGTGAAGATCTGTAGTCGTCTGCCTGTGACATCCTCATCTAACAACCCGGAACCACAGGGGTTGCCCCATCCCCGCAAATCGTAGAGCCAGAAAGAGTCGATGCACATTGAAAGGGGGAAAAGGCAAAAGAATGAAATACCTGGGGGGGGGGGGGTGCTATATGAGTTCTCCCGATGGCCTCAATGCTGTAATAAATGGCAAGACTGGAACAACGAACCGATCATGTCTTCCGACGGGGGGGGGGGCTTTTAATAGAAAGCAGAAGAGAAGCTGAAAAGATCAACAGTTCCCCCATGAGTCGTACCCGAAAAAGAACACCTGAGGTCGGCCAACGACTAAATTAACCAATTAGAGCAGGAAAAAAAGGAATTCACACGGATTAACAAGGAGAAAAAAAACAAAAAGAAATTAGAAGACCTGAAGACCAAAAAGGTTGTCCACCACCCCAGACAAGAGACACACATTCTTCAAAGGAAAGAAACAGTATTGGAAATCGCGAAACCACAATTCGACAAAGAACGCAAGAAGAGAATTCAAAACGGGGCACCAAAGACAAGAAAAAGAGAAACCAACTGGTCGTCATCCCCCACCCCCCAAGAGGATGCTACTATCTACGACAAGTCAAACAACATAGGGATGACACCCCCATTTCACAGGGGATAACGGAACCAGAAAAAGAAAAAAAAACAAATGGGCTCAGCGCCGTTGAAGTTTAACAAAGAGGTTAGGGCGAAAACGAGTGCGGTTAGCAGGTTGTGTTCAACCAATGGGTAGGCGGAAACCTGGCAGGTCCCTGTTGCGAGAAAACCCACCTTAGAGGGGGGGGGGGCAAAGGTGGATCGACAGGTTCCGCCCATTCCCAAAGTTTTGATGTCTTTGCTCACTTGGGGCGAGGGCAAGGTCCAGTCGGCCGGCACGAAGGCAAAACAAGAAGCTCCCACCTCCGACACTGGATGAGAAAGAACATTGCACAAACAATGCAAGGGGATTTGATTGGATTCAACATGTCTTTGTAAAGGAGGGGGCGAGTTTGTGGAACGGGAAGATCCAATTGTTCATTGAACGCATGCAGGTGGACCCTAAGGATCCTCGTTATACACATACGTAAGTTAAGGGTTGAAGATTAAGACTCCTACCGGGGAAAAAGGGTGCTCTGCGGCTTTGGATGGAACTACCAGCACGAAGGAGAATATCACTCGGACCTCAATCAATATCAGTCCCGATCTGCGACGAGAAAGCCACACTAATGGGGTTTGCGAGAAGCACGTGAAGGAGTGGGGAGGCTGGGGTGACGGAACACGAAACCTTACCTTCGCCCTTAAAAGGACAAAATATGCTCCCATGGTCCATTAGACATTAAACCCGTGATTGGATGAAGTCTAGCCCTCCAGTCTGCAGTGTAATGCAAGAAGCGATTAGCCAGGTCGCACACCATGAGATAACAACGAGGGAGTGCTGGCAAGAGGAGCGTACTTAAAGGGGGAGAGTGTCTAAGCAAGGGCTATAAGAAGGAACTTCAACCTTCGAGAAGGTACGCAAGATTCAAGATGTCTCAAAAAACGAGGAGGAGAGAAGCTAGATTGTGGAAGGGACAGAAACGGCGAGCCAGTTGGCATTTCCTGCACGCAGTTATCGACCGACTATAGAAAAGAAAAGTGGGAAATAAGTTAAAGGGAAGCTGGCCCACACTCATTTTCGGTTGTTATGCTCTGTGGCCTTGAGTGACATCTCTCGACTTCTGTGCATGTCAAAAAAGGGAGAATTGGGAGCATAGACGCAATTAGCAAGGGGGTGTGAAAGATCTAATCAGGAGGATTACCAGGGGAGAAAAGGGTAAGTAAGGGAAGGGGAGGGTCGATTGTCCGCATGAACACCCTCCTCACGCTGCAATAAGTGGGGGAGCGTATTCCTTGGAGGCGATATGGATGAGGGAACAGCGCTAGGAGACTTCGAGGAGACAAAGAAGGGACGCCGCATAAAAGAAAACCTATGGATCGTAGTCCATTGCAAATCAATACAAGAAAGTGATGTGTAACGGAGGTCCGGGGGAAAACAAATGTCAGAAAAGCATAACGAAATTCTCTTCAAACGAAAACCGAGCACCATAAAACAATACGGGGAGAAAGAAAAAGGAAGACTTTCGCATGTGGGTGAGAAGGGACTTGTATCCCAGTGAAGACACGAGGAGGTGTGCAGCTTCTTCTCGTTGGACCCTGACACGCCGGGGGGGGACCTTGACCTTACGCAAAATTTGAGAAGACAACCAGGTTTGGGACGGTTCAACTGGTCACCCGTCAAAGTCCCCAGGGACAGCCGGTGGTGAAGCACCAGGTAACCTGCACACGGGAAAAACAAAAGGGGGGGGTTAAAAATGTGAACCAAAGAGACCAAAGACGATGGAACGGGTGGGAGACCTAAGAAAATCGTGGGTAACTACCAAAGTAAACGTGAGCAAGGGGGGTGGGGGACAAGTTTCGGGCAAAAACGGATAACCATGTTGCGTAATTAGGATAACGTCCTGTCGCCGTTAGCGGCGTAAGAATAACTGCAAAGTTCCGAGGGGGGGGGAGAAAAGAGGGGGGTGTGAAAATCCTTAGGAGGATGTTGCCAACGTTTGAAGAGGGGTGCCGTGAGTTCTTTGTCCGTGATGTCTTAGTTGGGTTTAGCGGTTTAACATACGGGTTGAAAGCAAAACCGGTGGTTAGTCGCATGTCAGGGGTGGGAGGGAGCGACTATGGCATAGTCAAAAAGCAGGACTCTAACAAGGAAGAAGGGATTTGAGAAGAGAATGGGAGGGGAGGAGGAGCGGGGGGGGAGTGGGAAGGTGAAAGGTCTACGAGGAGGTGGGGATGATGGAGGATGAGAGGAAGGGGGAGGTGGGGGAGTGTGAGTGGAGTGATGATGAATAGGGTGAGGGTGTTAGGGGAGAGAAGGGGGTAGGGAGGGAGGATGGGGATGGAGGGAATAGAGTGAACTGAAGTGGGGAGGGGGGCGAGTTGGGTCGGTGAGGGGGGGGGGAGAGGGGTGGGGGGAAATGTACGTGTGTCTTGGATCCCTTTTTTGCTTAACTTGTGGCCGTTTTAAAGTCGGGGGTTGATCTTGTCTCATCAGACTGTTCGGCAGTTGGAACGAAAAAAGGGGTCCCAGGGACAATCAGGGGTTAGGGGGAAGAAAGGGGGAAAGTGGCTCGAAGTATCCTAATGAAAACGACCGAGAAGAAAAAACTGACATAACGACATGATCCAGGATTTCGTGGTTCGGCCAGCCAGGGGGGAAGGAGGTTTATTCGAAAAGGGTGAAGGCCATAGGGAAGAAAGACATATCGCCCAGTATAAAAAGAGGGAAGTGGAACTGGCACTTGGAAAGAGGGGGAGGATTATTCTTGGTGAAGGCGGAAGGAAATGAATTGTGCCGAATGTGGTTGAACTTTGGGAGGAAAGGGAAGATGGAAGAATCCTCGGAACACAGACAGAAAGTATCATTAGAAGGGAGGACAGAATTTTGAAAAAGCTGGGGGGGGAAAGGGGGTGCGAAATTTGGGGCATCACACCACTTGGGAAAAACCGTAGCGGTCTTGGAGAGTGTGACACAGGCCCAGAAGAGATGAACCAAAGGGAAGAAAGCAAGAAGGGGATTGTATAGATTGGAAGGACGTTGTTCACTGATCGTTTGGAAGGGGGAGTTGAGAACACGGGGAGTGCAGGTCAGACCCGGGGGGAAAAGGAAACGAAACATCACACAAGGAGGAAGACCTGTCGGCTTCAAAAGGATGAAGAGAAGTTCTCAATGAGGGGGGTGAACGAAGGGAAATTAAACCAGGCTACGAAAAGCAAAATTATGGTAGGGCGGAGAGTAGAATCGAGAAAGCACAAAAAAGAAGAGAGAGATGAACTCCTCGACCGCCATAAGTGAGGAAAGAAAAAGGGGGCAAGGGGGTACTTCGTCCAGTTGGAGGGCCACTCATTGCGATTCATAAGGTCTCTCCGCCTTGCGGATGAGGGGGAGTAAGAAAACGGGTCGGGAAGACGTGGATCCAGAAGCAGAAGCAACGACCTCTTACGGCCCAAAGGAAGGGGAAAAAAGGGCAAAGAGGTGACCTCAAAGGACGTAAAAATTGTGGGAAAGAGCGCTTGGGACGAGTTAAAACCACCTTCAAGACCCTGGTCCTTCAAGTGCTGGGGCACAAAAGGGGGAAACCAAACGACGCCGGGTTGACAAAGTTCATGAGGAATCTTGGAAAATAGGGGGGGAAGGTCGAGGGAGTAGGGACTGCCAGTGGGATGACCTTACTACTCCGACAACCCGCAACATTCGGAACACCGGGAAAAACAGCGATAAAAAAGTAAGCTATGCCAACTGACAAGTAAGGGCCACTGCAACTCCTTGAATACTGGGTAGGGCGAGAAATGGAAGAAACATGAGAAAAATCGGCAAAGAAAGGGCACAAAGTACCTAAAAAAGAATGGACTGTAAATCATTTCTGTACTCAGGTTTGCCAAAAAGGGTCTGCGGGGCTTGGAGGGCGGCAACTAGAAAGCACAGTCACCCTCAGGGAGGCTTACCCGATCCTAAGGGGAAGGGGGGTAGGAAAAAAAAAACTTCACGAACGCCTTAGGGATCAAAAAAGGGGGGCATTACCACCAGTGTCTCACCCCCTTATGCCCAGACACCCCGATCAAGGGGGGCGATGCGAGAGAGACAGGAAGAATTATGGGAAAAAAAAAGACACCAGAAACAAGACTACCACCAGGGGTTCAGTGGTAGAAAAGGAAGGGGACCCGAAAAACGAAGGACATTCACTACCAAAAACTAACAAAAATCTAAGATGCCTTCAAACGGGCAACACCTAAAGGGAGCTGGCACCATCGATTAACAAAACCAGCGTAAAGGAAGTACTTTCAGAGAAGAAAGAAAAGGCCTCACCCAGATAAGGAGGTCGTAAAAAGAAAACTTGCAATTTCAACAGGTTACGTTTGAGTGACCCAGGGAAACTCGCACCAACCAGGGCAGCACGCAAGGGGGGGAAAGGGAACCAAAAGAGGGAAGTCGGGATCAAAAATGTACGGGCGGGGGTTACCGGGTGGGGGGGCACATTGGAAAGAAAAATTTTAGGTCACCTTTTGGAGGTACCTGGGGAGGAAAACCAAAAAGGATTGGGGGAAATTGGGGAGATGAACAGGTGGGACGACGTGAAAACGTTAAAGATATGGGCGCTTTTCGACAACTTGCGAAGGGGGGTCTCCCTCCGTACCTCAAACCCGAAAGACAAAATCCGACCCTTGTATTAAAAGGGGAAACAAGAAGGAAAAGAAACAAAAGGCGAAAGTAGTTTTTAAGTTATGTTGGGGAGGAAATGGGATTGGTCCTTAGGGGCAACTTTGGGACTAGGATCCAAATTTCGGAAAGAAACTCAGAAGTTGACAGGACCTCGTTAACCACATTGAGGGGCATCAGGGGAAAATGACGGAAAGAGCTACAGGTCAAGTTCTCGGGGTCATGTGTTTTGACGCAAAACGAAGGAAACGAAAGCAGGGAACAGTAAAGATCGAGATGACCCAAGGAATATTAGAAGAAGAAAAGCAAAGGGATTGTGGGCACTACTTAGGAGTTTGCTTTTGGGTGATAATGCGTTGACAATCACAAAAACAAACAGTAAAAGGAGGGACCGGAATGACCTCTGAGACAAAGGGGGGAGAGCAAGGGGAGGAAATGAAAGAAAAGGGATAGGGAGGATGGGTAAAAATGCAAAGGGGAGGGGGAAACTCGAAGAAGAGGGAAGAGGACCACCAATGATCATAACAACGAAAAATGCTGGCCACGATGATCGGTAAAGCAAGGGTTGGAGGGAGTCGAAAAGGGACGATAACTGCGGGCAAGGAAAGGGGGACCAGGGCGCTCGCGTGGTAAAGCTGGGACAATAGCTGGAAAGAGATCGCACAAAAACGGGGAGAAGAAGGGGAAAGAGGCTTGGGATGTTTCAGCTGACGGCCTATCTCAAGGGTCAACCTGCACCAGCATTATCGGAAATGGGAGACTGAAACAAGCCGAAGGGGAAGGAGAATCGTTGCCAGCACGTCAGGGAGGGGAAGGCTCCGGGGGTCTAAACTGGAAAATAGGGTCAGAATCGGTTTGCATGTCTAAACCTTAAAAGAAGGGGGGGGAGCAAATATAACGAGGGAAAGGGGGCATCAGAGCAGCAGGATATTACTGCAATAGGGAAGGAATGTGCAGGGGGGGAGGGGACCGATTGTCAAGAATTGAGGAACACAAGCACCACTCCTAACGCCCGACAAAAAAAAAAAGGGGGGGGAGTGAAGAAGGCGCAGGTAAGGGGGGGACGGATTTATGAGGAAATGATTACCCTTCTTGCTTGGACATAAAGACGAACTAGAAAAAAAGTGAAAGTAAGGAGCGGGGGAGGTAAAAGTGCATTCAAGAAAGTGAGGGGGGGGGATAACGAGTGAATCCTGGTGTCACAGGAGCTTGAAAAGGGAACGCAAGTGGGGGGGAGATGAACTTCACACAAGTATCCCATACTACAAAGAGGTGCATCCCCAAGTTAAAAAAGCGGGTGTCGCATGGGTGGGGGGGAAAAGGTCTGTGTCTTCCAAAGTGAGACACGGGAAGGTTAATCTTCGGGGGGGGGGAATGCTGACGGCAGGAAGGGACCTTACCACACATACTTAGCAAAGTTTGAGCACATACTCAAAAGGATTGGAACGGGCAAAAGGGTCAACTGTTCAACGAAAAAGGTGGGGAAATATCAGGGGGGGGGGGTAAGCAAGTACCGAAGGGAAAACTGGTATACAGAGAAAAAAACAAAGTACCTTCCAATACCGACTCTTTGGGGGGAGGAAATACTACAAGATGGGGGGGACAGCCCAAAGCGCGGAAGAAAGCGGGGGGGTTGTGGGCATTTTTAAAGGACAAAAAAAAGAAAAATTGAAACTAAAGGAAGGAAGAGAAAACTATGTTGAGGAACTTTTCTTCGAGAGGAAGTACTGGGGGAGTTCCAGAGGGGGTTTGGTGTACGGAATAGATTGTGGAAAGCGCAGGACGAAGGTATGGGGTCCCAAAGGGGGGAAGGAAGCGAAAGCTATTTCTGTTCGTGTGTTGGTTTCCGGAGGGGGTAACATAGGGTAGGGGGGGAAAAAAAAGGGTGGTAGGTCGGGGCTGTAGTGGGGGGGACGAATGGAAACTCGAGAAAAGAGAAGGAAATCAGTCACTCTTCAAATGATCTTGTGTGATGGATCAAAAAGGTGGGGGACGTGGTGATCTTGACGTCTCGAAGGACTTAGGCATGGGGGGGGAAGAAAAAAAGTCCAGGACAAGATGGGCGGGTAGCCGCATGTAAGGTAAAGGGGGAAGAGAAGGAACCGTAAAGGAAACGCCGGATAAGGGCAACCCGAGTAAATACAGATTCCCCTGATTTCCATCCGGGGGCAGTAAGGGAGGGACAGGGGGGTGCAGAAGAATTGTGAAGGCAAAGCGGAAAGAAGCCAAAAGTAGCAAAAGGGGGAAAAGAAATTGGCAAGCTTGGTCAAGAGGGGCATTGCTTTGCGGAAATGGGGAGGCTTAATGGGGGGGTAGATGTTGTTCAGCCGGGTGGGAGAAGAAAGGAAGGTCTCCAGGCAAAAGAACGTCAATCATTCTCAAAGAGGGTCAAAGGACCAGCGGCTGGGGCATTGTAAAAGGGGGGGGCACATAACCAAAACGGAAAGGGGACCCGTAAGCGGGAGGGAATGGGTGGCACGAAAAAGAGTGAACCAAAGTGGTACGGAAGAGTCATTCTTTGGGATTGGTTGTGCCTTACGTGTTCATATCGTATTCGGGTGAGAGAACCGGTAAACTTAGGAAAGGACCGGGGGATGAACCAGACATCCAGCAAGGAGAAAGAAAACCGGTAAGAGGAAAGATGAGAGACGGTATACAAAACGATGAATCAAATGGAGAAAGGAGATCAATTATGGATGGAAAGGGACCCTCAACAACAACAGGGGGAAAGAGAAGATGAACGCAGAGCCAAAAATGAATGGAGGGGGAAAAGAATGAGAAGGGAAGAAAATGGAGGAAGGACGGAAGGGGGAGGGGCAACTCAGCTACTCTGCGATGGAATAATTAAGGTCTCTCCTCCTCTGGGTTATTGGAACAACGGGGAGGGAGAGACGACCACTCGCGATCCGAACTTAATGCCCCAGGAAGAAATAGAAGAGAACTTGAAGAAGGAAGAGTACCAAGGGGGGTGCACATCGGGGCGGCTGGGAAAGTGGGGGGGAAAAAAAAAAGCCAGAAAAAAAACGGCCTAAGGGGTGATTAAACTCACCATGACCATAAGGGGTCAGTTGAATGACATAGTTGCCGATATTAATGGGAAAGGAGATGGAGGGGAAGTGAGGGAAGGGGAAGACCTAATCGAAAAGACGACAAAAAAAGGAACAAACTTCAACAGAAGAGGAAACACCGAAAGGCCTCGAAGAAAGCGGTAAATTGCAATTCCCATAACGCCTGTGAACCAGGAGATATGCGGTAGAACGAGGCCAGCAAAAGGGGAATTAAATAAAATCAAGCAAGAAGGGATGACCGAACCCACGGTCGGACATAAGGATTCCTCGTGTGTTTACAAAAATAGGCGTCTTTTTCATGGGCCTGAGAGAAAAGTTAAATCAATGAGGAGGAAAGAAAAAAAAAGGTCCCCTGTGACGTTTGGAGGAAAATGCCGAAAGGCAGGGGAGAGGAAAAAAAAGCTCAAAAGGAATGAAAAAGAACCACAGTGCTACCCCGAGCCAGAACCCTGAGCATGGTAGAGACAGATGCCCAGAAACCCTACCGAGTGTGGACAGAAGAAAGAAAGAGAGGGACTAACACCCGGGTGAGGGGCCACTCCCGGTTTTAAATAACAGAAAACAACTGGACTCAGAAAAAGGGGGATCACTAAAAGATACTATGAAGTAAAAACTGGCAACACTACCTCGAAGAGAAACCCAAAATAAGGGGAGGAACAACCATCGGAACTTGACGCTTTCTCTACGAAGATAAAGAGAAAGAAAATTACGGAATCCTGTAAGGGACAACAGGTAGCCGGGGAATTAAAAAAGGGGGAATCGGAAAACCGATGTTCTCACGACGTTTACGTTTACCCAAAAGAAGTAGGCTAAAAAAGAGACAAGTGCTTGGCAGGGTACAAGGGGGGGTGAAGAAATTGAACCTGTGACACCATGGGGAAGGGAAAGGGGGTAAAACCCACAGGTGTTTGTCACAAGTGGGGAGCTAACAAGGTGACCCGGGGGAAAAAATACAATCAGGGTGGATGGGAGGGGGAGAATGTGATGGAGGGAAAAGGCACCAGGTAACTTACAAACCCTAGTCAGAGGACACTCCGACCCGTGTCTTCAGAAGACTTCTCACAAACAGCACGAAGGTGGGGTAATGATTTTGGGGAAAGCAACATGGGACTTTGGGACCATGGAGGGGAACGGCGGGCCAGGTGAGTTCAAAGGGGTAATGTCAAATGTGGAAAGAACCCTCGTTATACCAATACTTTCTAATTGCAGTGCAACTGGGAAGGTACAGAAGTCAAGGGGGGGAGAAGGGACGGAGAGTTGTATGTTGAAAAAAAACGAAGGAGACTATCAGAAAGCGGAAAAGGAGGAGAAGGTCAAAAATGCGACGAGAGAAAGCCACATGGGGTTGGACTAAAAAGCACGTGAGTTATGGCTTGGTGTTCAGAGAGGCACGGCAATCCCGACCCTTAACCGACGGGAACTGAATACCCGAGGGGGGAAAAGGTACTAGAAGAAAAAGTATGAGAGGGGAAAAGTGTGTAAGGGGCGGAGAGGCGCCACATTCTGAGTGACCAAAAGAGAGGTACTCAATGTGAGCCCACCATGAGAAACAATAACGAAATGAGTGGGACACGAGACGGTAAGTACACTTGTAGTGTCTAGCAGTCAGTGCGGGAAGAGGGGCGGTGCAGGACTGTTAAAAGGAGGGAGAGGGCCCGTGGTCCAGACTGGCCCATAGGATGAAAAGAAGAGCAAAAACACGGAGGAAGCGTACAAAAGAGCTTGAAAGAGAAGGGGCCAGAGGAACGCCGCAATGGTGGAAAGGGGACTCAAACGCAGTTATCGCATTGACACTAGCAAATACCAATTGTACCTTTTCGGAAAGCGTGCCAAGCACGGAAGGGGTCGGGGGTTATGAGAAAGGGGGGCGAGGAAAAGGAAAAGCTCGCGCCCTGAAGGGGTGAAAGGAAAAAGGGCCGAAGGGTTGGGGATAGATCACTGTTTCAGCTCATATCAATATATGATGTGATCAAGATGTAATAGGCGAAGGGTTAAGGTCGATGGGAAACATTAAGAACACAAGATAAGAAGAACGCTGATAGAAAACCAATCAAGTGGTGGGGGAGGTAGTCTGAAGTCGCATATTACCTGGGTAAGAGCGAAAAGGGGGAGGAGGACAGCGGATATTCTCCTTCGGTGCGCGTCAAAAATAAAAGAAACCAAAATATGAGCGTCAGTCCATGAACATAAAGAAAGTATGTGGGGGGGGAAAATAAAAAATGATCCTGGGTTCAACCTGGACATCGGGACAAGTAAAAGTGGGTCTTCCCGGCACCAGAGCCCCATACAGACCAGACATGTTTTGCATCAAAAAAAGAAGTAAAAAAGAGTTCGCGGGGGGTGAATGGGGGATGTCTTCCAGTGGAAGGGGGACAGGGGACGGGGGTGGGAAAGACTCAGTTGTTACGGGGGGGGAAGGACCTGGAAGGGGACCGGGCCACGGGAAAAAAAAGTGGGAATAGAAAACACATTATTGAGGAAGGGTGAAAGGGGAATGGAAAAGCAAACATGGGCAACAACAATTAAGTGTTTGACAGTACCTGCCAACAACAAGGCCCAAACCCATTTTACTGATTGAACCACCGGTAACTGCAAACAGGGACTCGGGTGGGGGAAAAAACAAAGACAAATCTTTTGGGGTAAACAAACACAGAAAACAGGGGGGGGCCGATTTTAGAAAAACAGAACAGGAGTTGCTGGTAAATGTCCGAGAAAAACAGGCCTGTCAGGAGGAAGACTGGGAGTCGTGAGAAATAAGAGCGTTTTTCCGATGGTGGGGGAAAACGCATCGATTGGGGGAAGGCTTCCTTGCGAGTAGTTGCCACGTGTGGAAAGCAGCGTAGAGGCCGTCTTTGGGGGGAAGAAGTGGTTTTTCGCCTTGAAACATCCGGGATGGGGAAACGCAACCGGGGGGGGGAGAAGGGATCGGGGAAGGGACAATACTTACGTACTAAGGATAGGCAGAGGAAGATACTAACCATGATCTGTGATTGGCTTGGGCCTTTGAATCCAACTGGGTGGGAAGAAGGAATTGAGGAGGGGGGGAAAGAAAAAAAGTCCCAGGTGGAAAGACTGGGAGGGAAGCCGAATGATGGAAAGGTGTCTACCGTAAATAGAAACGCCGGCAAACCCTATGAACAATTCCCCTGATCTTCCGGTAGGACAAGTTCCTGGAGGAAGTGGATGGGTCTCATGCCATTGGGAGGACAAATCGGGAGACAAAGATAACAAAAGGTAGGTCATGATGTCAGTGGAACATGCAAAAAACTTGTCAGCTTGGGAAATGAGGCAGTTCTTATGGAGGACTTCCCGTATGGGACAAGAATTTTTCAGTGGGGGGCAGAGGGGAAAATGAGGATTCAGAAAGAAAGACGACTAAAGAACAGGCTCAGTCAATATGTCATTCTGAGCATGGAACTCTGTTCAGTGTTCTCAACTTGGGCATCAACAGCAAATTGAAGGGAAAAGAGCGGGGGGAAGGGGTGGTTTGACCACTCGTCCAAAGAAGGGGGATGTTCCAAGTGGGTACCTAGATTTCATCTTGGAGAGTTTGAATACGGGCCGCTAAGAAGTCGTTGAGAAGGTGGGAGAAATGGAATTCTTCAAGAACCTGTGGGTCCCCGAAAAAAAACAGCAGAGGAGAGACCTTTCCTTCTTCCAGAGGAGACTGGTGAGACCATGAGGGGAACGCAAGGGACGAAAGGAGAGGGCTCAGAAGACAAGAAGAACTTATGGGATGGAAGGGGGTTC
>Ga0179593_1555607_pt1 | contig 18497 bp, 15 predicted proteins | sample CZODoug2_1_08_16_FD_185931 | JGI IMG/M metagenome (GOLD analysis project Ga0179593, IMG submission 185931) | Vadose zone soil fungal communities from Angelo Coast Range Reserve, California, USA - CZODoug2_1_08_16fungal (PacBio error correction) | ecosystem: Environmental > Terrestrial > Soil >...
GCGATTGAAGGAAGGAAGCGACGAAACTGCGATGGGCAAATGGCTGATCGAAATTCTACGAAAAAATAACGAACGTATAAGACAGAGCCACAAAGGCGCGCCCGAAGAGAGGGGATCAACAGGATACGCCAGAAAAAAGAGAACAAAAAGAACATTATACGGCCATCCCCTGCAGAACTAGTCAGAAAGGGCCGCCAGAGACATGGGCATTAGCAAGGCGTTGTATCGCAAGGGTCATGGGGACGCCCAGCCACGGCGCATAAAAAAAACCCGACAAAGCAGCCGGGGTCCACAACCGGGAAGATAGACCGTACGCCGCGGACGCATGAAGAAATCCGGAGACACTACGTGACCAAGAGGAGGGGAGGAAAAGGACGAAGGGTCTCCGTGAAAATCAAACTACCTCGTTCTGGCGGAGAGCGTTAGCCACTTCGGCTTGCAAGGGAAGGCTGAAAAACAGTGGGCTACGGGAAAAGAAGGAGGAATCGGGAGGAGGGCGCTCTGTGTCACCACTCTTGGGACAACAAACGAGAAGAGGGAACCCTACGTGATCAAGGATATCTCGAGAGCACGAAGAAACGGCTTTCATAAAGGGAAGAAAATCCCTGTTTAAGACGCGCCCAGTCTCGAATCCGCGGAAACACAAAAATAGGCCGTCAACCTTCCAACCGGAAACCGAGGGGAGGCAACACCTGGGAGACAGAGAGAATGGCAGGGCGGATGAACTCGAACGGGATCGCAAGTCGGAGGACGAAAAGGGGGTAAAGGCGCTAAGGCGGGCGATGCCCGGGTCCCGAAAACAAAGAGATATCCTCGGGGCGGCGGGGGGAGGACCGACGCCCGGACATACCTAATGGGTACGTCAACGCGCAAATCGATGGTGCAGATGAGCTGATAAAAGAGGGGGGCTTGTCAGGAGACGAAAGGACTAGGTCAAAAAGACAGAAAGCAGCGCGTCAGTGACTAATAGCGACGGAAGGAAAAATGAAAACATCCTGAAGGAGCGAAGGTAGAGAAGACCACGCAAAAAGAAAATCCAAGCTTAGATCACCTCTGAATTAACGAAGAATAACACGGCGAAAGCCGGAGGAAAGGGGGGAGGGGAAACCGGGGAGCCATAACAGACTCAAAACGGCCAAATGAAATGGCCGACGCGGCACTAACCCACAAGACAAGGCCCCGTTTCACCGGGAAAAAATAATCGCGGCTGCATCGAAGAAAAGGTCTGGGTGCAGAGGGGAATGGGAAAAAAAACAAGGGACGTGATGCTAGACCTCCAGGAGTGGTTCGGAAAGAGCCGGCGAGTTCACAACGGACAATACACATCCGCCATCAGAGAGGATGGCAAATCCCCCGGCCGCCGACACAAGAAAAAAACTCAGAGGGGAAAAATAAGGCCAGGATAAAAAGCTACGGCAGCCGAGAGCCACAGTCACCAAAAAGAAGGGAGGGGGCGAACGGCGAAGGCCCAAGAAAAAATCGATGGAACGTAAACCAGCTGTAGAGGGAGGTCATGAGGAAAATAACAAACCGGGTAGGGAAAACCCCAAAAACCGCGTGAGAACAATCAGGGCAGCATCTGAGCATGTGAGGGGGTCCGAAGCCGAGGCTGGGGCCTTAACAACGCCGCGGGCAAATGGATTTCCGAAAAAATACGGCTACGCCCAGGTTTGTAAGGGGAGAAGTCCAGGGAAAAGCCGCTCAAGACCAAGAAAAAACGGTGTGGGCTCAATACAGAGAAAGGGGCTCGAAGACAAACAGGTTGTGCGTCCTTCGATGGACAAGTAAGGAAAAAGAAAGCAAAAAAACTGTATGCTGCTGAAAAAGAAGAGTGCGCACCGGCACACTCATGCCGAAAAGACAGGGATTCCTGCTCGTAGCGGAAGAGAAAAACGGTGTTACACATGGTCCCGTATCGATGGGAAACCCGGCTTAGAAAAAAGGAATGGAACGGACGGGGGGTACCGCGAACAAAACGGGAGGGGGTAGTCACCCCAGCACAAAGGAAGAACCCGATTGAAGCGATTGGCAAGGCACCGCCGGGGGGGTCGTAGATCAATCACCGTTAGTCTACGACCTCGCCCAATTTTCACGCAAAGAAAACGACAAAAAGCCTTGTTGTCGGGCCAAAAAGGATTACACACGGCCCGAAAAAAACTGACTCTTGTCACGGAAAGGGACGTCGGACGTTCTCGGCCGCTTGCGACTGCTCTTAGGGGGGGTCCCATGCGGACGGCGCGACGCATTCGGGAGAAAAGACGCCGCGCCTTAGGGAGGAGGGGGGACACAATGCTGAACTCGCCAAAGAGGATGCGCGACAAATACGTGGTCGGGGAACCGATCCTTGGAACGGTCGTAATGCGGGCTCCTCCGAAAGCATCACGCTCCGAGTGAGAAAATCCTGTCACGAGAAAGGGAAAACGGAGGGGAAGGGTGAAAGGACTCGCCAGCGAAGAAAGAGGTCAATGTCGAAAAAAAGGTCAAAACAGTCCAACGAAAAAATTCGCGCAGGGCCCCGTGGTAGAAGGTATAAGAAAAAGGGCAGAGTAAAGGAGAGGCGAGGGGAAAAAAAACACTCGACTAGGAAAAAAGGAGGTCTGCAAAGGATCGAGTCATAAAACGCTAAAAAGGAAGAGACCAAAATTGGGAAAAAGAAAAAAAAAATCGAGCGGACACGTCCCAGCCAAAAAGGGCCAGGAGAAAAGGGGCACCAAACCGGGGGATCGAAGTAAACGGCCGCGGATAGAGAGTTAGGGCGAAACCGGCAGAAAGAAGGAACGCAAGCGTCCCGCGCACCAGACACAAACACTCGTCACAAGAAGAAGGCATCCCGCCTGAAAGGAGGTTTCCAAGACGGGTTGACGAAAAGTAGTACCGCAAAGAAAGCAAGAGCGTGGCAGGTGTAAAGGACAGGAAAAGGCGTGGGAGAGAGAAGATTGAAAGATCGGCGCGCCAACCGATTGCGAAGGGTAGGCGCACGAGGGTAATGACAGGGAAGGAATAGGTCGATGCTCATTGCCCAAGGCAAAAGGAGGGAGCCCAGCTGACCCACATCAAAAAGGAGGGGACGGAAAAGGATCCATCAGTCCGTCAAGCAAAATGGAGAAGCTTTCAATTCCCAAAAAAATCCGGCACGATTGGGAAAGGTTAGGTTCACCGGGCACAAAGGAAGGGAAAGGAAGGAAGAAGGGGGTAACATCCATGTACTCCACATACAGAAAATCAATGAAAGACGCGGTACAGAAAAAGGGAAGACGGGAGTCAACCTTTGTGACGCTAGACTAGGGGGGACCACAGAGAGGGAAGGAAGGGAGCCAGGCGATCCAGAAAGGTGCTAGACACTCCGACAAAAGACTACAGAGTCGACCGTGCTGCTAAAGGGAACGGATGGCCGGTGCCTGAGGAGCTTAGGATGGCCGGGTAAATGCGTTAGGTGGGGGGTGTCACAACCAGGTACCCTCAAGGAGTCTAAGAGCTTCCTCTAGGGAGAACTGCGACTGTGGGGGAAAAAAAAGTGGGATGCGCAGGCCGGGACAAAATCCCTCGCAATTTCTGGGAAGCTGTGCACTGACGAAGAGTCAAAAAAAGCACCGCAAAGGGGCTTTATGTTTCGTAGGGGAGCGGAAATGGAAAGAGTCGCGGCAGGACGCGGGGGCGCGGCACCGAAAAGAGAATGGGCAAGCTGGCCCGGATAGAGGGGGGCGCCAGGGAAAGCAACCAACAAAAAATAAATAGGTAGGGGGGAATCATCTCGGAAACCTAGCGTAGGAGGAGATATTTACGAGGCGAAAGAGAGGGGGCCTGACGAAAAACGACAGTCCTGGGTCCATGATCGTCGGGGACGGGATCGTCTAAAAAGTTCAAGGGAAGGGGTTGTGCGCAGAGGCATGGGGAACCGCAAGACGTTAAAAATAACCGGGGAGGGGGAGGCAAGCATTGGCGATGACTTAAAACGACAACGCTGGAAACGTTTCCCGCAGACGCAAAAAACCAGGGCACCCACCCTAAAGGGGAGGACGCCTGAGCGAAGTGAACAGCTCTTCAAACTAGGGAGTTTCAACGTTGGACCATAGGAGGCGTCTACACCTGGAAGAAGAGGGCATCCCAGGAAACTAGACGAGAAAAAGAATGCAAGGGGCAGCGACGACGCCTCCGGGGGCATACAACAAAAACCCCGCCTCGAAGAAGGAAGTGGCAGGGAAATTGTCCCTGGCAGGTAATCAAGCCAACCAGCACGAAATCAAAGGGAGAAATAGAAGGGAGACAAAAGAAGGGCTAAGCCGCTTGCCGCAAAATCAACTGCTATCGGAAACGACGATATCCTCAGATAGAGGGAAAAAAAGCGAAACTGCGACCGTCCCTTGAACTATAGTTCAGGAAGAAGAGGGGGCGCGGTCAAAAAAAAAGGCGCAGCGCCGCGATCCTACACTCAGGTAGAAGGAAAAAAATCAAGCCTTATACCCTCGGCAAAAAAAAAAAAAAAACTAGGAGAAGGCCTAAAAAACAGTCGCCACTCGGAACCGCCAAAATAAAAAATCAAAACTCCTACAGGGGGAAAGCGAAGCGAGAGAAAAAATTAACCGCCGGGTGAGACCTACGCAGCCGTCAGGAGGTTGGAGCACATGAAGGAAAAGTCGCGGCGCCAGCGAAAGGACGAGGGAAGTGAGCTTACCTGTAATGGCACGGCGGTAAGGTGTCGCGGGGGAAGCGGGGACCTAAGCTCCAGGGTTGGCAGGCGGACGAAGTGAAAGGGGATAGCCCGAGACTGCCAGCGTAACAGGGACTTAAGGGGCAACATCCAGGGACTCTCCAGGCTCAAAAGGCAAGCAGTCGTAGAAGGAGGAGAGGAGCGGATGCAAGCCTCAAAAAAATTGTGTGGGTTCTACAGGGTCGGAGCGACACACGGCGAAAAGGTGGGACTCGAAGGGAGGGGGAAAAACACTCGTAGCTGGAGTCCCAGTCGCGAAAGACGGCGAACGAGATTTCGGGTGTCGGGCCATGAATGATATAAAAAGCACAAAAAGAACGTGCCGGCGCGGGATCAAAAATGGGGTAGACAGAACCAAGCTGAGGAAAGAATCAGAAAAAAAAAACGAAGCGCAGAAGAGAGCAGGCTGTGTGAACGAAGGGAAAATTAGTGAAAGGAAAAAATAACTGGAGTGTTTCTTAGTCGGGAACGCGCAAAATGTAGCACTCGGAAGTCTCTGTCGAAGGGCAAACCACCAGAAAAGCAACGGGGACCAAGGGGAAAAAAAAAATCAAAGAATCCGAAACTGGGCGGGCAGGAGAGAGTAGCCAAGAAAAAAACTTATCCTGAGACAGGTACGAGACAGCGGTCAATGATTGTTACGACCATCAGTGCTGCAACGCCGGTGAGGGAGCAAGTACACTCATTTGCGCCGCAATGCCAAAAACCAAAGGCAGACCGCCGAGAGGGTTGCGGACATCCCAATTCTATCGGGTAACGCAGAAGCAACGGGCAACAGGCCAGTGAGGAGGCAACTGGGCGTTCAAGAAGCAATACTTGGGAATATGGCCGGAAGGGGCGAGGGAGCAGAAGCCCGAGAAAAGATGGAGACGATAGAGCCCGAGAGGCACAGCGAAAGGGGGGTTGGGGACTTTGAGCCGTGGGAGGGGAGCGGGAATGCGGGGAAGAAGAAGGACTCCGATGCCACTCTTGGAGGAGAGGCGGAGACAACAACGAAAATGACGGCAGGTAATCAAAAAGGGCATGACAACAAAAAAAAAACTGAGCTCGACGGGAGCAACAGGGAAAGCACACCGGGGGGGGAAAACCGTCACCCCGACATTGATTCAGAGAAGAATGCATGAGGACGATAGAAACAAAAACAAAATAGGAGGGAAAAAAGGCCGCAGGCCGGAGGGAAAAAATACCGGACAGGAAAAAGTGCACGTCAAATGAAGGTAGCGTCAGCCGAGATTCTCGCGATGGGAATGAAAGGAAAGGGAGCCGTAGGGGGAAACGGAGGCAGGGCGCCTCAGAAAGAGCATCAAAACACGGATAAAGTAATGATCAGGAGAGGACTGAAAGATACAAAGCAAGAAAAAAGTGAATAATAATGCTCGCTTTCGAGTGCGGGCGAGATCTCGGACTAAAAACGAGGCCAAGGCGAAACTACGGCAAAGGGATAATAGCGGCTAAGTCAGAAGAAGAAAACCCCTAGGCTGTCGGAAAGGGAAATGCCAAAGGGGCTGGAAGGGGAAGGAAGAGGATGCGGACCCGAAGAGGGGGAAAAAGGGACCTACCGCGCCGGTAGGCCGGGGGGACCCAAGTGTTGCATCGCGGGAACTGGATTACAGAGGCGAGACTGACGCGGAAGGGGAATAATCAATAAAGAAAGAAAGCGGTCCTAGACCGCTCCGTCCAGTCCGCGACCGACGTGGATAGCGAGCAGAGGGAAAAAAATCCACCAGACCTGGCGCCGGGCAAGTCGAAGGGGTGCTGGAAGCCTTCTGGAGGAAGGGGAAAAAAAACCGAGGGGGACAGAAAGACTGCAAGGGAACCAGGCCTGCCAAGTAACACAACAATAACGAAGGGCAACCGCCGTAGAGGGCGGCTAACATGCAAAATGTGGACGAAGGGTGTGGAGTGGCAAGAAAGATAATCTGAAAAGGAAAGACGAAACTGATCCCTACTACGGGGGTCCGGTGTTAGGGGCGAGGGAAAAGTGAAGCAAGCACAATCCGATCGCGGGGGCAGCTAAGTGTGGTCGACAGGCAAATCCGTCTAACATCTAAGCGGGTCACGGATCACCCATAGCCACAGATAAAAAAAAGAAGGGCTCGCCGAAGAGAAGAACACGGTTCAGAAAGAGACGCGGAATGTCGAAGGGTACTCTGCCGAGCGATTTGAACGGAATGTGCCTAACGGCAGGAAAAGAGAAAGGAAGGACCAAAGGGCCGAAGCGAACACACCGTAGGGAAACAAACAAAGGACGCACAATATAAATAAAAAAAAAAATCACAAACAAAAAATACCCCAAAAAAAAAGAAAGACTAGCCAATCCCAAACAAACAAACTCATAAACCAAAATAGCCAGCACAAAAAAATAATCAACAGGAAACAGATTAACTGTCGCAAATCCAGTCACATCCAACATAAAAGAGAACATAAAGGGCAACTCCACAACACACATCCCCCCCCCAAAACTCACATACAACCTAAACTAGCCACTCCACCCTCCCCCCCACAATCTACAACTCCACCCAAAACGGAGAATAAAACCGCTTCTCTCTCCCATATCCAAAATACGGGGAATTCATCGAAAAAGGGAGGAATGAACTGTAAGACCACTCCCAACGTCTCTCTATCGAGTATTGCCGACACCCGGAGCGATTCATGCTGAAAGGAGTTCGGGCACACTAAGATTGGGTCGCGAGAAGCGGCCAGGGTAAGTTCGATTAACTTCGTTTGCTGAGAGGTATCGTGAGAAGACGTTGAAAATACGGGGAGTAATCGTGGGAGATTGGGGATGCTATCGGGGAACAGATGAGCAGGCGGGCGCTCATCCGTAGCAGGAAAAGCCGAAACGAAGTGATTCGACAAAAGGAGGCGATCTGTCCTCAATCGAGGAGGGATGAGTTGTCGAGGAAGAATAAAAAAGATGATGAGTGTGCAGGCCCAGCGGATGAGGCGTAAGGATTGCGCCGATCGGTCGCTCTGCGGACGTAAGGTCTCAGAGAGGGGCCAAAAATGCGGATTCGCCACAAATGACGTTCCACAGGGAAAAGGTCCAGGAGCAGGGCAGGGACAATGCGGGGAGTAATGTCCAGGGCAGAGAAGCAAGGGTAGGAACGCGGTTTTGGAGGGTCAGTATAAAAGGGTCAGCTGGGCCACGGGGAAAATCAGAGGAGCCACGCGCGGAACCGGGAAGGGGTCACGCGCCCAGGGAGTCGGGGAAAATGCCGGTCATAAGCAAGAAAGATGGCAGAACCAAAGAGACAAATAGATGGACGCCCATCAAAGGGGACTATCGCGAGAAAAGACTCAAAACTGCGCACACAGAAAAAAAAAAGCGATCATTGAACCACAGTACGGGGGAAAGCCCGCCAGCCCACCCAACTACACTATAGTTAAAAGAAAAAAGATCAATATAAAGCCGAGGGCGCAGAGAGGGAAGAAACGGCCTATGGTGGGACGGGCCTCGCCCGAAAGAAGGGAACGACGTCGCCAATCCGTGAAGAGGAAAGCGAGGGCGCCACGAGATACCTTGTCCGACCGAGAAACACCAATCTCTCACAGCCCACGTAAAGAAAAAAGGCTGCGAAGGTAAAAAGGAGGAGAGAATGAGGAAGGGTATATAGTACTGCCGAGGTCATCTAAAGTCGAGGGTAAAGTAGGGAAAAAAAAAAAAGGCCGTAAGAAAGCCTTTGGAAAAATATACTAAAAGCGAGGGCGTCAACGGGATATAAATAAACGACACCAAATTTACGAAACATCAATCGGCTAATTAGGATCGGTAAAAAAGAGTAAAGATGCTATCAGCATCGGGAGGTAAAACGCCAGCGGGGGGAAAGAAAGGACAGTCCACGGAGCTAAGGAACGCGGGACACCCGAGCAGTCCACGGGGAGTCTGCCTAGGAAAGGAAGGGTACGACGACGCACAATAGAGGACAGGAATTATCGATACAGAAACAGACAGGAAGAAAAAAAGGCGCACAGGAGGATTCTTGAACATCCCAATGTTAACCTCGGACGGTTCGATGAAAAGGGGGAGAAAGCGGTTCGGAGGACACGGCGTTCCGGAAGGGAGCAGAGATCTGGGCGAGCGTGGGAGAGGGCATTCTAGTAAGACGGAAGACCCGCATCGCCTAAAAGGAAAAAGATAAAGGGTTCGTCCTCTGAGAGGTTAGGTCGCTGGGCAAGACAGGCGTTATAGACGGATAGCGCCCCATTAACCAAACCAGGGGGCCGTCTATCCAGGCAATGCGGCCACACCAGGGAAATGGCGGACGTACCATGACGCTCCACCGGTCTGGGGGTCACGTGGACTTATTAAAGAAGGGAAAGGAGGAGGGGGTAGACTGGAGGAACGGCCGAAGTACGCCTTGTTCGAAGAAGAGAGAATGCCGGGGTAAAAAAAAGTAAAGGCGGCGGGAGAGATGGAGGGGACGACCAAGAGTAACAAACAACCAGGACGTTGGCGAGAGAAGAAGCAGAGAAGGTGAGAGCGGGACTTTTCAAGAGAAAGGATCCCTAAAGGGGTACACGCAGGGAAAGAGATTAGTTGGGGTTCGGGAGAGAAGAGACGCAGTGAAAAATATTAACGACACTGGGGGGCAGTATTGGCCACGCCGCCGGCTACTAGAAACCACGCGCATCAACGAGAAAGGAAGTCTCGGAAGGCGCTAAAGTTTTCGGAGACGGGGGAAATCAAAACGGAACAGAAACGAGACGGCCGGATAGAAAAGAACACGAATGAGGGCACCACGCGCATTGAGACTTTGAGTGTCGCGTGACCTGAAGGAGAAGATGAGGGGAGAGTAAATCTTGTGACAGGAAAAAAAAATCGAACATTCCCAAGGGAAGTGGGTAAAGGACTCGACAAACCATCGCCGATAGGAGGGAAATTGCCCCAACGCGCAAACAGCGCCGCGAAGCAGAGGATCCGCCGACGGCAAAAAACATCTAAAAAAAGAAGGGGCGGTCTGACTTCCTAGAACCGCTCTCAACGAAAGAGAAAAAACGGACAAAGAGGGGGGAGCCGGCGGCAAGAAAGAGAGCGGGGGAGCATGCCGCCACATTTCTAGTAGCTGACATAACTTAGGCGCGCTAAGGAGCTCACTGGGAGGATATGTCCGACGAACCACAGAGGGGAGGATCGCTTCCAGAGGGTAGTAGAAATAAAAAAGAAAAAAAAAGAAAAAAAAAAAAAAACCACCACGAACACGAGAAGAAAAACAAAGAACACAAAAACACCAAGCAAGAAAACAAAATCCGTTTCAACAAGACAAAACAAAAAACAAAAGCAAATGCGAAGCGAAGAAATAGAGGAGGAAGGGCGAGCGACCCTCCCAAGGGCAAGGTCAGTCGCTCTAAAAGAAGGATGGAAAGGGTTCGGGGAGAATGACGTAGTGAGCAATCCCGTATAGGAGAACAAAGATGAGGGGTAAAAGAGCAACCCGGGAAAAAAAGCAACGAAGTCAGAGCTGCTTCTCGACGAAGACAAACAGAAGGGATGTCCGGAGGAGACTGGATCGCGGGCCACAATGGGGGGCCTCAGCAGGCAGGAAGGAAAAACGGACAGTGACCTCGCGGAGCCGGAGAGGTGGGTAGAGTCCATCGGCGGGGGAGGGGGGGCTTTTAGAAAAAGCTGATGAGAAGAAACGAAGTCGACGGAAAGAAAAGAAAAGTGTTTACCTCGCGCGAGAACACTTTTTCCAGCGGAAAAACGAAAGCTGTGGGGAAAGAGAGGGAGCTGGCACCTCCAAAAACACAACCTTCCCTGACGGTGGTGAACGATCGACGGCGGAGCAGAAAAGAGGTTAGGATCGGAAACGACCGTACAGGAGGACTGAGGGGTGAGACTAGCTAGTCGTCGATTAGGGGGATAAAAGATAGGTAAGGATGGGAATGTTCGGGAGGAACAGAGGGATCGATGGACCACGACGGAAACGGTTGGGCGTAGAAAGGGAACGGACCGCAAGGAAGAGCCGGTGACCTCACCCCGCAACAGAACTTAACACTCAGCTTGATCATACGTAAAACCAAAAAAGCCCCAAAGAAACGCGGGAAAAAACTCCTCCTAGAAAAACGAATTCGACGCAGGTCGGGAAGCGACTGAGGCACACCTAACCGTCTACACTAAACATGAAGGTATCGAGAGGTTTTATCTAAAAGTGGTGGGGGGAATGCAGGAAGGCGATCCAATCGGAAAGAAGAATCGGATATACTGCATCGACTCCGTACCAGTGAGAAAAGACTCAGAAAGCCTTCAGAGACCGTCAAGTATTTTGGCGAAGGGCGGTGCGGGAGCGAACGACCCCATGTTTCACCAATCGATGGAAAGAGAAAGGACGACGAAGAATGCTCTCCGAAACAAACTGACAAGGTCCACAGGAGCGATCCCAGATAAACACCGATTACGGGGGGAGGATGAATTATGCGCGCGGGAAAACCGTGGTGCGTCCTTCAAAGTGAAACAAATTCTGCCCGCGAGGAAAAAGAAAACCCATCCACGGTACAACGTGTGGAACAAGACGGTGCAGGAAGGGAAGGAGAAAAAAATGCCGCGCATTTGTCGAGCGCCCTACGGCGGAAGGGGCGTGGGGGCGAAAAAAAAGCTTACGCCATGGCGCGAGATCCAGAAAGGACCTGCAGAGATCCTTCGCAAGAGGACGGGAGCATTTCGAATCGGACAGTCCCGCGGACACATAACGATGGTACCCAACAAAGACTACTCCCATTAAAAAAGACCAAAGCGACGGGATCCGAGCACCCCCCATCAGGGCCAGTCCAAGCAACAAGGGGACACATATCATAAGCAAAAAACCAAAAAAAAAAAGAAAAAAGCGCACGAACTGGGGGTATTGTTAAGGAAAGGAGTGACGTCCGGGGGAAAGACTAACAGATATGACGGAACAGCCCCTGAATCAATGCGGCAGCGGGGCTCAAATCGAAGTTGAAAATGAACGGAAGCACGGTGGACGACCAGATGCAGAAAGAAAAAAAGAAACAATGGCGCAGACGATAAAGGCTCAAAAACCTGCCGAAGCAGATCAATGAGCGCACCTCGTGTAAAGAAGGGGGAGATACGCTGAGCCAACAGGGGTTGAATGGGGGGCTAGGGGAGGCTGGGGTCTGGGGGGCGAACCAGTGGACGCATTCAGGAAGGGCGTCCAAGATCTCGGACTAGAAGAAAATGGAGCCAAGTTGGAGACGCCCGGGGGGGAGGAGGGAGGGAAAAAGTACCCAGAATTTAAACGGCGCTGACTCACTCAACGGAAATCGGGCCGCCCGTGAAAAAATGGGAGGGACTCCCGGAGGAAGGTTCGGAAGGATCGTGTTAGGGGAAGGAAGGGCACAGCGCTGGGTTGCGCGTGAATCTCGGGGCGCGAGGGAAAAAAAAAATGGAATATGGCAGCCACCGCGTCTGTGTGAGCGAGCTCACGGTCTGATAAAAGGGTACAATATGCGCCCCAAATTACTGGACTCAAGACTGGGAAGAAGAGAGGACTAAAAAGACACAACTCTTCTTTAGAGGAGAGATCAGGGAAGTGAAAATCCAATACGCGTTCGTTTGCCTTCCGTCCCATCACCGGAATTTTTGGAAGGGTCGAGGGAGGCTTTGTCTCAAAAAAGTTGGTAGCTCTGACAAGGGGACGCGATAGTACGACCACTTTAACATATCTGTGCTAACATTTGTGCGAGAAAAAAGGACGACATTACAGGGGGGGATCTCTACCAAAAGAGGGACAATGGCGAGCGAAAAAAAATTTTCAGAAAAAGATTGGCGCCGCGGGTGAACGCTGAGGGGAAAAGTGATTACTGAACAACCATAAAAGCGGAAAAGAAAAGCAGCCGAGACGAGAAATGGACGAATGAAACAGAGCCGCGCCCCTGGACCGGAAGATAAGAGGGACTGAAAAAATATTAGTATAGGGGGACCCAGGGGGACCGAGTTTTTTTACGCATGCCGAACACGAAAGCAGAGCCGAGAGCGACTCAGACTCTCATCCGCACGTCACTCAGAAAGGAACGCAACTAAGAGCTAGAGAGAACCCTCCACGACTCCGACAACAAAAAGAGCGAGATTCCTCTGGCCCATTTCCCTCACGAGCAAGCGAAAGATCGCAGACGGGCCGAAGACGGGCGAGAGAGGCAGAGTACTTCGGCTTCCGTGGACGAACCCAAAACACTACCAAAAGACAAGGGCAGCGCCGACGTCCTTCCCAAGTGAAAGCACAACACCCGGGAAAAAAAATCACGACTCTCTCCTACCCAGGAAAAGGGAACCTAATACCCCAAAAAAAGCTTTAACCCTCTCGCACCGAAGCTGAATAGCATAATCTCGTTTTCAGGTCCGGGAGCATCAGTCCTCCGTTCATCAGGCCTAAAAGAAAAGAGGGGGTCGCAGCTCGTACCGGATTAAGGACGAAGTAGGGGGAGGCTACGGAGTTGGAAAATTGCACAATTGGGGGGTGTGGGGGTTCAATCTGTTTCGGCTAGCTCTTACGAATCCGAGCGTGAGGTAGAATGGGGACTAACATAGGAACGTATGCACATTCCGCTCACTCAGGCGCAGCGAAGGTAAGTATCACCAGGAGGGCTTCCGCAGCAACGAGAGGGGCTGCTTGCGTCACCAGTCCGTGGGAGAGGACGCGTTTTCAAATTTAAGTAAGCCCGGAGCTGGAAGTATCCACTCGCAAGAAAAAACAGCGTTTCGATTTGTGGACATAGAAGGGGGCTAGGGGGGAAACACACCGAGGAACGGCCGAGCGTGAAACAGAATCGGAAGACCAGGATAAGACAAGGAGGGAAGCAGAACACACTGCGGACAGAAGAGAGCTTTCTTACAACAAGAAGGAGAAGCAGTCTCGTCCGGACTCGAGGGGGAGGAAGCGTGCGGGGAGAAACAAAGAGCATGATAAGTTAGACTCAGAAAAGACAAGCTGAAGGCCGTCCCGAACCTCCAAACGTAAAACCAGGACAAAATATCAAATGTGGGGGGCATAGTGTGTACCTAGCTTATCCGTTGAGACGTATAACTGCTATGACCGAAAGGGGGAAGAATAGAGGAAGGAGAGGAGCATGAATGACAGGGAGGGAGATTGGGCACATCCAATAGCCGAGCCGCAAAACAGGGTAAAAAAGGACGGCGAGCCGTCAAGATCCGGCGCAGGCTCTGCTTTTCCTCAAGGCAAAAAGCCTCATGAAAAGGAAGAGAAGGATTCGCACCCCGAAGAAGGAAACGAGATACTTGTCAAACTGTCGCAGAATACCAACGCGCCTTGGGAAACCAGAAAGTCTTAAGGGAAGAGAGAGACGCAGGCCTATACTCTTTTCGATGATAGCACGCTAAAAAACACAGAGGTGCAGAATCGCACGTTCGAGTGCTCCGAGGCCTCGGCAGGGTAAGGCGTCCGAATGGAAGGTTGCACCAGCTCGGGGAGAGCAGGGTAGGAGAAAAAGGCAAATCGAGACGGTCTCAAAAGGGAAGGTACGCTTACCACCATAAAAGATGGCTGATAAATAAGAAATATACCGTGACCGTTGAGGGGGGAAACTACATGAACGGCGGCTTGCCTGAGCGTCCGAAGGATTCTAACTCGAGAAAAAAAAAGTAGATGGAGACAATAGAAGAGAAAAGAAGGCTGACGCTAAAGGAGAAGCCTCTCGGTGGCCGGCAAACCAAGACGCGATTTTAGCGCTCCGGGGGGGGATGGGAGGGACAGCAATGGGTGAGAAACTTAGTGGGGAGGGGGCGGGCGCTCGCTTCGATCAAACAAGAGAAAACAAAGAGAAAAGGCGACAGGATCCTACAACCAATCCTCGAGGTCGAGTTCATTAGCGGAGGGGAGTCTGGGGAAAGAGGAATCGAGATAAAAGTCTCAGGCAATCAAGAAGAGCAATTGAATAGAAAAGTGAGAGAGCGGGCAGTGTCAGCCGTGACTCACGACATTTCACGGGAGAATGGTCCTAACAAATAATAAAAGACGCACATGGGGGGAAGCTAGTCTTCCCGAAGAAGGGGAAACTTGAACTAAATACGATAGGAAGGGGGGAACCTTGGTACCTGGTGGGACAGTGGCGGGAAACGGATGTCGCAATCTAATAGGGCGCAACAACCTCACAAAGAAAACAACTAGAAGAAAGGAAAAGCTACCTTAGTCAAAGAAGAGGAACTTCGCCCGGACAGGCTACTACAACACCACAAGAGGCGCCGCAGGGACGGTGGGGAGAAGCCCTTTCTGCAGATGCGGGATTAATAGAGAATAATCGGGAAATAGGGTCATCCGGCTTCCAGCGAAACACACTCCCTCCGGGGGGGAAAAGGAAACCGTTGGGGATTCGCTTTTCCCGAGGGAGGAAATGGGGATATCTCGGGAAATCAAGGTGCGAACTGATCCCAGACGGACGTTCGCCGTGGAAGGGGGGATAAACCTGGAGGATGACAATACAATCCGAGGAAGGAAGAAGAGGTCTCAGCAACCAGTAGACATTAACATCAGGAATGTTCACTAGAGCCCACGAGAACAATCCCCTTACAGCAAAATTGAACAGGGAAAAAAACGAACCGTCGACCCAATAAAGTTGCCAGGGAGGGTAAAGGTCGTAGCCGGCCTACCACCACGCGCTTGAGCCTGAGTGTACCGGAGGGGAATAGAACGTTGACACTAAAGAAAAGCAGTCTTCTCTCGTCGGAAGGGGACGGAAAAATGGCAAAAGAGGGGGGGAAAAAAACAAATGCTTGGCCTAACAACGCTGTGTCTGGGGTGGACACAGGCACCTTGAGAAAAAGGGTTCCGGCATCAGGGGAAGGGAAGGAAAACTCCTTTCTCTTCAAGGCGCGATGGCGAACAAAACAGAGAGGGCTCAACAAAGAGAGAGGACACGAGTTTCAGTGAGTTAAGCCATCACGTGTCTATGGTTTGGAAAGAACATTTGAGATAAACTAGGCTTTTAAAGGAGGAGAGGGGCGCGGGGCGTTCCGGGGAAAAGACTGGGCTAGGAGGTTTAGGCGGGACGGTGGCGCGAGACATTAACCTACGGCTTCGAGGTACTCAGGAGGCGGAAAAAACAACCCAGTTCGTTGACGTAGGTGAACGATCGCGCGTCAGTTTGGGGAATATCTCGGTGGCAGGGATTGCGATAGGTAATGAGTGGGGCTCAGGGCCCCGTAGCGATGGGTGCCCGAGGAAAGAATAACATACAATCTTAACGGCGCTATAAAGGCGAAGGGAGTAACACGGCGACCCACTCCCACGTTCCGCCTGGAGCAGCGGGGTCATGATCGAAGGGGGGGGGCCGAACGCTGCCGTCGTGGTGGAGGCAGAGAGGAATGAGGAAATCGGATGGGCAAAACGATGTTGGGCGCGCGTCATGGGTGGTGTAGACTTGGGGGGTCACCCGCGGTCCACGTACACATCCGACGGGGGAGCTAAATTCGCGCATGTTAGAACGACGAAGAGGGTACTGGGGTTAAGAGTCGGTCATCTCGGAAGAACCACGGGCGCAGAACCATCGATCCAAGTATTTCGCCACAACAAACCGAAAAGTACGGGAGAAAAGGGGCGTACACCAAGGCAAAGAGAAACCGCCACCTCCACCAATCATGACATAAGGGTCAGGGGGGAGCAGGACGACCAGGCCAAAAAAATGAGCCCTCTGCAAGTGGAACGACGAGACGCGATGATCAAAGGCCAAAAGATGGACAAAGTTGGGGAGCAATGCCTCGCCACGCCGTGAAAACTCCCACGGAGAAAGGAAAAAAAGCGGGCCGCTTGAAAAAATAGTCCAACCGAATTGCCCAAAAAACAAGACAACAGCCGGGCCCAGCCTGACCAGAATAACACGACAGACGACCGGGGCTGCCGGTCAGCAAAGGAATGAGGGGGGGGGGGAGGCCGTCAGGGTATGAAGAGGAGGAAAGATCGGAGGGGGCACAGTCGAGAACGAAAAGAAACTCGCACCACACGGACGGAGAATCAATACCGGGCTCATGAGCGCGGTCCCCGCCGCGAGTTCGATCACGGGAATAGACCAGAGGAGAGGACAACCTTTCCCAGACGTATCAGAAAGGAGCACGGGCATCGGGAGCAAGTATATTGATGGAACCCTGTAACTGATAACGTAAGGAGGGTGGATAGTCCGGAGGAGATCGCCTGCGCCGCCACGGCGCTCAGAACACCCTATCAGCTGGGGCACAAACGGTGAACCGCTAATAAACATCACGGGCTCGCGGGGAAAGAAAGCCAAGGGGGAGGAAATACGACTAATACTGGAGGCCGACACATTCAGGCCAAGAGAGGGGTCGAACAGAAAAAGGACACGCCGAGTTCTGGTTCGGCGGGGTCGACAAAGGAGGGATGCAGGAAGGGGAAAAGCTTTATCGTGCCGCTGACAACCCGGTCGGGGTCGAGGGGGGCTCGAGGGGGGTCGCGTTGTCCTGGGAGCATCCGCAGCAGGAAAATGTCGGACCTCGAGCAAAATGTGGGGGCAACTCCGCATGGTGTTCGAGAGGATAACCTTCCGGCCAAGCCAAGAGTCCGTCTACCCCTCTGGAACCGCCTATCGGGTAGAAGCACTACCAGGACGGAACATATGTCGGGAAACACCGGGAATTGGATCCAGGATGAGTTAGGGGGACCCTGAAGGTAGAGGGAAAGGAGGGGTACTTTGAAGTCCTCTGGTCGCCCCATTAGAGGGGAAAATCCAAAAACAAGCGAGCCAATAATTCGTTTCTATGAACGCTACCGAAGGTACAGAAGGTTGAAGGAGAGATCAATCATTCAGTCAAAGTAAAGGATTAGGAAGCGGGGGGGAAGGGGCCTCTCGAAGGAAAAGAAGAGGGACGCATAACCAAGGCGTTCGTGTTCGTTAGGTAGGGGAGGGAGATAAGTAGGGAACCAGAGAGACTTCGACTTGGCGAGCAGGGAAGTGGACCATAGGAAAGAGAGAGGGAATAAACGTGTCGGCACATTCTAGGGACAGGATCTCCTGAAACTCGATGTCGAGGAAGGTGGGGGCAGGGGGAAGTAGTCTCCAGAGAACTACGCGCTGGAATACATGGCCAGAGAGGGGGCGAAGGGAGGAGAAACACCGCGTCCCGTTCGGTGCGCGTGCAGCGCGAGAAAAGAGATGACTCCTATCACCTGAAATTATAGGCGAGAAGAGGGAGGTAGAGAATGAAAAAGGAATCGTCTGGACGCTCAACGAAGTGAGCCGAGCGACTATCCGGCAGTAAAAAAATAAGCCGACGCGAGCGGAGTTCATCGACCCAAAGAGGGGGAAGGAAAAATCTCGAAAAACTAAGATGCAGGTAACTTCAAGAATAGAGAAAGCGTACGGGAAAAGATGGCACCTTCCGCCAAGCAGGAGAATGGCGGGAAAAAAAGCGCAGGGAATCTTTCGTGCCTCCACAAGGCTAGCGAAGGGAACTCGCGGGTGCGACGCGCCGAGGAAACACTGGGAGGATGTGCCACCACCCGGAGGGGGGTCGCATCGTGACGAAGAGGGGGGGATTGTCGAAGCCAGAGAGGTAGAACTACCCCTCCGCCGGTCCGGAGACCAAAAAAAACAACAAAAAAAAAAAAAAAAACAAAAAACAACAACCAAGAAAAGATAAAAAACATTAGATTAAGGGGGGGTGGCTTCGAGGGGGGCAAATGTCCTCCGAGATGACTACGGAACTAGAATGCTGAGCCGAAGGGTGTCCCCGAGTCTGTTCCAGGGAACTGGCTAAGAATCGAGGATAGCGGAGCGGAAATCACCTCTCTGACCCGCCAAGGAGGGGAGAGATCAGGAGAGAAAGAAA
>Ga0179593_1300248_pt1 | contig 18495 bp, 22 predicted proteins | sample CZODoug2_1_08_16_FD_185931 | JGI IMG/M metagenome (GOLD analysis project Ga0179593, IMG submission 185931) | Vadose zone soil fungal communities from Angelo Coast Range Reserve, California, USA - CZODoug2_1_08_16fungal (PacBio error correction) | ecosystem: Environmental > Terrestrial > Soil >...
TATGGTTGTAATCCAATGGGGTGAGAGGATTGAACATGCCTCTAGTGGCGGCACCAGTAGGCAAAAACAAAGTTCATCAAAGGACAAAAAACTACCGTCTGATCAAGAATTGGGGGATGGTGTGTGGCGCAAAACGTTCCTTCACAGATATCCGCGGCGTTTCCGAAGCTTCAAGCTGAAACAGAATATGGCGCCGAAATGCAAGTCGGGGCTACTCCTGCTCAATGCTAACAGCACGAAGGCCCTCCAAAGAGAATCAGTCGTAGTAGCAATTCACCGCCGGCCTCTTAACGAAAAAATGAAAACATAACTCATTACTAAAATGAGACCCTACTTCGACAAACGAAAAAAGAAAGAAGAGCAGGGAAAGCGGAAAGCGCAATCAGAAAGCCGCGCAAGTGCAACTCTGTCACACCACTGGTTTATTGGAAAAGAAGTCGGAAAAAATAAAGCAAAAGATACAATGCCCCCGCCGAGCCGCCGAACCTCGACGCCAGAAGAAACAACGTCGAATATAACACTACTGCGACTTACAAGGTCCGGGGTGGGGAAAACACGTGGAAGAAAGCGAAAGAACGACCATGGTATGAACGAAAGAAAGTCAACCTCCAGACTGCAAAGGGAGAAAAAAAAAACCTCTAAAATCTCACCCAAGTCCGCCCCTCGGAGGGGAAAGAGTCTGGCAAGAACCCCTAGAAAACGAAATCCTCACTCCCTTGACGACTCGCCCAAATCACTGAAAGCGCTGCAAGTGGAAGAGGCATAAGCTCATTGACAATCAGGCCCTGAAAAACCGGTCCACTTTCCTCCTACGTCGTCCACCTACACTCAAGCCCTCGAAGTAAGCATCAAAAATTACAAAACATGGAACCTTGCCAGAAAAGCGACGCAATTGGCTAATACTGAGGAACCGAGGCACGTTCACGGGAAAATAAAAGGAATGGCTTCTCTGTCCAGTCAAAAACGCAAAACATTGCGGGGAAGGAGGGCGGGGAAAAGGGAAAAAAGCGTCCTAAGGAGGGGAGGAAACCGGCGCTCCCGACGAGGAAGCGAAAGCTGGTCAAACAGGGGGCCATCAGCACAGCCATCTTCGTGGAGAAGGCCACAAAAAGTCGACCACCGGCGTCCTGCCAGAAATCTTAGATATCTTGCAACAATAAATCCACTGACGACAAAAAGAGAAATTTCGCAAAAAATGCTATGATGGAAGGGGCACCACCGGTAGCATCACAGCTTTTTAGTGATATCAATCTCAATGGGAATCGTGAGATCTTGAATCTGAAGGCATGGAAAAGCTCTCCGAAACAAGCCGGGAGGTTGAAGAACGTCCTTCCAATCTTTCTAGCCCGACACGGGACAGTAGCTTAGAACGAGGCGGCATGGAGTGATCTAAAAAGACGGTGACTAGGACTCTTCCGCGACGTCGTCAAGCGCCGCAAGTACAGGAAAGACGTGCAGGCGAATCGGATCAAAAACGAGGGGACTTGCGTGGGAAGTTCGGCCCGATGTCGGGAAAACTCCGATCGAAGCCGCGGGAGGAAAAAAGAAGTCGGCGGCGGCGGTGGGGAAAACCAGAATCTCCCCGAAGAAAAACTTAAAATGTCGGCTCAGTGCTGCATCCCTTGGAATGGTAGAGTTAAAAGAGAAAAACCTACGGGAAAAAACGTACAACGAAACGCCCTCGACAATACCACTCCGAAAACGAAAGGAACATTAAATGCGTCCGATTCATAACGCTGCCACCCTGCGAGACGGCAAACCACAAACAAAATCACCAAAAAAAGGAAACCGGCGGCGCCGAAAACACCAATAATAGAAGGCTCGGACTGAGAGAAAGAACGAAACACGACCCCGATCTCCATACTCTCCCCTATCGCCAATACTAAAATTAGGCACGCCATAGAAAACCACAAAAGCGACCGCGGTCTTCGTCCGCTAGAATAGAAGCAAGCGTCCACCCCGGAGGGGAATCTCATCCTCACGGAACCAGAGACTCAGGATAAAACCCTGAACGGGGGGAAAGAGCAGACATAATGGATTAGAACAGTCGGCTAAGCTCCCCAAGGAGGGACTGTCTCTTGCCGCGTGAAAATCAAACGGGAGGGGGGGCTCACTACGCAGCGCAGAATTCAACTGGAAAATCACATGCTAGATGCGGAAGCGTGGGGGTCAGAAAAAGGGGTCCCTCAAAAAATCCGCCATCATAATACTATCATAATCCTCGCGCAAAGACCACAAGGGAAAGCCTCGTTAAAAAGATGTCGCGAAGAAGGGTAGGGTCAAGATACTGAAAAATAGGGCCGATTCAGAGGACGGAAGAGACGTTAAGGGTCAGGTTTCACGCTAAATCTGACCCTGCGAACTGTAAACATGGAACCCAATCAAGAACGTAGACGAAAGAAATAGTAGGGGGCCACTGCGCAACATTCGACAAAGGAGACTAAAAAGACGCCAAATAATCGAAAAAACTGTCTGCGACTATTCTCTCCAACCAAACAACAAACCTAAGAAGGATGGATTCCCGCAGGTGGGATCGGATTTGACGTCGGTGGGGGAGAGTAAAACTGGGTGCGCGAACGAAGCGGTTGGGAGTCGGAGGAGAAGGGGGGGGTGGGGGGGGATAGCTTCTCAGGCATGAAGGGGGGGGGGATTTTTCCCCTCTGATAAAACTTTCAAACCGTCCTAATCCTCTTGGGTGAATTCCGTCCGAAAAAAGGACCCAAGGGGAAGTAGATGGAGAGAGAAATCCGTGGTTCTTTTCACGTGGGTAAAGAATCTGTGGAAGGGGGGGAAAGTTGAGGAGGATTCCGATGATCTCGTCTGGCGGAGTGCGGTCTTGGAAAGGGGCATTTGGGTTAAAAAACCCTGGGGTTTTTCCTAAGAGGGGGCAATTTGTGCAGCTTCGGCCGTAGGAAAGCAGAAAGCAAGAACGATTTGGTCCAATATACGGATCTCTAAGGGACTGAAGGACTAGTGGGGATGGGATCTTCGGGGAAAAGAAGGACTATTGAATAAAAACTGGCAGGGGACAGAAGGAGGAGCATGATTATTTATCGGGGAGACGTGGTCTGTGGCGGAGCTCGGTTCACGAGGGGGGTGCCTTCTTAATACCCGGCTTTGGGGTGATTTGATCGGTGGGCCGGGGGGGGAGGGAAGGGGGAGTGAACCAGCTATTGTCAGGAGGTTTGTATAGGGGGGAAAAAGATCGGAGTCCTTTGAATTGGGTGTTCAGTCGTGCAAAGAGGAAGAGCAGAATCTGAGTTTTTGGGGGGACGATCAAACTGGGGAAGGTTTAATGCTATACTGTCTTTTAGGGGATGGCGTGTCTATTTTTGCAGCGCGGTTAAAAGCTCCTCACGACGAAAAGGCCGTGGGGAGAGTGGTATTGGAGGGGGGAAACTGGGAGTTGACGCGGGTTGGCTTATTTTCTAAATAACTAGAAACTGAGGAAACAATGGGCTGGGGTATAAATGCTGGAAAAAAAGAAGAGATTCGGGGGGGGTGGGAGTCGAGGCTGTGATTGTGGTTGACAAAAAGAAGGAAGGGAAGCTACCCCGGCTCTCCCCTTCTTAGTTTTCGTACGTGGGTGAAGTAAAAAGTGTCCACGTTTAGCATTGAGATCAAAGGAGAATGCATCGTAGCCGGTTTAGCGCGGGAAACGAACGGAGGGACGGAGCAGTATTGAGACGCAACCTCCACTCCGAGGCACTCGAAGTTATGTGTTATGGGTCGAGGGGGAGGGAGAGCAGTTTTTTGTGGGATGAGAGAATGGGGGTGAGGGGGGGGGGAGCTCTTGGGGGGCCAAGGGGGAAGGCAGATATCAGGATGGCATTGAAAATTTGGAAGATTAAAGTTCCACATATTGGTTTTGGGGACGACTTTTTGACGGAGAAAACCATGGAACAAGCATACGTTTGGAAGAAGGAGTATTTGGACGCTCGCCGGAAAGGAGGTGAGGGGGTCCACTCTGAAACAGAATGTCGGACAGCCTGGGGGCGGTGAAAAAAAGTTGGGTACGCCGATAAGGGACCGAAGGGGAAGGAGGTGGTATTGTGATTGGGAATGAGGGCTGAAGACAGGGAGTACTCGGCTTGGGGGGGCGGGGTGAGCCGAAAGGGAGCAAGTTTTGCAATCGATGGAAAAAAAAAGATCACAGGTGTCTATTATACTCTGGGGAGTAGAGAAGCAATCGGGGGATTAAGGTCAGAGAGGAAGTTAGACCAGGGAAAAAATTGATCTGCGCAAGACGGGCCATGGTAATGAGGGGGAAGTAGGTTCTGGAGGGTGGGGGGGAGGATGGTAAGTGTGTGGGGTGTCAGCATAAAATTTGTCTCACCTTGGGGGACTTTGCATGGGGCAAGAGACATCTGAGCATGGTAAAAGGAACCAGCAGCAGGGGGGGGTACATTAATTCTTGAAGGTTATTTGAGGAGCGTTGGGCTTTTTAAGGCCAACAGAGTTCACATCATCGGGGGGGAAAGGGGTACTGGGGGAAAACAGTTTGTTTATTAGGGGTTCGGGGGGGGGGCGAGTTGGGTTTACACGGCTTTATTGGGGGACTGCAGACAAAATTCGGACTTTTATATGTCTGAAGAAAAACTGGAAGAAAAGGGGGGGAAAGGTCTGAAGGGGAAGTGGGCTCGGAGAGCGATATTCGCTGTCGGAAGTGGAAACTACCAAAAAAGTCGGGGGTGACGTGGGGGGATTTCTTTCGGACAAAATAGCACAAGGTAGGGAAGGAGAAGGGAGTTGAGACTGCTGGGGAGGATTGCTACGCATCAAAGGGAAGAAGAGGATAGTGTGGAACAGCTCAGGCGGGGTTATATCAAATGGAGGAAGGGTAGCCGGAAGTTGGGCGTGTGAGAGGCGGCGGAGATTGGTCCTACGACGGGCCGTAGGATCTGTTAAAAAGGTTCTTCTTCTGATTTCACTAATTCGGGAGAGGTGAGTCGAGAGGGGTGGGGAGAAATCAGGGATGGGGGGGGGGGGCGACGGGAGGCGTTTCCTCGATCGCCTACCCCGTTTTGGTTTGGTGGGGGTGTAAAGAAAAAGGGCGGTAAGAAAAGGGGACAAAAATCAAGAGTGATCAGCGTTATTGTTGGTTGGGGCATCTTCCAAATCTTGGGGAAAAGAGGTACGCCGGCAAAACAATGCACGCGGGCGAGGAACGGCAATTGGATAGGGTCTCAAACAAGGAGAAGCTAAAAAAACAACACTTAGTGTATGAAAAAGGAGGAGGAAGTGTTGAACATATAAATTTTTGGCTTAGACGGCCTCTGGTTTGTGCAGGTTCATGATGAAAAGAATCTTGAACGCTGGGGGAAGAAAGAAGGGACCACTGGTAGTCATCTCGACGGGATGGCGCTTTCACAGATATTGCTCAACAACTTGGAAGCGTAAAAGAGGGTATATCCGGAAATCGCACGGACGGAAAGAATGCAGCAAGAACAGCCAAGCCTGCTTCTTACAGTGCGCGCGCCCCTGGACCTCTTCACCTCAAAAGAGAAGGAAGGGTACCGCATCGACCCTCCCAGACGCATCCAAACGAGAAAAAGAGAGGAACTGCTCCTCGGGAGTAGAAGCTCAAAGACGAGGAGAAAATATGGGAAGCTGAAGAATGTGACTAAGGGGGGACGTCAACAGACCCCACCCTCCTGGACTTTTTAGCCGAACTCCGACTACCTCAGAGAAAGGGCAAGAGGACTTCGTAACAAAAGGGTGAGGGAAATTCGCCTCAATCCTAAAAGGAACGAAATGTCGCGAACGCCAAAAGAAACGCCTACTACACTCAAACCCTGAAAGCAAAGGGAAGGGAAAATCGGATTGAAGAAAAGAAAAAAGCCCTCAGAGACCTCCCTACTTACCACTCTCCCAAGAGAAAACTGGCTGGCAGAAAAGGTTGAAGATGATCAGAGAGAAAGAGCTGAACATCCCCATATGGTGATCCAGGACTCGGATGAGTCTCACACACCATAGGAAATCCCCACTAAAGAAAGGTCCCCATGGGAACGGAGGAGGGGAGAGCAATAGTAAAGAAAATGGCTGAAAGGCTTAAAGGGGGAGTACTTTCTTATTACTCACGATTGCTCGTCAATAGAAGTCATAAAAGAGGGGCATGGGTTGGTGGTCCTATCGGAGGATTTTAAAAAAAGCTTGGTGGTGGTCCTCAAGTCTGCTTAAAGGGCTCGGGCCTGAGAAAAATCTTGGATAACCAGAAATCTGTAAAAGAAAAAAAACTCCTGTTTCGGCATGGGTCGCGACTTCACCAAGAAATCCACCTTCGTCGGAAGTCTATGCGGGGGGGCAACAACAACCGAAAGAAGGAGGAAAAGAGAAAAAGAGACAGGGGAGAAACACTCACATGCTGAGTTACAACATTACAGCGTCACACCGTCATCACACCAGAGGGGCAATTTAATCGAACAAATCTCAAATTGGAGATCTTACTCCCAAATGGGGAAAGCTCTCCGAAGACCTCACAGAAGGAAAATCGGAGGAAGGGGCCACGACATAGACGAAACAAAATCAACGTAGGGCTCTCTTCTTCATTTATTACGACGGCTTCAAATAGATCTTCCTCGAAAAGGGGATCACCAGGGATGAAGTAATAAGGGAGGGAGTCGGAGAAAAGCGAAAAGGAGGAAACGGAAGTGTATTCAACCTAACGTGTCTCAAACTCCGTAGGGAACTATTCTTTAAAGCGCGTGGAAAAAGAGGCGAAGCAGACTCAAAAAAAAAAAGGCACTCGGAGGAGAAAGAAAGGAGGCGACGAAGCAAATTGCAGAAAGGGGGATAGTTTAAAGCGCCAGCCGAGGCCACTCAATCGGGACTATAAGAACCTTTGCAACGTGGCTGGAGGCCAGAAGAAAGAGAGGAAAAGCAGGAGAAGGAAGCAACAAAAAAAAAAAAAAGGGCACCTCGACAATTCTCACCTCAAGTCTCGTGCAAAAACCTCATCAGGTTCGGGAATGAGACTACTGGATCAAAAACTAACTAGAGAAAAAAAGAATATAAAAAGATCCCATCCGCTGCCAAATCAGTCTGAACAGAAAAAAAAAGACTTCCTTCCGATCCCAGACCGTCTTCGGGAAAACATTAACGAAAAACAGCGTGCCACCCGAGGAATAGGAGAGCCAAAAGAACGATCCCTCAAAAAAAACATGCTACACTCGAGTTACTCCTACAAAGACCCACCTGGCAAATATAAAAGAAGGTCATCGGCAAGGAAGCCGAAAAATGATAGAGAAGGCTATGTTACCAAATCTTAAAGCTGGTGGTCTATACTACTCATAGGTGCCTGAAAAAAAGGAAATGAGAGGAGGGCATGGGGGTCTAGGGAAAAAAATAAATCAACAGGGACCACATCCCTCCCCGCATCAATAATCGAGCCAGCGCCGAAGAGTCAGATTTACTACCTATCGACGGAGAGGAAGGGGAAAAATTATTGGGGGAGAAGGGAAGGAAAAAAGGTAAGGGGAAGATGAAGCTGACTTAACTCACCCAAAAGGATGCGGTTCAGGGGCTTTCTTCTCGCTTAAAAATGACATGGGAAGCTTAGAAGAATCACCACCGGGACGAACCGACGAGAAAAGAGGAGGTAGATCGACAGGGGGAGACTAACGAAAAAAAAAAAAGGACCCGACAAAAATACTTCTCTACAGATCCTCAACTTATTGATGTATTCTCGACAGTAGTGGAAAAAAAGAATTGGTCGGCGGGGGACGGGAGACCTTTTGACTGAGGAAAAGAAGAGGGGTTGGGGGGTAGGAGAAGAAGGAGGTGGGTGAATTTGTGGGGCCAATATGTCAAATTTTCAAGGCCGAGGAGGTCCTTTGCGGTAGTTCTAGTCTTTGGGTGGGAAGTCCAGGCTTGAAAGACAAAAAGGGTTCAGTAGAAAAAAAAAGAAGAAAAAAGCCTTTTTGAGGAGGGGGCGTCATTGGGCCGTTTTTCAAGTAAAAAAGCGGTGGAGCTTCGACTGCTCAGATCTCGAGGGTCGGCTGTGCGGTCAGGGGGGAAAGTTGTGGGGGGACGACGCAAAATAGGGGGAATCAATTCGGAACAGGCGGTTTGAATGACAGGCGAAATCCTTCGTCGTGCGAAAAAGGAAAAAAAAAGAGTGGGGGGGGGAACACTATCCGAATGAGAGAAGGGGGGGGGAGGCGTCCTTTTCCTAGCACCTAGGAAACGAGACAGTTCTCTAATTTGCTTTGGAGCAGGTCTCCAGGAGAAGCGGAGGGGGTCGAAAAGGTCGGAGGGAGGGGCTCGCCAGAGAAGGGGTGGGAAGGCTCGGACTAATACTCTGTCAACTGGGGGGGGCGTGGTCATTTAGATATATTATTTCAAATCGTGTTGGGCGAGAATGGAAGAGTAGAGAGGGGAATGAGGGGAGTGGGGGGCGGCGGGTGAGGTTATTCATTGACTCTTCGATTAGGTTGTGTTTTTCCTTTCTGCTTTGAAATACGAATGAAGGGGTTCTAGGGGCGGGGGGTGAGGGAGAGGCGTCAGGGTGGCGAGGAGGGGGCTCGCCTTCATAAAAACTTGCAAAAAAAAGATGGTTAGGAGGATGGGTAGCTTGCGGGGGGGAAGTGGGTTCAAGTAGGGGGAGACGAACTACTGAGCGAAAAAGGGGGGAGGGACGTAGAAAGAAGATTTTCTACGCAGGAAAAGGTTTTTTTGGCTTCGGGGCCTGAGGTTTCCACCCCAGACTCCGAGCGACGAGGTCCGAGGGGGACCCTCGGAGGAGTTGGGCGGAAAGTCAGGGGGAAGGAAGAAAATAACGGGGGCCTCCTTGTAGCTTAAAAAATCGCCCCCCTTCCGAATTTCGAGGCGGACGAAGTAAAGGAGTTTGGAATCCGAGGGGGAGAAAAGAAGAAGCCGAGGGATAGTGAAGTGGGTGAGGGGGGGGGCGCTGGAGGTTCCGGGGAGGGATTTGACGTGAGGAATCAGTAATCTTCCATTGGGCATCAAAATTGGTCAAATTGGGGAAAAAAGGGGATTCATTGGGAAAGGTGATGAAGAGAATTGGAAGGAACCATGGGGAAAAAGCAAGGAATGCTTGCTCTCCTTCTAGGGCTCTCAAGCAGCGGTTCCATATCCTAGCTTGCCCGGTTTCGCCGAAGTGGGTGGACGAAAAGAAGGAAGAAAAAGGTGATGGGGAGAGGGGGAAAAGGGATTGGGAGAAACACATGTCCTCTTTACTTTCTCCATCGCCTTCTACAGCTTTTTGCACTCCGGGCCGAGAAAGAGAAAAAAGAGAAGTTTCGGGGTCTAGGGAAAAAAAGAGATAAATTGGGGGTTCACAAAGTTAAGAAACGCCAGTTATCATTTCTTAATTCAGCACGAAGGGCCTGGGGGAACTTTTACGGAGGGGAGTCGAGGGGAGGGGGAGGTGGTGGGGGGCCAAGTTAAGAATGATGAACGCTGTTTTTCAGTTTCAATTCGTAGAAGAGGGGAATGACGTCAGGGAGGAAGGAGGTGGGAGGAGGGGTAAATTGTGGAGGGATGAAATTTGCTTTTGTCTCAGTGGAACAGCTTTTTTCGCCCCAATTGTTACAGGAGTGGCTGAAAGGTGGTGGGGGAGGGGGGGGGAGGGGGCAAGGGTGGGAAAAAGTGGGTCGGGAATGTCTTTTTGTTGGGCGTTCTGGTCAACACCATTCTTGGTCCTTGGACGCGAAGTGACAAACATGGGAACTGAAGGGTTCAGAGGATAGCGCGGAGGAGTAATTCTGAGTCAAGAGGAACGCGGAGTACTGCTGCTTGATTTCAGTTTTCTTGGAGATAAGGGGAGAAGAAAAAAAAATGTCCGGGGGACCCAGCAGATGGGATTAAGCGGGCGTTTGAAAGAGGGAGTTGACAGAACCCGATCTCGGACTTGTGGGGAGGCCGTCGCAGGAGTGGTAGAGGGGAGGGGGAAATTAAGAGAAGAGGGGCAGTTTTACGGTTACATTCAAATTAATGATCCGGGTGGGGATGTCTTAAAAAATAAGGATTGCGGAAAAGGGGAGGATTTGAGAGGAAAGGATCTGGAAAAAACTCTGAGACGCGGCCATGGGGTCCGACCCCCACCGATAAATCTTTGTATTTTGCAAAAAACATGAAAGTCGGTCATACCTCTCCTAGTACTTGATGGTCTTCCTAAACGAAACTCATTCTTGAGAGAGGGTATGGAAGTCATTGAAAGGAAGGATCTTTGAAAAAAGGTCATTCGGGGAATGCCACACTCATGTCATCATAAAGCTGCAACACCATTTGGAATAGGGAGAACACAATCGAGAGAAAAACAAAAAAGAGGAGAGAGATATTAGTGGGGTTTTATAAAAAAGAAGTGCAGGGTGCAGTAGCCTGCAAAGCTTATTTTGCGTCTTTCCAGACCTGATGAAAGGGCGGCAATGGGAAGAGCAACACAAGAAGGTGTCAGTGGAGGGGGACCAAAGTGACTTCATCAGATCTACGTCAATCGCTTCAGTAACGAAGAACGAAGCAAAGAAGGCTAGACCAAAACATGCTGGAGGGGAAAGGGGACGAAGAGGCGGCTCCTCCCTACCGACGTCGGCCCGACAGGGAAGATCCTTCTGTAATCAACCGTACGGAATAGTCAAAACCCGGAAGACCAGAGGCTCACTTCCAGTTCTCGCCCGCCCTTCATCAAACGACAAACGGGCAGAGGGCTCCAAAGGGAGCCATCACGACAAAGCCGCAGCAAGTAATTTCCTTCAAGGCCCATAGACTGCTCCTGAATTATCATACAAAATAAAGAGCCCCCCGAGAGAGGATTCCCGTACGAAGCCAAAAAAAAACTCCATCATCCTCCCACTCTTCTAGAATTTGAAAAACAATCTTTGGAAAACTGCCCGTCGCCAAAGGCAGAACACAATGGTACATACCTAGACCAAAAGAAACCACCATCTCTTAAAAACGCTACGCCAACCATCGCACCCCCTGGTCAAAAAAGAGGTCAAAAGAGGAAGTGGTAACGGGAGGGGAAATAAAACGAAAAGGGGAAAGAAAGTCGAAACCACCTTAACGAAAAAGAACGGGTATACCCAAATAACACTTACGCAGTCTCCCTTGGAAGAACGTCCGGCTGTTGCCATAGGAAGAAAAAAAAAGAAAAGAGTGAAGCCTCGATCGAAAAAAAAAAAAGGCTCGGAAAACTAGAACGGGAAAAAGAAGTAACCTGGGTAACTCCACTTGCACTTCTGCGTCCTGTATCTCAATGAAATCACCGAAAACTACAAATTCACTTTAGGTCAAAATTTACATATAGGGAGAGAAGGTCTAGAGAACGAAAGGGGGAGAGGGGTTTGAAAGAGAGAAGGCAAAAGCTGGGCCGAAAGTCGGCCTTCACGCTCTCCCGCGCAGTCCTCTAGCGGAGCACCCACAAGAGTCAACCTAAAAAGAGGAGAGGGGAGGTTCTGTAGAAGGGGGACCACCAAGGGGAGTAAAAAAACAGGAGTAGATCCAGTATCTTCTATTATTACAAACTCTTTCCTAAGGCGAGCAAGAGAGGGACGGCGAAAGGAATGATTGAAGAGGGGAAAGGGATGAAAGCGGGTAAAAACTCCAGGCATCACACCTTGGAGTTTGTGCTACAATCGAAAAGGGGTTTCAATCTTAGAATCGTGAATCTAAAGGGGGCAAAAAAAAGAAGACCATAACTTAATCACCGCGTGACCCATAGAACCCCATGCGACCACAGAAATAAAACCGCTGGAGGATCTACAATACGATTAGAAGAATCCTCAGACAGTACCAGAGAAGCAAAGGAAGAGAAGGGCAGAAAAAGACTATCGAAAACGGCGGCCACGTCCGTTGTCTGCACCTTCTCCCCAACTCAGAGCCTATGCTGAAAAAGAACACGTATGCGGCTTCTGCGGAGTGGGGGGGAAAAAAGAATAGAAAAAACGAAGAAAAATCAGTAAGCGCAAAAAGAGAGGATCAGGCTTAGCCGGGAACCGCCCTGGTAAAGTGGTCAGGATTTCTGAGACCAGACATCTCAAACAATCTCCCCTCTAAATAAAAACACTCAGAACAAACGTGGGATGAACGGAGGAAGAAAATCTTCCAATTGAAGGGGAAAGACGAAGCGAAACCGAAAAAAAAAAAGAAAATCTTCAAAAACAAGGAAAAAGGAAGGCCAGGTTCAAAACAACGCATCATGAGCTCCGGGGAAACTGTCAGACCGGAAAAAGCTAAAGACAAAAACCCTAGGAAAAATCATATAAAAGAGAAAGGCCCATCAACAAGAGCGGAAAAAGGATAGTCGACCAGAAGACCATATCCATGCCAGACCTGCGGCGTAGTAGCGAGAGAAAAAAGCGGGGCAGAAGGCGGGAATGGCCGAGGACAAGGGCGATAACTCAGCCTTAAAAGTCAAGAAAAGGAAAAGGGACCGAACAAACCCCCGTAGAAAACGAAGTTCTCGAACCGTATCCAAAATCCTCCCCCTTCTCAGAGGTTACCAAAGAGGGATCGGGTTTGGAAACGCCGAGATGAGAATTCAACGGGGAATACGAAAATCAAAAGAGGCGTGGCCGAGGTGTCGGCAAACCATCCTACCTGGCAGCCATTCAACTGGGGAGAAGTCACGCAAGCGACAAAAAACGAGCCATCTGAATACGGGAATAAAAGAGGAAAATGGGAGGACGCGACAGGATGTGAATGAGGGTTTAAAGTACTTAATCAAACGTATTTCTTCCTTACTTAACTCACGAGATGAGGAAACGAAAATTGGGATCAGCTTACCATAATAGAAATGGAAAAAAGGGTCGGCCACAAAGAAGTCCGACGAGAGAAAAAATTACTGAATCTAAACAGGTCGACCGGGGACTCAACTGAAAAAAAGTTCCTGCTTCTGAACTCAAAAAAAGGATAGATAGGGAGAGTCAGAGGTATTGGTGAGAGGGGGGGATTGGTGAAAAGAAAAGGAGGGTTTGAGGAAAGTACACAGAAAAAGGGGGGTAGCAAAGAAGCGGTGGTAGTCGTGGACAGTTTCTTTTTGATTTGGGCTAATAAACGTCAATGGGGAGTTTCCGTTAGGGATAAAACTTTCAACCAGGCCGGAAAAAGAGAAATCTCGTGGGGTATATACAGAAAGCTGAAGCGAAAAGATGGGGGGTTGGGGGACAGGTTTTGGGGTTGGGAAAAATCTTTAACAACCATACTCCCGATGTCGCTCGGGTATTCAGGGCTAGTGGAGGAGGGGGAGGAACTGGATCGTATATCTGAACGGGAACGGTGGTCGGGCTGTGGCCAGGCGTAGGGGTGGGGACGACAAACGTCGGCCGAAAGGCTAATCAGTAAAATGGATGTTTTGTGGAAGGGTCAGCAGACTGAAGTAAGTGAGCCAAGAAGGATAAAAAGCTTGTCCACGCTCGGATCAGCTAATTGGAGTCCTTGCCGACGGTTGGCGATCTAGTTATGAAGAATGAATTTTCAATTGGTAAGACTAGGGAAGGGAGGGGGGTCGATCGGGGGAAGGACAAAGGAGTCGGGGGACCGCGGTTGGGCTGTCTTACTAATACTCGTTGTTGTGGGTGGTTAGCGGGAGCGGTAGAGGATGGGGAACCGAAGTGGGAAGGGCTTTGAGTTGGAAAAGTGATGCGGGCGTTTTGGTTTGGGGTCCGAGGGGTCATTCGATCCTTAAGACGAGTCGATGCTTTTTGGTTTTTGGGGAAGGGAAACCGCCGAACGGTGAAAAAGGAAGTCTGACTCTGGGGAGGGATTTGGGAGGACTTGGATCATTTTGCAGCTATTGAATCAACCTGATCCAACAGTCGGGGGATTAGTGGGATTGGAAGAAAGGGGTGCGTTAACGAAAGGAAGTAGGTCCTGGTCGCAGAAGAAACTTCTTCAATACTATTCGAAGAAGATGCTTTCCTACGGGAGCGCTTCGGGTTTTGGTGGCGGTAGGAGGAGGGAGGGGGGGTTTTGTGGGACAAAGGGACAAGGGCCGACGCAAAAGAGTCTTCGGCGCAGGCTCTTATTGGACTACTACGCGGGGGGGTAAATAGAAAGGGCATAAGTGTAGCGTAGAGGCCGAGAACGAAAAAGGAAATTAAGGGGGTTCAGCGCAAGACGAAGGAGGGAGGAAAAGGGTTGAGTAATAGGTTAGATCACCTCCCTGCATACCGCGTATCATCTCTGACATGGGTGGTATAACCCCCCCCCAGTGAGAGTCGGGGCCAGAGCAGAAGTGGTACGAAAGGGAAGCCGAAATTGGGTCGGAAGGAGGATGGGATGGAGATTCAATATCTCAGATCAATGTCGATTTAGATTAATGGTTCCCAAAAGGTAGAAAAGCCGGGGAAGAGGGAAGGAAGGTCGCAAGAAGCGTTTGGGGAGAAAAAAGGGGGAAACGTCGAGTGGAGCTACGCAAAGGAAATGGGTTTTTTGTTTCCACTCTCATGAAGAATACTAGCAAAGGGTTGAGGAACGACTTGGTGGGGGAAAAAAGGAATAAGAACCCGCCGCGGGGGATGGGGTAGTTACCACACGTGCTTTTATACCAGAGTTCGGATTACGCTCGGAGAGAGGGGGGGGTTAAGGAACGAACTGAGGGACCTCGGGGGGGCAAGAAGACTGCGAGCAAAACCATCTCCGGTTCTATGAGGGATGGAGTCAACTTGGATGGAAAATAAGGGGAACGGAGCTACCGGTCACGAAAGTTAGACAGAGACGCTGGGGAAAATCCGAAGAAGGTAACAGTAAATTCTTTTACTCGTCAGTCGATTAATTTCCGTTTTTTTTGGAAGAAGAAGGAAGTACAAGTGGGGAGGTTTTTACCAGGCGATTGGGAAAATACTCGGGAGCAAAGGGGGGAAAAACAGGGGCAGATCGTATGTATCAGGAAAAATTCTTCAGTGGTATGGAGCGAGGGGAGGGGGGTATACGGGGATGACAAGACAGAGTAAAAAAAAAAACAAGAGTGTTTGCCGGGCGTGTAGGGGGCAGGGGTCCTGGTGCTCTGGGGGGGGTCAAGGGAAGTGAGGGGGAAAAGTGCGGGGGGAGGGGTGGTCAGACCATGCAAGGTTCGGGGCTTAACGTGGCCGGGATCGCTTTGACATGAAGTCGCCTGATGGTAACTCTGGGAAAGGCTTATTGAGCGCCAGGGGTACGTAGATATAGTCGGAGGGAATGGTGGCTTTTTCTGGGGAAAACTCCAAAAAAAAAAAAAGGTCTTGTACGCCGGCAGGATTGGGAGCGTAGAAAGTGAGGAAAAAGTCCGTCCGCCCGATTCGCGGGGGGGATGCGGCATTGTTGGATGGGGGAAGGAACGCATGAGGGGAGGATGGGGAGGTCCTTAGTAACAGCTTGGCGGTTCGATATGCAAAAAAATTGCCGACGAAAAGAACCGATTGGATGGGACGGCTTACGGAGTCTTATGGCGGCTCTTGGAGTGCTAAAAGGCAAAGTCGGAAGTGAAAAAGGTCTGAGAATTTGCAGCTCGGTAGGGGTATTGAGCTAGCGGGAAGGCACGGAACAGAGGAGAGAGGGGGGGGAGCCGAAGTTTCAAACTCAACAGCGCTTCTTGTGGTGAGGAACAGAAGGGGCAAGATTTAGGAAAGGCGGAAGACTGCAAAAAAGGCAGGCTAAAGAAGGACAAAAGAAAAAGCCCGTCTAAAAACTAATCTGAATACAACAAGGGATAAGAAAGGAAGAGAGAAGTAGGGGGATAAACACCGGGAGCCAATTGGGGGGGGTGAGAAGGGGCCCGCCGCTGAGTGGGGTACATGGAGACAACCTGACCAGATTGGCTCGTAGCAAAGATAAAGCGGGAAAAGCCCAATATTGAGGTGTGTGAAACGGGAAGAAACATATAAAGTAAATAGTAGCTGGTCATTATAATGTCAACCGCCATAGTGGCCGAAACACTGTGAAGAAAAGTAATCGTCGAATAATTCCTGATCAGTTCATAGACAAAATCAGATCATGAATAAAGAAGAAAGAAAGAACTGGGGGGAAGAAAGGGTAGAAAAAAGAAGAACGCAAATTGTAACATAAGGAATCCTATGCTTCCTCGTACCTAAAACCCCTACGAGGAAGAAGGCTCCATAACACCATGAAGCCGCAAAGGGGAGAAAAATATTCTATCCATATAAATAGAAACGCCAGCAAATCGTGGACAGCTTAAAGGATCTTCAGGTAGAGACAAAGAACAAAACAGAAAAGTCAACCGCCGAATGGGGGGGAGAACGAAGGAATAGGAAGTGATCCTGACTACTCTGACTAAAACCTCTTCTACTAGTTTCCCCCACTTTCTGAAAAGTATAAAAGAGAAAGGAACGCCATGGGTAGACCGAACGCAAAAAAACTCAAAATAGTCTCCATGAACATGACTCCCAGGCATAAACCGACCGAACAAATACCTCGGTCAGGGTTAACCTCTTGTATGGAAGCCACGCAACACCGCCCTCCGCTCCACGCCGTAGAAAAAAAAAAAAAAACTTACCCAGGGGAGTCCATCATACTAGCATGCTCCCTTGGTCCGCGGTCTCCATTCTCGTTGTCCAAAAGAGGCCGGAAAAAAAAAGGAAAAATTGAGAGACTCCCTCGGTGGGTATTCAAACAAGGGGGGAAAAATCAGAACGCCCCTCAGACCGAGTCCCCTCCCCCGAAGAAAAAAAAAAAAAAATAAAACAGAACAAACGAAAAAAGGAAAAAAAAAAAAAAAAAAAATGAAAAAACCAATCAAAAGAAAAAAAAAATAAAAGAAAAAAGAAAGAAAAAAAAAAAGAAGAAAGGTAAAAAAAAAGAAAGAATAAATTAAAAAAAGAAAATGACACAATGCCGGAGTGCTGCAGATCAACGGAGCAATGTTCTAACTTGCGGAACTCGTACATTTAGTAGCCACTATTGATTCTAGAGAAGGGGGCGCAAAGAGGGAAGGGGGGTGGGTGGGGGAAGGTGAGGCGAGAAAAAATCTGGCACGAAGAAAAGAACCGGGATCCCGAGCGTCCTCTCCATTGTCTCCTCCAAGGGCTCATGTCCATCCAAAATCAACCCTGCTTGAGCAGGAGGACGGGCCACCCCGAGGAGCCAACAGAGGAAAGAAAGGGTCGGTCTAGGGGTTGCAACATCTAAAATTTCACTTCTATCTCCAAAAATAGAACCAACGCTATGGGAGGGGCAAATGGAAAGAAACAGGGACGTAGAAAAAATGGGGGTTAAATGGAATCCATCAAAGTCTCATTGGGGGAAAGAAGGGGGGCTTGAAGAAAAAAAACAGTGAAAGACGAGACTACCATCCTCTCCTAACCGTCAATCTGCTACACATCTGGCCATCACCACATCACAGGGAAAGAGGCGGGAATGGTGAATAGAACTCTTCCACTACGTACGCGAAGTCTCACCACGAAGGGAGACTTCGCGATCGGGGAATATCAATCAATGCGTCCACCTATTCGGAAAAAACCTACGTCTCGGAAAATCCGAAAGAGGGGGGGAAGGGGGGAAGGAAAATCGTCCTTGAGGCGGCGCGGTGTGGGGAAAAACGAAGTAATGCAAAAACCTGAAGCCAAACACCCCCAAACCCGCGCTCTGCGAAAAATTCCTTCTCCGGCACGCCAGAAAATTGGAGTTGGAGGGAGAGAAACCTAAGCAACCGCGTCCAAGAGCCAAGGACATCACCGGCCACGACGGGGCAAAAGGGGGGGTATTGAAGGAGTTAACTAATCCGTGGGGTCAAAATTGTGGTAAAAAAAGCTCCTCCTGCTAAACCTAACGAGAACATGTAAACTCGAGGAAACCCCCAAAAACCGGCGGCGCAACGGCAAAAAACTAGAGAGGAAGCTTCCGGAAGTAAAAGAGGGAAAACAACAGCATGCCATAAAAAGAATACCACTAAAGAAGAGAAAAGAGAGGCGCCTAAAAGCGGCACCGAAAAAAGGAAATGATAAAACCGAAAAACGACATCATTCTGCTCCTCAGCCTCTACAACCGCTCAAAACCTAAGAGTGAAAGGGTCTCGCCTAAAAAAAGAGGAGATAAAGCCACGAAATCAGCGGATTACCTGAAAGAAAAGGAAATTCGACCGGAACTGCTCGAAACAGGGCTCATCTCCATTAACAAACCCTGCAAACTCTCTGGTTACCCCATCAGTTAGAGGTTCATGTGGAAAGAGGACAGAGGGAAGGGAAAAGCAAAAATAGAAAAGGCGCGATGAAAAGTGGGGGGGCGGAAAAATCGAAATGTCCACATTCCCTCACGCGATCTTCGATTCTAAGACAAAACCGAGGGGAAATCAATCGTGACGACAACTGAGGAAGGCGCGAACAAGGGGCAGTTGAGGGAAGTGATATCTGGAAAAACTGTGGTCCGCCAGGACGAATCCTACAAACAAACGATAATGCGATAGGGGAACGGGGCGGTTGGGAATCTAAAGAGGGACAGAACGAGAAAGGACTCATGGGGACGCTAGCCCATCACCAAGGAAGAAAACGAAGAAAGCTTCGTCGCTGCAAACGTTCGACCTCTCCTACCTACTCTCGCTCCAAA
>Ga0179593_1731904_pt1 | contig 18495 bp, 15 predicted proteins | sample CZODoug2_1_08_16_FD_185931 | JGI IMG/M metagenome (GOLD analysis project Ga0179593, IMG submission 185931) | Vadose zone soil fungal communities from Angelo Coast Range Reserve, California, USA - CZODoug2_1_08_16fungal (PacBio error correction) | ecosystem: Environmental > Terrestrial > Soil >...
GGTGGTGCGTCACGAGAGGGAATGGGACTTTTATGTAGAGACGGGTTTTACTAATGGGACCTTCGACGATTCCTCCGTGTGGGGTGAGATCATAAACGTCTCGCACGCTTGTGATCAGGGGGAGCTGGCGAGACCAGCCTGAGGCCATAAAAGGACGAAGACTCGCAACATCCGCCGTGCAGGGAAAGCAGATCACCACAGTACAGAATCGGAAGCGCCGGAGAATCGCCTGCGAGAGGGGCGCAAAGCCTCGATGGAGGGAAACCACCACCAGCCGGCGGAGATTAAGCGAAATTGACCGCACCAGCAGAGGGAGCTCTTTCTTCGAAGAGCCACGCGGAAAGATGTCCGAAGGAAGGGAAAAAGCGGGACGCGTCGGAATTGTGGACGTCGAAAAAAAAATTGGCAAAGGCCTTGGAAATTCGAGCCTCGCGGCCCCGCCTGAAGAAAGCCTTGAGGAAGGCTGAAAGAAGAGTCGACGGAGGCAGGCCACCAATGCCTCCGAGGAAAAGGGGGAGGGGTCGAAAACGAAGCCTGAAGAGGACCCGCGACCTCCGCGCAGCGTTTCACGTACCCCTTTGGAGGGGGTAAGGACCTCAGGTTGCACAAGGGACCAGCACGGTCTGAAGAGGAGTTGTCGCACTTAAAAAAAGTCCAGGCGCGCGTGAGAAAAAGCCCCCGCCGACGAATGATCACATTCCTTAAGGGGCACGGGCAAGGAAACGTTTGAAAAGGCAAGGAAGGGGGGGAAAGGAGGCCTCGGACCTCCTCAGAGCTTGAAGCACGAACGGAAGGGGATAAAGGCAAGGGACGCCACGTCTAGGGGAGCTAAACCAAAGGAACTCATAAAAAGGAAGAGGAGAGGGAAAGACTCTTCATCCTGTCAGGGGGCGTCGAGGGGGCAGAGGAACACAAGAGCATCTGAAAGGGAGCAGACGGGGGGCTCTCGAAAAAGACGTTTGTAGAGCGAAACTTGCAGCGAAAAACGGAAAGGAGGGGGTCGGCGAGAAGCAGGTGCCGCTTCTTCACGCAAAGCCTCAAGTAAGAGGGAAGAGAGACGCGAAAAAAGCAAACACAGGGGAATCTGAGGGATTCAAGGGGGACCTGGGACCCGTCCCCCAGAAAGAACACACCCGGACAGCACGAGCGAGGAGGAGGTTGCCGCCAGATCGACGAACTGGAAGGATCGCGTTAGAGGGGGGAAGCGTTGGGCGCTGTTGAGGGCAGCCTGGGAAATAAGGGGGACAGACCTCTTAAAACGTGGCCAGGCGACCCCGCAGTGTAGATGAAGAGACACAGAGAGGCAGAAGGAGAGCCGCGTAATTGTGAGCACTTTCCCCTGCACACCGACTCGGCGGGGAAGGAACAAGTCAGCAGTGAAAAGGCCGTCTGGTTTAGTAGTTTCCCCGGGGGGGAAGGTCCAAGAACCTTCTCGGGAAGGAAACAGAGTAACCTCCGAATTCCTTTATTACAGGTGTCGGCGACCTTGGAAGGAGGGGCTGTGGGGGGAGGACCGAGGCTAACTTGTCAAAAACAACCCTGTTGTGGTCCCCTGAATTGAGGAAGAGGAAGGAAAGGAAAAGACCGATTGTCTAAAGCGAAGCTCTAGACCATATTAGTTCTCCGGAAAAAAAATAAAACCCAGAGTTTAGGAACGGGGGGGGGAGGGTAACCACCATCAGATGAGGCGCGATTTCTTCGCAAAGGACGGCGTCGGGGAAGAAAGCGCTGGAGCAGTCGAGCCGTTAAAGGGGAGTTGCCAACCTTCAAGAAAGGGTATCGTCTACCGAAAAAAGGAACCTTCACTCCTGGGAAACAAACTGCGCCGTGCCGGAGGAAGATTCTAGGGCCCAGGGAGATCGAGAAAAAGACTTTCATTGAAAATTATCGCTAAAGGGGAGGTAAAAAAAAATAAAAAAAATCCTTTCTTTTTCCTGACCCGGGGGCTCTCAGTGGCAACACAAATCTAAGGAGTGCGTTCGATCTAAGAGCACCACATAAGCTTTTCGGGAGGTCATCAAGGGGAGTTCCTAGATAGGGGGAGGAGTGTCCACCACGCACGTCTTACTTCTGCCTGAGGTCGTGGACGGCCGGAAATTTGAGAATAGTCGAGGGTTTTAAACTAAGAAAAGGGGAACAAAAAAGGAAAGGCCCTTCTAGATACGTCGTGAAAAATGTAGAAACAAGCCATAGAGGCTAACCTCTGGGCGAAAAATGAATGGTTAAAGGGTACGACCCTTCGAGCCGTTTAGCTCACTGACGCCCGAAAAGGGAATTAAAGCTCAATAGAAGTGAAGGAAATTCTACCCCTACCTCAAACTAAAAGGTCCCAGGTGGAAGAATCAGGGGGTGGAGGACCTCCCAAAATCGCTCGGGGAGAGTGTTCATCTGCACTTGGGAAAAGAATCGGGCGGGGGAAAACCCTGGACGCGGGTCGCCCGCTCATGGGTGGAATACTTGAGGGAAAAACATTGAGGATCTCCAAAAGAGGAGTCGTGCGCAAATAGACCTCCTGCATCTTCACTCAAAATGATGGACCGCCGTTTGGGTCAGAAACTTAATACCTCACCGGATCCTGCGCCGCTTGTACCAAACCTTCAAAGACGAACGAATCGACCTGGCCTCAGAGATAGGAAATAGGGGGTCTGAAACGGGGGCGACTTTCTTTGAAGAAAGACCGGAATGGGGGATGGGGGGGGAACTAACGTCGAAGAAATGGCTCATCTTCAAAAGGGGGAGGGAGAGGGAAGGGGGATCAGGCTGGAAAAAGCCGGAGAAAAACTCAGCAGATCAAGTAAAAGAAAGGGGGACCAGGGGTAGGGGCCCGGAGAACCTGTAGCTTGACACTTCTTCTCTCTAGGGAGAAAGAGGAAAGAAAAGGGGAGGAATTTAGGAAGAGAGGGACTCGAAGACTCCTTGAAACTAAAGAGATCACTCTGGAGGCAAGGGCAGAAAGGATTGCGTCACTTTCTTAGATACACAGAGGGGGGACATTTCATGAAGGTTTATAGAACTTCTTCAAAGACTGGCTAAGAGTTATTCCGGAACAAAAAAAAAAACAGGGGGAAGGGAAAATGATGGAAATCTTCCTGCTCAATCTTCCAGGGAATGAGACTTTCATCGTCTGAGAGGGTGTCAGGAAAAGAGCATGGACTTGCAGGACCATTCCGAAAAAAGGGGGGTTTGGTTCAAACCGAAGGGCCTGGAAGTCACGACGCATTCTGATCTTGGGCTCTAGAAGGGCCAAATCAGGAAAGAACCGAAAAACCTCCTAGGGAATGAGGCCGACATCTCGGTCGTTCCCATTCCGGGGCTCACAAGGGAGGAAGGGGGATCTCAAGAGGGTCGGACGCTACAGGTCAATAAAAGGGGCCTACAAGACGGAGCCAATGGGGTGGGGGGGACAATTCTGAGGAGGACCTGCACACTGAAGCGGAGATCCTGGGGGCTGCGCAGAGAAAATAAGCTCGACTTGTTGGGGATCGTACTCCGCATTGTTGGTTAAAGCTACTCAGGGGCTTAAAGGAGTGGGTCTAATTGTGAAAAGTAAGAGATGGGGAGGAATTAGGAAAAAATCGATGAAGAATCTTCATAGGTAAAAAAGATTTCTCATCGCCGGAGAAGAACAACAGAAGAAGGTGAAGGTAGAATTCTTCATCAAATTCAGCCAACCTCAGAACCGATTCGGCTAACACGAAGCGAGGTGGAAAACCAGAAAGATCGGCTCAAAAAAACGGGTAGGCTGCGGGGGGTGCGCAGAAAAGGATGGAAGCGAATGGGGGGAAAAAGAGGGGGGAAAAGGGGACACCATGGTGGGGCCTCGGACAAAGGGGAGGGCAATTGGGGGGGAAAAGGCTCGAGAGAGCGGAAAGTCTCGCCTCCGATGAAACTGAGGAATAGGGAAACCCCATCGAGTCCGGCAAGAAGAGAACAGCGATCGGGGGGGGGACAAGAAGAACTCGGGGGGGCGGGACAAAATTCAAGAACTCGACGAAACACAAAAATCGCGAGCGAAGAGGGCGGGGGGAAAGAGGGGAAGGGGCTCAATGCCGGGGACCGTGGAATGGAGCCGGAAGACGCCTGAAAACGAAGAAAGTAGGAAGAAAAGGGGGGGAGACCATCCTAAAAAACAAAAAGGAGAAAAAAATATGGAGGGACCCGATAGTGAGGGAAAAAAGACAAGATCCAGGGGGATCCATTCATTTCAGGCACATGTCTGTGAAAGGAAAGGAGCCCGGAAAAAATTTGAAAAAAGTTTGAAGCTACGTAAAAAGGATAGGAGTGAGGAGGAAAACCAAAAGATTCAGAGTTCTGGGGGGCTAAGGAACCCTTTCCAGCCAATTTGGGAGGGACGGAAACAAAAGCTGGGATCCACTGCGGGGATCACTTTTCCATAGGCGGACGTAAAGGACGGGTAGAGTAAAGGAGGAAGCCAGAAGGAACTTCCAGAATCTATAACTCCATTGAAGAGCGGGTAAGGGGGGAGGAAAGGACGCATAAAAACTTATATTGCTGAAGCTAACAAGAAGGGGATGTTTTGGGAAGAAAATTTAAAAAGAGAACGCAGGGAAGAAACACTCTTTCAGGCCCCGAAGGCGCGCCGTCCAATCTCAGCGGTCTGAGAATTGTCTCCATAAAGACCAACTGAATCATCGTGGCATAGTGAAGGGGGGGTAAAGACCTTCGTCCCCCAAAACACCCTGTTTGTTTAGCAGTAAGGGATCGAAAGGGAACAAGGGGGTCTACTTAAAGCTGTCGGGCCTTTCATTTAGGGAGGGGGGGGGGCGAGGGTGGAATAAAAACCGGACCTGAAGGTGCGGTAAAAAAAATGCAAAAGCGTAGTCCAGAGGGGTTTCCGCCCCTTGGAGATGTTCCGCATGAGGGGACCGTTTAAATCTCAAACAGCTAATCTCCAGAAGGAGATTTGCTCCAGTCTCCGAATTGCCCAAAGGCCTCGGGGGGGCTGAAAATAGAGATTTCCCGCACTGGGCGAAGGCTCTCTGGGAGTTCCAAGGCGCACTTTCCATGACACTTCTAAGCAGGAGCGACCTTAGATTCTCGACGGAGTCCAACTTTCGAGTATGCGGTTTCTGGCTTAGGGGAGTTCCTGGTAGGGGCTGGCGGGGCGGAGGTCCACAAGAGGACCTCTTGAAGAGCATTCTTAAACTCTGGAAAAACGGCGCGACGCCCATAAGATATCCTGACTCGGGAAGGGAAACCGATGTTTTCTCACAGACCAGATCAAGTGGGGAAACCGGTTTTAAAAGAAACAAAGTTGGGTTCTGCGAAGGGAGGGATTCGGTCAGGAGGCCCATCAGGAAACGGTCTGAGAGGTAAGTGACCCGAAACTCAAGGTTCGGCGCCCTGAAAAAAAAGTTTTCGCACGAAGCCTGTTGAACAGGAAAGAAGGAGGTGCAAAACGGACAAACAAAAAGAACAAAAAAAAAAAAAAAAAAAAAAAAAAAAACAAAAAAAAAACAAAACTCATGAAGAGGGGGAGGTAACCCGAAAGAGGAAAAACAACAACACCAACGTAGGTGGCCTTACTTCGTGAGCCTTATAGGGCTCTCCAAGAAAAAAGGACCTTTCAAGACTTCGGAGGGGATCAACACAACGGTCTAGAGGAAAAACGGCTGTACCTGGACGGTATTCATACCGAAGATGGAAAAAGGCTGAGGAATGAATTAAGTCCATGAAAGCATCGAAGACACGGGATCTTCGGGTGTGGGAATAGAAAACCCGGAAAAAAGTTTGGGGGGAAGTCAAGGGAAGCGTAATTTGCGAAAAGCGCCGGACCAGGAATGGTTGCTGGGGGCTGGAGACCCAGGGGCAGGCCAGATCGAAATGTGTGTGGAAGAGATCGCACGCCAACTCCCAATTAATGAAAAATAAAACAAAAAAGCTCCGGCGTCCGTAGAACGAAACAAGTCGCTCATTTTCTAATGAGTGAAGAGCGGGGAAAAAGAAGAACCCTAAATTTACACCAGGGGCTTTGTAAGGAGAAGACCAGCAAGGGGGCTTGCAAGGAGCTTTCGTACAGTGACCTTATAAAGAAACATTTCTTTGGAGAAGTCCTCTACTCACGGGGAAATCGGAAGAATCCCCGGTTTTAGATGTCTCAGAAAACCGAACTCCGGGTTCGCACCGAGTAAGCATTCATGCTTAGGCGGTGAAAAAAGAGGCCGGAGAGGCCCAAAGCCGAGAAACAGCCGGGAGGGAAACCGGGCTATAGGAAAAAGGTCTGATCTCCGCCCCCGAGGGTAGCAGGCCGCTCGGGGAAAGAAGGGTTCTGAAAGCCCGAGAAGAGGTTCTAGTGAATGTTTTAAAGAGGACGAGTCACTTTCGAACGGTCGAATGGGCGAGCTTTCTGGCAAGAAAAGGGGAAGACCTTTGGGTCTGGGGGGCATAGTCGAGAAAATCTTATCTCTCTGGCCGCCGGTCAGGGGCAAGCTGGAGCTCGGTGAAGCCTAGTAAGATCGGAGGGGAAGCTGCGCGTTGGGTACGTCGCTTGGCGTTAGAGTGGGAAGGTTATCCCCCCTAGCTGAGGGGGAGGAGAGGTTGAGATTCTCCCCACTATCTGCTTCTTCTGGGGTCAGTGCAGAACTCTTTTAGAAAAAATTCCTCGGAAGGGCTTCCTTCCTTATGGGGCTCCTCATGTCGCTCGGTCCTTGCGCTGTATTCGATTTAGGGATAGGAGGGACGTAGGTTGGTCCTCCTTTTGTCATGGGGACTTATCAAAAGCGTGCGAATAGGAGCGTGCGAGGGGTGGGCAGGGCGCCGAAAAAAAGGGCCACTGGTTGATCGAAATTCTTACGCTGGTATGAGCGGGGAGGGAAGAAATCGGGGGAGGGGTGTCACTCAACTCGCGAAGGGGATTCTCCACACTCCCCGCTCGTAAGAGAAAGGTGAAGGGGGTCTTATGAGAGTAAGGTTCCCGGGGTACAACGCGACACACGGGGACGCACAGGAAGAAAAAAAACTAGCTGGGGACGTTTGGTAGGGGGGAGACATCTTTCCTCTCGCTGAAGTCTGTCGGGGGTCAGCCAAGGGGGGAAGAAACAATTTTGTGAGGATAATCTCCTTCAAGACTCTAGGTCCCTTTCTTCTTACCTGTCCTGAGGAAAAAGGGACTCCTTCTCAATGTTCCCCTGATTGGGTTCTAATCAGACAAAAGAACAGGCTCAAATTAATCGGGCGGGGAGATCATCCGGCTCGGAAGTTGGGTATTTACTCAAGGTCAATTTGTTTCGATCCCGAAAACGAGTATGCTGGAGAAATTCTGAATGTTCGGATTGCCTGGTAGGGGTGTGTCCTTTCACTGGCCTGCTTAAGAGAGCTTCAGAAGTCTTGAAAATCCGCTCTAGCAAGAGGAAATAGAGAACGACTGAATCAAAAGGAGGCAAGGTTAGTAAAAAAACGTCTGCTACAGAGAAACCTTCAGACGAGTGAACAAAAATCGGCTCAAAAAACAAGCGTCCTTTAAAAATATGCAGAGGATAGAGAAACCTAAGATTTAGGTTACGGGAGGGGGGGAAGGAGAAAAAAGTTACCCTTCCTGCGGGTTGCCAAAAGTCTGCTTAGTTCTTTGATCAGTAAGGATCCAAGAGGAGTTTCAATGAAGCTCTTAACTCGAAAGAATCTCCTGGAATTAGAGGGACACAACGATGAGGGGGGGGGGGCGACCGCTCCTTAAGGAACAGCCTTAGAGTCGCTACGGATCGGGCTGGGGAACAAAGGCCGAGGAAACTCTCGACTTGGAAAAATGCATTCTCGCGAGGGCTGTAGAAAACTCGGGGGACTCGGAAAGGGATCTGGTAATGGCCTCTCAAAGAAAGGGGCAAATCCTTTAAATTTCGAAAACACAGCTGGAGGACCTAATGCATCCTCCTGAGAGGGGTGAGAAACTCAGGGGAGGGCGGTCCTGGAAAAAGTGGGGGTTTGGGGACCCGATTCTGAGGGGAAGCTTAAAACGCAGAAACCTACAGCTTTTCCCGGGCGTAATTGTTAATCCTTAGGGGAAGGACACCAGAAGGGGGGGGGGGTACTCTCGGTTATGAGGTGTACATAGGCTCATGGATTTGACACAACCAAAAGGAAAAAAATGGTTATTCCTGAAATTTTAACACAAATCCAATTGGGTTATGCGCGATACAAGACTCCGAGAACCCGGTCCATAACATGGCTGCCACGTCTATTTTATACGCGAAAAGTTCAGGGAAGAATAAAAGCCAGAGGAAAAGTTGGAAGAGGCATCCTTGGGGCCTGGCTCGGCGACTTAAATGTAAAAATCGAACTGGTTTTTGAGGAAGAGAGCTAAAAAAAGGCTTTTTCGGGTCACAAATTTAGACCGCAAATCGAAAGGGGAAGGGAGGCGATCTAGAAGAGGATCTTAAGGCTCGAGGAAACTTAAAAATCTGGCAGAAGAAGACTCTCGATCCAATAAGACGTGGAAAAAACAATCTAGCTTGTAGGATTCGGTCCTGCCGCTCATGAAAAAGTTTTTCAGGAGCCCAAAAGGAAGTTCCTCTGGGCAAATTCCACTTAAAAAGCCGAGGGGGGACTCGTAGGTCGCGGGAGTCTATGAGATAAAGGACCAGGCCATAAAAAGTCTGAGGAACTCGGAGAAAATATGGCCTCAAGCGGCCGGGTGGGGGACGTGAGAACATGTCTGAAGAACTGTAAAAAACTGCTGATCCGAGGTACCAGAAAGGTTTTTGTAGGAAAAATACCTTCCCTGCAAGGCACCTCTGGGGCTACCAAGCTTCAAGGGAACGTACGGTAATCTGAAGAGTGCTTTGAGTATGGGGAAAAATTGAATCACAACATTGATTAAAGGTTTTAGAGAACTCCTCCCAGAAGGGAAGGTTACCTGGAGGAGGCGACCGGTTTCAGAGGGGTCCGTTGTCAAGGGGGAAATTCACTCAAAAATTTTTTCGAGGCTCAGGAAATCTGACTGTGGAATCACCATTGTGAGTATAGAAGCAGAAGGAAAGGGGGCCAGTTTGAAAAGATTCTTAATCGAGAGTCCTAAGGAACTTAAAGTGGTTCTCTTGAAAAACTCATATAGAGTTCGAGGGAGGTCTTCTCATGACGGCTTTTACCGCGAAGGCGAGTCAGACGAAATCGGGGAAGGAAGAGGCTTTAAAAATGATAGTAAATCCGGGGTCTGGGGAGCTACCCAAAACTGGCAGGTTTCTGGACATCGGGGTCGTAAGAAGGGGTTTGACAGTAAGATTATGGGCGAGCGCGAAGGATCAGGCTGGGGGGGAGGGAAAGGAAGGGCTCACAAACAACCACTTCGGAGGGGAAATAGAAATAATTGTCAGGGGGGAAAAAAAAGACCTGAGCTTTCAAGCCTGAATTCCAACATAGGGGAGAAGGCAACCGGAGGGAGGAGGGATAGAGAAAAGGAAAAGTTCTAGAGGCACCTTCGGGGGAAATATCATGGAGGAGGGGAAAATACCGTCAAGGGATTCACTTCGGACTGATGTCCGCGGCTTGAAAATTCTAAAATCAAACTTCTGTGGGCTTTAACCCAATGTTGGCCGAAGGCTGCCTCTGCACAAAGGGCATCTCCAGAGGTTTTTCGTCTTTCTCTAATAGGCACAACGGGTCGTCTTAAGCCCCTGATCTATCCAGGAAGGGCTCGGGGACACGAAGGTTTGGGGGAAACACTAGGAGAGGCTAGCCCCTACTAGGTCCAAGCAGGTACCTTGATGGCTGCAGGAGTCCGTTAAGAAACCATCGGGGAGAAATTTTACCGTAGGGGGACAATTCAACCAAGAGCATTAGGCTTTCCTACCAAACAGTTGAAGGCACGAGTTGAGAGACTTAGCTTGCAGGGTAAACAAGGGGCTCATTCTATGGGAAGTTCTTGCGGGACCATGTTAAAGGAAGCCGAACTGGTAGTACGAAGTAACTCACTGCAAAAAGGGAGGACCCGTGGAGGAAGATTTGATCTCCTAGCTGCCGAAAGGCCATGAGACGGAGGAAGTAAACAAAAACCGCGAAACGTCGGAAACCGGGAAAGATCGCTACAAGTGAGGAGGAACAAAGAGTGTCACGCCGAGGGGCCCTCAAAAAAAATGAAAAACTGGTTCGGGGCTTCCTAAAGGGATGCCGAAGGAGGAGATAGCATCTTCAAAGTTATGGGTCGCAATCTCTGAATCATGTCAGACTGAGGGAGGAAGACTGTTACGGGAGATTTCCGACAGAGAAGTATGACCTTTTCGTTGTGAAGTGATAAAAATCAGAGGGAGGGAGCAGGTACGAACATCCGTAAGGCAAGTTCAGAGGAGATCTTTTAACTCTCCTAAGGAAAAGGCATTCATAGGGCTTATGGAGACTTTGAGGAGTCGGTCAATCTTATTGAGTTTTCAATAGTCTCTCCGCCGGTTTTCACGCTTTCATTAGTCCCGGGGGGGATGTCGAGGGCCCATGATTTTCTATCCATGAAGGGAAAACCAACGGGGCATTTGTAAAGCATTCGTCAACGGTCCCGGATGAGTTCTCATAGAAAGGGTGAGGGAGTAAGAGCTAAGATGGAAGTGGACTCCCCGCGCTTCACTACTGATGGTGGAAAGGAAAAGGGCAACCAACGGGAAAAAAAAAAAAAAAAAAAATACTCACGCAGTCCAAGAGGATAAAAAAGCAGAAAAAAGGTCGAAAAATCGAAGGCACCAGGGGGGGGGGGGGGAGCGTGTCCACGCTTGCAAGGACTCAAGTGCAGGTCAGGCGGATGCGCGAGTCTAAGGAGAGTCACATAGTTTGAAGAAGGAAGACATTCGCGCCGGACGAGCGAAAGAGCCCGGCATAGGAGTAAAACGCGTGACTGGAATCCGCGTCTGGGAGGTTTTCAAAATTCCTTAAATGGGGGGGGGGCTCGGAGATCAATCTATTCGGCGGAGCGCCTCTGGTCTCAATGGAGACTGAGGAAGTGCGTCTGGAAAGAAGAGTCCTTCGCTGGTTTCTCTGGGGGTCCGGACTATGATAACTTCATTGAAAAAAGGCACCTGGAGACGAGATCTCCCAGGATAGAGACCGCGTCCGATTGAAAACTGAGAGTCTAAGGGGAACTCTATGAAAAAAAGGAGACGACCTACCCGAAATGGGTCGAACAAAAAAGCCTCTCAGAGTAGGAAAAAGGGACTAGGGGAGCACAACCTCGCGAGGAAGGGGGGGTAGCAAGGGGGGGGATATCTGTGCCGAATGCGCATGAAAAAGGGTGAAAAGGCGTCGAGGAATGATAAGGGAGTGCGAGAACTTTGGTGCCGTCCTGAAGAATGCCATCTAGAACTCGCCATCGCGACATCGCGATACTCGTTATAAGAAAATGCTCAGACACTCCTGATGGTTAGGAGAATCCACAGATTTCTTAGTAGCTCTTTTGTTGGGGGGGGGGTTGGGTTGTGACAGTGAGAGCAGGGGCACTTTCTTCCATCCAGAAGGGTCTGTAGCTGTCCAGACTAAATGGGACTCCTGATTTCAAATAAGGGGTAATGAAGTCCTTCTAAGAAATCCGAGGGACTATAGCAATTAGTGAAACGACCTTCAACATAGGGGGGTCCGGGGATCCTACTCTGATAAAATCTGAAAAGAACCCGGATAAATCCTCCTCCGAGGGGGCGGGGGGGTACACGGTGGGTGTGTGTCGAGGTTCAGGGGAAAGCCAAGTCGGAAAAAAGCTGCTGGGAATGGCTCTTAATACAAAATTCTCACAATTTCCGAAGGAGAATCAGTTTTACCAAAAATTGGCAGGCCATGGGGGAGATTAAAATCCTCGGTGACGACGCCAGGGACTGAACTACCTGGAGAGTTTATCGAGAAGGGGTACGAGAATTCATGCAAAAGGGACCGCTGTGAGCTCATCGGGCCTTAAAAAGTGAGAGGTGAACTAGGAGAAGAAGTACAGCGCAGAAGGATTTTTTTCTGTCGCGCTCAAATTTAAAGAGCCAAAAAACCGCAAAAGAGAGCCGAAGGCTTGATCTTCAGGAAAGCGACGGAAAGTACGGGAACGATTAAGAAGTGCAGAGAAAGCTCTAAAAGGGGGGGGGAATCCGGGAAGGCGTCCTAATTCTTCGGACCATGAAAATAAAGCAAAAAAAAACCATCACAACTGAGTTGTGATGGGACCTTCCCATAAGTACTTGGGCCGCAAGTGCACGGAAAACTAACTTGAGAATTCGGAAAAAAGAAAGTTTACTGGCTCATGTGGGAAGGGCGATGATTCCGCGTACGAGGTGATCTGTTATAAGAGAGGACTCGTTTCCGCGATTCGAGGTTTGAGGAATTAAGCGTCCGAGGTGAATCTTTTCAAAATGATCTAGGTTAAGAAGAAACAGTGTCAAAATGGGTGGGGGAGTAAATCTGCATCAGGTCGCCCGTTCGAATGGACACGCGCAGCTCCCCCGCCTGTCCGAGGGGTCCCTGGTCCGCGGTCTCTGGGGGGGCTTTTCAAGAAAGACCTTCCCGGAATTTCCTGCACCTTAGTACAGATAAAGGGAGTTAGAACTTCCAATGCAGGGAGGAAAAAGTTATGAGATGTGCGTAGGAGTGAGTAATTTCTAATTCGTGCCGGTTCGAAGTGGAAAATTAAAGGGGAGGAGAGCCATTTAGCTCGAATAGTCCGCAAGAAACTAAAATTTTTCAAACGGGGGAGAAGAAAAGAGGGAAGAAACAGATGGCCTCTGCAGAGGAGGGGGAAGCCAGTGTCCTTTCCACAGTGGTTGGGAAAACTGGAAAAGAGGACCACGAATGTTTAGGCTTAGGATGACTTAGGGCGAAAACCTGCTCTGAAAAGAGGCCTCTTGAATCTTCGGACATTTTCGAAGGGGGGCCTAGAGGCGGTTTAAGGATCTAAAAATGAGAAAAGCACTCCTTTCTTGTGTGGAGAGCACTGAACGTTCCAAGGGAATCGTTTCGAAGAAGGGAGCCAAGAAGTTTAGTGGGAGAAAAAAAAATTATCTCTCTCACCAAAACTTAGATAGAAGAGATAGAAGAAAAAGACTAAGAAAGGAAGGAATGGCGTTCGGAGATCTGTGGGGTGGGGGGTGCTCAGGGGCTCAACAAAGGGGGGTCACTGGGGGGACTCAAAAAAAAACAAACCAGCAAACAAAACACCTGTGCGAACATAACGGAGGGGAGTGTTCTCGAGTCGCCGGCTTTAAAAAAAAATCATTGGGTCACAAAAAATGGGGGAAGAGGTGTCTGGTACTCACCGAAGAGGAACTTGTGTCGTGGAAAGAGCCGTCATGGCGGCACGAAAAGGCAGGATCTTGGTTACAAGAAGTTTAACCAAACGGGGGTCCCTGCCCGGTAATCTACCGCGTTCCGCAAAAAAAAAAAGAGAAAGCGTGGGGAAGGCTTGAGCAATTAATTGGGGGAAAGTCTGATCGCCTGAAGGAAAGGATGCTCCTTGGAGGACACTCAACTTGTTTGGTAGGGGGCATTGAAATGCTGAAGGAATAGGGCCAAGGACTATCCAAATAACATCCCAATAAAGAGTTTCCTACTTCGAGAGAATCATGGGAGGGAGGCCGAAATTTTCTGTTCTAGAAGGGGCAGAAGGACCTTGCTTTAACGGTAAAAAACAGTCGGAGGTCTTCTAATTTTCCGTCACAGAGGGCTGGAAAAGGTTAATTTCAAAATCCCACTATGTTCCTAGAAAGCATTTACAGACGTCTGGGATAAACCAAGTTGAGTCCAGAGGTCTCGCGAATCGATTAGGCGAAGGGAAAATTCCGGAGGGTCAAGAAACGAGACCCCGCGTGGGCCTTAAAAAATCCGTCGGGAAGACGATTCTGGAAAAGGCGAATCTATCTTTACTGCAAGGGTGAGATCTTACGCGGCAAGATCCTCCTTCTCCAACTGGCAAAAAGAGAAAGCGGCCGAAAGGACATTAGAATCACTCGAGCGCGATGCTGAACCGACTTGCACGCCGAAGAGAACGTGACAGGAGGTGTTCTGGCGGCAAGGTTCGACAGGATCAGCTAAAGGCTGGGGAGCATTCAGGGAGGGTTCCGGCAGGGCCGACTCGAGGAGAAGAAAGGTTTCCGAGCCCGGAACCTGATTCGCACTGGGGCAATTGAGGAAACGACCTGGGGAGGGGAGCCGGATTCGGAGGGGAGAAAGGGAAGGATCCGTAAGCGGTAAGTCGCACTACTAATTAAAAAAAATATCGGGAACGCGGAAGGAAGGTCGCGATAACAATCGCTGACGAAATCAAGGGTTACAGTAAGAGAGAGGGCTTTCATAACGAGACCCGCACTAAGCATGGAACGGAAAAGTCACGCGGCACAGAGGAGAAAAAAGTTCTCAATCGTCGGGGGGGGCCGCGAAGCTAGGGGGGGGGCAAGGAACACCTCTCTACCACCGGAAGGGTAAGTTAAAAGGGGGGCAGAAAACCTTTGGAAAGAAAATGTTCCCTTAAGGGAGTAGGGGGAGTGGTTTCAATGGGTTCAGCCATCCTCTCTTGACCTCGATCAGAGGAAATCAAAATGGGAGATTCTACTCCGGAAGAGGGGGTCCCTCAAGGATTCTGTAGAGGGGCTCAAAAAGGAATTGTCCAAAGAGGTTTGCTACGAGAAGGAGCTGTCTATCCCCGGACATTAGCCAGCTTCGAAAACCCCGCGTGGAAGGATCGAGGGGAGGGGGGTAAGGAACTGAAAGGCGCCGCATTCAGTGGGGTGATCGGCATATTGGGAGCTGCCTCGGAGAGGAAGTTCTACTTCTATTGGTTCAGTTTAAAAGGGAAGTCTATGGTATCCTTAATCTTCATGTCATTACAGCACAGCCTGAGGATCCATCTCCAGGGGCACTAGAAGGCCGACTGGTTCTCTTCCAAAAACAATTTGGAAAATTCTCCTTACTAGAGCCCGACCCGGAAGAGTTCGGAGGAAAGGGGAGAACAACTATCATAGGAAAGATATCTCACAACAACCACGGTCTAGGAACTCTAGGGAAGGGTAAAATTATGAGGGGGAATTTATGCGCTTTGAATCTGCTCCACCGCCTTTTTGTTTAAACTCTGAAGTCCTATCTGGTGGGAGGAGGCTGGCGCGACCGGCTGGCCCTCGGATGCTCAGAGAGGGCAGACTCCTCGAAAAGGAAAAGCCTCGCGGGCAGTCGAGAACAAGAGAGGCCGGAACCGCAGAAGGGGAGTCTGGCGATCACACCACCTGAATCTCCAAGAAGGCGGTCGAGAAAAAGGGAGGAAGGCGGGATGAAGGTAAGGAGAGACGTCGGAATGTTATGCCGTCGCAAATACGAAAGGAGAAGTCCTGGAGAAAGAGGCAGCCTGACTTGGACCGGAGTCCCCAAGAGAGAGAAATTCTCTACGACGCCGACGCCCAGCGGAGAAGGGAACTTATGACGAGTCTGAAAAGGAAAAGCGATACCACCGCGAGGAAAGGTGGGTGCTTACCCCTTTCCAGTTGGACCCAACGGGAGGGAAAGGGGAGGTACTGCCAGGAGAAGGCTGGAGGACCGGCCACCAAGGATACCTAGGTAAGTAAACCGGTACATGGCCGAATTGGTAGGAGGGACCTCGATAAACTCATCTTGCGAAAGTGATCACGGAAAGAATAACCGGCGTCCAAGAGGAGTTTCTCTCGAAACTCAGTAAAAAAATGTACGAGGGGTTACTCTGAATTCATGTGAGAGAAGAAAAAAAAAAAGAAAGCTCCGTATAATAGAAAAAGTACTCCGTAGGTTGGCAGCCGGCAAGAACACTTCGTTGAACTGGCCCAGGAAAGGAGTAGAATATGTCACTCGTGCTATGAAGGTCTGCACGCGGATAGGGAGATCCAAAGATTGCGCCACTCTGAGAAAGAGAGCACGCCGGGGGAACTGCTTAAGGACGAACCCCCAGCAAGAACCATGACGTTGGGGATCAAGGGCTTGCAAGAAGCACTGAGAAAGGAGGACGGTCGCGGTGGTGTGGTTCCGGTTGGGAGGAGAGGAAAAAACTTACTCTTCATCCGATCGGAGGTGTAAACCATAGGGTCCTCGTGAAGCTTCGACAAATTATTGAAATGAAGGGGACTCCTCGGTGACCTGCTTCACTCAATCGATGGCGCTTGCGTTCCGAGAAGTAAGCCCTGAGCCCAGGCACCACACAGCGGGTTCGCTTGGACATGCAGGGGAGCAATTTTGAGACCCGTAACACACACCGGAGAAGGGGGGGGAGCGAGGTGGCGGTGAGCGAAGAAAGAAATCACCTGCAGTGTAAACAGGGGAATTCGGCGGAAGGACGGTATGGGGGGGCGGCGAGCTTTTGAAAGGAAAAAGGAACCTGGTGAGTGGAGTTTAGCATCCTCCTTTGCTACGGAACATAAGTGTGGGTCTGCGAAGTCGAGAAGGGCACCCCGATGTAAGAGTTCAAAATCCGGACTTTAAATGGTATAGGTGCAGGGAGAGGGCGTGCTGAAATGACGGCTCGTCACAGCCCGCGGCAGGACGTGAATAGGGAAGGGTCTGGGGAATATCTCAGGGAAGAGGGAGGCGGCGAATGGAAGGGCACGCCGTCTGGGGGAGAAGAAAGGTGCCTCCGGTTGACAGATCGGTGGAGGCTAAGCTGCGCGCTACAAGAGTTCTGGGATCTCTCTCAAAAAAAAATGAGAAGGAATTTCGTTCCGACAAGAACCTGAAAGAGAGGGAGAAGGAGCTCGGTCCCGCAAAACAGAGATGTCCACCGGAGGGGAACTGGATTCCGGGGGAGAAGCAGAAACCGTCTTTCACGGGGCATGGAATTCGAAATACCCTGCATCAAAATAGGGACAGGCGGACTTCTGTAAACGCCCGTCAGGTGAGAATCTGCTGGGGGTGAAAAAAGAGAAAGGTGCCAAAAAGTTGGCCCGGCCCGAGGGAAAAAAAGAAGACTCCGTGTATAACAGGCGGGAATGTGGTGTCGGGTCAAAAACGAGGGAGAATAACAGGGAATGGGTTGCTGTCAAGTCCTACTACGTCTTACGAAATTATTCTCGAGTGTTCAGTGGCCACTCACGAGGGAAATCCTCAAAGTTCCTCCCAGTAAAGCAACTACGACTCACAGTCGCCGACTAACGGGGAGAACTTCGGGGGGAACCCTTAATGGGAGAGAGGGCAGTACCTTCGGGCTTTAAGACTCACCAGATGCGTGTAAGAGACACGAGAATTCAGGACTAAAGGATTCATGGGGGAGCTGATGATACAAAAACCGGTGGGGCTTACTCTTATATGCACGAGTGGCCAGTGATGAAGCTTACTCGGGCAGAAAAACGAAACAGGCTTGTTCGGGCCTGAGTGCAAAGGTATCAGGAATACCTAAACTACCGATCCGCTGCCTCTACTCGAAGGCACCCTTCAACAAGAAAAGAGATCAAGTACGTAGGAAGGGGGGAGGGAACCCGTCCGAGGTCCGAGGAAGAGAAATTCTGTCCTTCAGATCGGAGGTGTCGGGGGGTTAGATTCGAGGAATTCTAGACCGAAAAAACGGTGGAGTTGGGATCGCGAGATAGGAAAGGATCTTCCTGCAGCAGCCGGAATACGCGACTTAGGAAACTAGTGCCTACCTGAGATGGGCGTTGTGAGGCTTGATCCACGCCGGTCGTGTGAAAAAGGAAAAGCCACAACGTCTGCAGGGAGATCAGCTTGGGAAAGACACTACTCGGAAATGGACTTCCCCTTAGAATAGATCTACACTTTCCTCTTAGGGGTCTTTGATAAAGAGCTATACCTAGACAGTGGCCGCCGGTTATGTCATCCTTGCGTTTCCAAGGTGGATGCGGCAATCGACGGTAAAATCCGAAAGGGGCGGGCCATGGTGTTCAGGAAATCTGCCCTCAAGGGAATGGTTCTAAGAAGGGGGTTGGAAGGGAAGGACAAGTCTCTACTTAATTGGACACCTACAGTCGCGATAACAGTGGGGGTTCAGGGGGAACCGGACCACACCCGAAAACAGGAGGGGGATCCACCCGGGCCCTTGGGAAAAAGGCCTTCACGTCGCGGCGAGAATATCGCTGGGCTCGGGGGCATGCTGGCAGAAGAAAAACAAGAGCGACTAAAACCTATCGGCTGTGGGTCGACAGGAGAAGGGGGAGAAGGTCCAAGTCAGGGCTTGCGCAAGCTCTAATGCCAAATCCAGGGTTTCTTTTTGGGACTGGAAGAAAACTGCTGGGGGATCCCTACCTCACTGTCGCAGACATCGTCAACGAGACTGCTCATCCAGCAGGGACTCAGCTGGTGGTAGGCGAGGTGAGAAAAAGACCGAGGGAGGGGGGGAGGCGGGACCGCGGACATGCGATGGGAGACAAGACTCGTTTGAGGCATGTCAGGGCGGGAGAGAAAGCAGACGGCAAAACTAGGGAGCTAGCTTCAACGTGTCATTGAAATGGCGCGCTCGCCAGCCATTATTCAGAACAAAAAAACGCCGACTGCTCTAAAATGCGGGATGCGCCTATTCGAAGGGGGAACATCGGTAGTCCAAAACCGACCACTAGGGACCAAATAGAATTAAGA